>Ga0255760_10002101_pt1 | contig 18666 bp, 15 predicted proteins | sample 071ome_25_FD_179960 | JGI IMG/M metagenome (GOLD analysis project Ga0255760, IMG submission 179960) | Coastal salt marsh microbial communities from the Groves Creek Marsh, Skidaway Island, Georgia - 071410BT metaG (version 2) | ecosystem: Environmental > Aquatic > Marine > Intertidal zone >... | reverse complement strand
ATTGCCCCCCAATGTGGCCAACGGCACCAACCGCATTATGATTGTGATTCAATCTTTTTTTGGTACGCTGGGCTATCGAACGAAAGGAGTAAACACCTTCCCTTTTAGCCTTTATTTAGGCATAGCAGCGTTGATAGGTGCTTTTATCGGAGCACAAATTGCGGTAGATATAGATGCTAAACTCTTTAAAAGGATTTTGGCAATCATTATGATTATAGTGGTTTCTATTATTGTTCTAAATCCCAAATCAAATCCTTTGGATCGGGTAGAACGCCTAACGGGTAAGTATCTAATTTTTGCCATTATTGGTTTTTTTATCATCGGCATTTATGGAGGTTTTATTAACGCTGGAGTAGGTTTTGTGATCATGATCTTTTTAAACCAAGTCAATCGAATGTCATTGGTTAGAACCAATGCCACCAAAGTAGCTTTAGTAACCATCTATTCTTTGGGTGCGCTTGCACTTTTTGCGTACTACGGAAAGGTAGATTGGACAAAAGGCCTATGGATGGCATTAGGCACAAGTTTTGGCGCATGGTGGACAAGTAGGTGGTCGGTCACCAAGGGAGATCGTATTATTAAGATAGCCATGGTCATTATGGTGACCGTTATGGCCATCAAACTATGGCTTTTTGACTAATCGCTAAAATTGAACGTGGCTTTCGATCTCAATGCCGTATCCAGTAAGCCCAATTCTTGGAAGTTGTTTTGAGTTACTAAGCACTTTGAGTTTTTTGATTTGCAAGTCGTGCAAAATCTGAGCGCCAATACCAAAATCACGAGTATCCATACGCATGGGTGGAGAACTATTTAGGTGTCCTTTTTCTTGAAGTATTCGCAATTCTTCGATACGTGCCAATAGATTTTCGGAGGCTTGTTGCTGATTGATAAAAAGTACGGCCCCTTTTCCTTCTTTTTTGATCCGTTCAAAAACCTTTTCGAGGTTGGTATCAGTTCCTCCAGTTAGCAGACCAAGCACATCATTGTGTAGTCGCATCGAATTGATTCGTGTCAAAATAGGCTCCTCTTCTGACCAAGACCCCAGACTTAGAGCGAGATGTACTTGACCATTGGTGGTTTGCTGATAGGCACGAAGTCTAAATTCGCCAAAACGCGTGGATATGGTAGCATCACTTTTTTTGACAATAAGGCTATCATGCTGCATGCGATAGGCTACCAAATCTTCGATTGTTACCAGTTTTAGGTTAAATTTTTTAGCAACTTCGACAAGGTCAGGCAGACGGGCCATCGTACCGTCTTCATTCATGATTTCTACAATAACACCTGCCGGGCTTTTGCCTGCCAGACGCGCAAAATCTATGGCAGCTTCGGTATGTCCTGTGCGTCGTAATACGCCACCTTCTTTTGCGATAAGCGGAAAGATGTGTCCCGGTCGGGACAACGCAAAGGGCTTGGTGTTTTGGTCAGTTAGTGCCATAATGGTTTTGCAGCGATCATGAGCAGAAATTCCCGTCGTTACGCCATGGCCTTTGAGATCCACAGAAACCGTAAAGGCGGTTTCCATAGGATCCGTGTTGTTCGAGACCATGGGTGCCAATTCGAGTTCTTGACAACGTTTTTCAGTCAATGGGGTACAAATTAGTCCACGCCCATGTGTCGCCATAAAATTGATCAACTCTGGAGTAATCGTTTCTGCGGCAGCTATAAAATCACCTTCATTTTCTCTGTTTTCATCATCTACCACGATGATGACCTCTCCGCGTTTAATGGCATCGATGGCTTCTGGTATGGTATTAAAAGCTACTTTCATAGACGGTTTTTAGTTGAATTGAGGGACATAATTTTTTTTAAAAAATTGACCACAGGTACCCAAACAATATCAATATTTACAAAACCCTTGTCCGCAGATGCTCTACGGGTCAAATAGAAGGCTAGGGGGGTTAAGATCAAGGTTGCTGTCCAGCTGGCAAGCGTAGGAGGGATGCTGTTGTCTTCGGCTGCATTTTTTGCAAACAAACCAATGTAATGATAGGTTAAAAAAATCAAGACCGCCAAAACCAGAGGTAGGCCAAGACCACCCTTACGGATAATGGCGCCCAAAGAAGCCCCCATCATAAACAAAAGTAGCGAAGCAAAAATCAATACGTATTTGTCGTCCCGAGTGATCTTATGCAGGTTGATGAGTTTTTGAATTAAAAAAAACGAACGCTTTTTGGTGTCCAAATCACGGATGTCTTTTCGAATATCGGCGATGCTTCCTTGTATAACATCAAAATATTGCCATGTTTGGTCAACTTTGATAAAATTTAAAACATTAGCACTGACCATGCTGTCTAAGACCATGCTGTCATTTTCGATTTTTGGAAGCTCTTGAAACGCCCCTTTTTTATAAAAATTTTCGCTAAAAGCGGCACGCTCATCGTCATAGGTGATTTGCAAGGTGTCGATACTCTGATTGAGTTGATCGATCCGCTGCATGCGAAAGGTTGATGTGTAGTTTTCTTCGGTGAGGTCAACGTTGTTGAACTGTGACAAATCGATGTTCATCGTGTATTGTTCAAAGGCTACTTTGGTGTGTGGGTGTTTCAACTGTTCGTTGGGTTTGTCTGGTCGCACTTCTTCATAGCGGTAGCCGTCATATAATACCATTTGGAGCATGGCATCGGACGTCTCACTTTTTAATTCCCCCGTTTTGGCCTTAATAACAATGGTGTTGCGCTGATCGTTTGTTTTTTCATGGATGATTACATCTTCTAAAAAACGATCGTTGTCACCATATTTGCGTCCTACTTTGATGTTAATTTGACCAAGGTCATTAAACATCCCTTCTCGAATGGCCAATGCGGGTTTTAGCTTGGCCAGATTTTTTCGCAGATTATACGACTTTACCTCGCCGTAGGGAATGACATGATTGGCAAAATAAAAAGAGCCGATACCCAAAGCAATATGAAAAATCACCAATCCGGCCATGGCTCTTTGCAAGGATATACCCGATGATTTCATGGCGGCAAATTCATAATTTTCGGCCAGGGTTCCGTAGGTCATCAATGCAGCGAGAAGCACCGATAGAGGCAGCACCAGGGGGACCAATTTGGGCGAAAAATAGATTAGAAATCTAAAGATAATGATCAAGTCCAATCCCTTACCTGCCAATTCATCTACGTACAGCCAAAAGGTTTGAACGACAAAAATCAACATGCAGATGGCAAAAACCGAAACAAGTCGTTGCAAATAACTCGTCAATATATAACGGTCAATGATTTTCATCTTAATTGTTTATATAATAGTTGGGATAATTGGCGGCATCAAAGACAAAGGTCCCACGAACTAGAAGATTGTTGGGTCTAAAATCCTGAAGCGTCAGTGTGGTGCGCGTTCCGTTTTCGCCAATTTCTATGATGCGATAGATGTGCTTGCTGCTAAGATAGATACCCAGCAGTAAATATTGAATCCCTTGGTCGGTGTCTTGGGGGGTTAGTTTTATAAATTGAATCCGATTGCCCTGAACATTTTGTACGATATCCATTTGAAGGTCATACCCCTCTTGATAAAAATAGAGCAACTTGTTTGGGTCTATTCCAAGGTCATCATCAGTTGTCGCATCGGTGATGTTGATTTCTTCATTTTCGGGTAGAATAGTATATTTTTTTTGACCGTCAAATAGTTGGGTGGCTTCAGGAATTTCGAGCACGTATTTTTCTTTTTCGACAATTACTTTACCGTTGGTTTCTTGCCGTATTTGTTCCTTTTGATTTTCTAGTACGTAGCTAAAATTAAATTTAATATTGTCATAACTACTGATTTTTGCAGCGACCTCATCCAATAACAAACTGGCTGGATTGCTACTCTGGGCCCAGCCTATTAGAGAGAAAAAACAAAAAATCAAGGACGCTTTTTTCATTGCTTAGCTTTCTGAATTTAACAATTGATCCAGTGCGTTTAGATCCGATATCAAAACTTGACGTGCTTTACTTCCTTCAAATGGGCCAACGATCCCTGCGGCTTCCATTTGGTCGATAATGCGCCCGGCACGGTTGTATCCCAATTTTAGCTTGCGCTGTAACAGGGAGGCTGACCCTTGCTGTGCGGTTACGATCACTTCGGCAGCTTCTCTAAATAGGGCATCACGTTCTGAAGGATCAATATCCAAACTATTGCTTTCACCCTCTCCAACATATTCGGGTAATTGATGGGCTTGCGCATAGCCTTTTTGAGCACCTATAAAGCCAGCGATTTTATCGACTTCGGGTGTGTCTACAAACGCACATTGAATTCTGGTTAGGTCGTTACCTTGGGTGTACAACAGGTCTCCGCGGCCGATGAGTTGATCAGCTCCTCCATTATCAAGGATTGTCCTGGAGTCGATTTTGGAGGTTACACGAAAGGCTATTCGAGCAGGGAAATTGGCTTTTATTATCCCGGTGATTACATTGACAGATGGCCGCTGTGTTGCTATTATAAGATGGATTCCAACGGCGCGGGCAAGCTGTGCCAAACGGGCAATGGGGGTTTCAACTTCTTTTCCGGCGGTCATGATCAGGTCGGCAAATTCGTCTATTACCAATACGATATAGGGCAAATAGTCGTGTCCATCATTGGGATTTAGTTTTCGCTCTTTAAATTTTTTGTTGTACTCCTTAAGATTTCTACACAAAGCATTTTTTAGTAGGTCATAGCGGTTGTCCATTTCGATACACAGCGAGTTAAGCGTGTTGATGACTTTGTTGGTATCCGTGATGATGGATTCTTCAGCATCGGGCAATTTGGCCAGGTAGTGCCGCTCAATTTTATTATAGATCGTTAGTTCTACTTTTTTGGGATCGATCAATACAAATTTGACTTCTGCGGGATGTTTTTTATACAACAAAGAGGTCAATACTGCATTGAGACCAACCGATTTTCCTTGTCCCGTTGCACCAGCCATTAATAGATGGGGCATTTTGGTAAGATCTACGACAAAAGTTTCGTTGCTAATGGTTTTACCAAGGGCAATGGGCAGTTCCATTTCTGCCTTTTGAAATTTTGGCGAAGCAATCACAGAACGCATCGAAACAACCGTGGCCGTTTGATTGGGTACTTCGATCCCGATGGTCCCTTTGCCGGGAATTGGTGCTATAATACGAATGCCCAAGGCCGATAACGATAACGCGATATCATCTTCTAGATTTTTGATTTTAGAAATGCGTATACCAGCATCAGGGACAATCTCATAAAGTGTTACAGTTGGACCAATAGTGGCCTTGATTTGGGCAATCCCAATGTTGTAATTTTTTAAGGTATTTACAATTTTGGTTTTGTTCTGTTCAAGCTCTTCTTGGTTGATCGTGATGCTACCCTCACCATAATCCTTTAGAAGATCTAAGGTGGGAAAGCGATATTTGCTCAATTCTAATTTAGGGTCAAAAAAACCATGCTTTTCAACAAGTTCTTGTGCAAGATTGCTTTCGAGGCGTTCTTCGTTTTCGGCAGTATTAACTTGAATTTTGATGTTTTCCAGATCCGTTGAGGTTACCTCTTTTTTCGGAGCGTCATCGTTTTCTTGATCTAAATTAATGGGCGACTCTGATACCAATTCAATTGGCTTTTGTTCTTGATCGTCAGCATTTGCAGGGTCAACAGCTTCCAAAACGTCTTCAGAAGTAAGTGCTTGTTCTTCGCTTTGGCGTTGTTCTGTTTCGGGCTTTTTAATCCGTTGAAAAATAAGTTCTGGAGTAATTTTCCATTGCACGACCAAGATGCAAATCAGCACAAAGGCCAATAGAGATAAAATCCCCAACGAACCGATATAATTTTCCATGGCGGAAAAAACTTCAAAACCTAAAGTGCCACTTAGAATCGCTGCCTGTGTTTTGAAAAAGGCCAATGCTAGGCTGATCCAAATCATATATAACATGCCCCAAGCCCAATAGCCCCAAAGGCGTGATTTTAATTTGTTGAAAAATAAGGCAGCACCCGAAATAATGAGAAGTATGGCCATGATGTAAGCACTGATTCCAAATAATTGTGTAATCATTTGGTGGCTAACCCATGCGCCAAGCTTACGGGTTATATTTTCTGCAACTACTTCGGGATTCGAAAGTTGTGCTACGGCGCTCTGGTCGGCTTTCCAATGAAGCAAATAGGAAGAAAACGCGATCAGCAAGAGAAATCCTAGCAACATCAAAAAACTGCCGAACAAGATTTGACGCTGTCTGCTTTTGTATCTTGTAGTAGGATCTATAGAAGTGCTTTCTTTCTTTTTAGCCATGGACTTTTAGGTCTCTTACAAAAGTACAAATTCAAAGGGATTTAAGCACCAAAAATCCTTCATCGAATCGATGTTAAAACAAAAGGTTTTTAATGTTTTTGTTGCAATAGAAAAAACGTTCTCCCAAATCACGTTAAGAACGGATCATTTTGATCTTGATTTTAAAAGCTGCAAAAATCAATGTCATAATTGGACTTAACCAATTGAAAATTGCATAGACAAAATACTCCGCTACACCAACACCCAATACTCCAGATTGATATGCACCACAAGTATTCCAGGGGATAAGTACGGAGGTTACGGTTCCAGAATCTTCGAGGGTTCTACTGAGATTTTCGGGAGCCAAATCACGGTCTTTGTAGGCTTTGGCAAACATTTTTCCGGGGATAACAATGGCCAGATATTGATCCGATGCTGTGAGATTAATGGCCAAACATGAGGCCACGGTACTTGCAAACAACTGAAACGTATTTTTGGCCCAATTGAGCAAGGCATTGCTAATTGCTTGAAGTGCACCAATGGCCTCCATAATACCCCCAAAAACCATCGCACAAACGATGAGCCATATGGTGCCTAACATTCCTTCCATTCCGCCTGAGGTAAACAAGTCGTTGAGTAATGGATTGCTCGTTGGCACTTCTGTAGCTATAGTGATGGCATTCAGTATACCTTTGTATGACGCGGCTAGACTGGGGGTTGTTTCTTGGCTCATCAACAAAATGATATCCGGTTGAAAAACCAAAGCGAAGAGTGCACCCAATAGGGTTCCTATAAACAATGCTACAAGCGGGGGGCGCTTTTTTACGATAAGTCCAATAACCACCAAGGGTACTATAAAAAGCCATCCATTGATCGTGAAGCGCATTTCAATCGCCTCCAATAAATTTCCAAGATCGGCTTGTGCTGCAGTTTCTTGAAATACACCCAAAATACTAAAAACCAAAAGTGTAATCAGTATGCTGGGTACGGTAGTATTGGTCATATATCGAATGTGCGTAAACAAATCCGTACCGGCCATAGCGGGGGCTAAATTGGTCGTATCACTAAGTGGTGAAAGTTTATCACCAAAATAGGCACCCGAAATTACTGCCCCGGCGACCATACCAACGTCGATTCCCATCGCTTTTCCAATACCGATCAATGCGATACCCACAGTTGCTGATGTGGTCCAACTACTTCCGGTGGCGATGGATATGATCGAACAGATAATGATGCATGCGGGTAAAAACACCGCCGGATGAATAATTTGAAGTCCGTAGTAAATCATCGCAGGTATGATACCGCTGGCCAACCAAGTACCCGCTAACGCACCTACAAACAATAAGATCAAAAGGGCCCCTGTAACCGACTGTACATTGTCAGCCACCTTTTCAATCATCGTCTTGTGATTTATCTGATTTCGATACCCCACAAGTGCAGCAATAGCTGCTCCGATTAGTAAAATAAATTGATTGGATCCACTGAGCGCATCATCGCCAAAAATCGATACATTGAGTGCTAAGAGGAGCACCAATAAAACTACAGGAATCATCGCTGCTGATAACTTAAGGGTAGGAGCGTCATTTTTCATACGGTCAAAAGGGCTTTTAGGTTAGGATGTTTACAAGAATACTAATTTATTTGCAATTATGGCCTTGATGGGTTTCCTTCCCTAAAAACATTTTGTAATTTTGAGCTTCATTATTTCGGACTTATGGAAAAATTTGATGTATTAGTTATCGGTTCAGGGCCTGGCGGTTATGTTGCAGCAATTCGCTGTGCACAATTGGGTATGAAAACGGCTTTAGTGGAAAAATATGCAACCCTAGGAGGCACCTGTCTCAATGTTGGTTGTATCCCTTCAAAGTCACTTCTAGATTCTTCACATCACTATGAAGATGCAATCCAGCATTTTGATGCCCATGGCATTGAAATTTCGGGTGATGTAAAAGTAAATCTCGAAAAAATGATTGCTCGCAAAGCAGCGGTCGTAGAACAAACCACCAAAGGCATCGATTTTTTGATGGAAAAAAACAAGATTGCAGTCTTCAATGGTCTTGGGAGTTTTGTCGATGCGACTCATATTTTGATTAAGGGAGAAAAAGAAACTACGATCGAAGCAAAAAATACCATTATTGCTACGGGGTCCAAACCCGCCAACCTTCCCTTTATTTCTTTAGATAAGGAGCGGATTATCACCTCAACCGAAGCCTTGAAACTTAAAGAAATTCCTAAACATCTACTCGTTATAGGTGGTGGTGTCATTGGTCTAGAATTGGGGCAAGTATATCGCAGATTGGGTGCAGAAGTATCCGTAATAGAATATGCAGATCGTATTACTCCGGTTATGGATGGAGCTGTTTCTAAAGAATTGACCAAGGTGCTCAAAAAGCAAGGAATCAAATTCTACCTCTCTCATCAAGTCAATAAAGTAGTGCGTAATGGGGCTCAAGTACAGCTTACGGCAACCGATAAGAAAGGCACCGAAGTTTCTTTTGAAGGTGATTATTGTTTGGTAGCGGTTGGCCGTCGTCCTTTTACCGAAGGGCTTCAAGCCGATGCTGCTGGAGTAGCCATCAATGAGCGCGGGCAAATCGAAGTCAACGCACATTTGCAAACCAGTGTACCCAATATCTATGCTATTGGCGATGTTGTTAGAGGGGCCATGTTGGCACACAAAGCAGAAGAAGAAGGGGTGATGGTTGCTGAGCTTTTGGCCGGACAAAAACCGCATATCGATTATAATCTTATTCCTAATGTAATCTATACCTGGCCAGAAGTTGCTGCTGTTGGCAAAACAGAAGAACAGCTCAAAGGTGAAGGTGTAGCCTACAAAAATGGTCAATTTCCAATGCGTGCCCTAGGCCGTGCTCGAGCCAGTATGGATACCGATGGTTTTGTTAAAATATTGGCAGACGCCAATACGGATGAAATATTGGGAGTACATATTGTTGGTGCACGTGCTGCGGATCTAATTGCTGAGGCAGTTACGGCAATGGAATTTAGAGCATCCGCCGAAGATTTATCCAGAATGAGTCACTCACATCCAACCTATGCAGAAGCGATGAAAGAAGCTGCATTGGCTGCAACGGATAATCGCGCTTTACACATCTAATTAGGATTTTACCACAAGACATTTGTCATTTTTTGAGCAATCGCATCTAAAGCCAATTGTCCTCGGCTTCCCAAGTGCGTATGAGGTACTGTACGGTTGGGTTTGTAGGTTCCCTCAGCGATGTTTTTTTTCATTTTTAAATAAGCGTCTCTAAAAGACATACCGTCTTGTACCCAACCGTCTAGGGTGTCAACACTAAATAATAGATCGTATTTTGGGTCGTCCAGTAGCGTCTCTTTTATGTTGATTTTTTGAATGCAAAACTCAAAAATTGAAAGGCATTCTTTAATGTTGTTAATACCACTAATCAGTAACGATTTGGTCAATTGCATCTCACGGTGATAACCGCTGGGGAGGTTGTTGGATAGCAAGATCATTTGATTGGGCAAAGCCTGAACTAGGTTGCACTTACCACGAATCAATTCAAATACATCGGGATTTTTTTTGTGGGGCATGATACTCGATCCCGTGGTGAGTTCATCTGGAAAACTAATAAAGCCAAAGTCCTGCCCCATATACAAACAAATGTCCATGGCCATTTTTGACAATGTTGCTGCAATCATGCTTATGGCGATAGCCGTTATTTTCTCGACTTTGCCACGGCCCATTTGTGCGTTGACGACATTGTATTTTAGGGTGCTAAAACCCAGTGCAGCAGTTGTATATTCACGATCAATTGCAAAAGCACTCCCATAACCTGCAGCACTCCCCAAAGGGTTTTGATCGACGATTTCATAGGCCGCTTTTACCATTTGCAAATCGTCAATAATTGCTTCGGCATAGGCCGAAAACCAAAGTCCAAATGAAGAAGGCATAGCGACTTGCAAATGTGTATAACCGGGCATTAGGTGGTCTTTATGCTTATGGGCCAATTTTAAAAATATGTCAAAAAGATTTTTGCTAAGCTTTTTAATTTGATTGAGTTCGTCCTTCAAATAGAGTTGAAGTGCTACTAGCACTTGATCGTTTCTTGATCGGGCTGTATGAATTTTTTTACCCAGATCTCCCAGTTTGTCAATCAAAAGAAATTCGATTTTAGAATGTACATCTTCAAAATCTGCTTCAATCGTAAAACGACCATCTTGGGCAATCTGTTCCAACTCTTTGAGTGCTGCAACTAAGACGTCCGACTCTTCGGGTGTCAAAAGGCCAATTTTGCCCAACATTTGCGCATGTGCAGCCGAAGCGATGCAATCGTATTTGGCAAGGTGTAAGTCCACCTCGCGGTCGTTACCAACTGTAAATTGATCAATATTTTTTAAGGCACCTTCGCCTTCTTGCCAAAGTTTCATAGGTCAAAGAATTTGTTCTAAAATATTTATATAAAGCGGTATCGCTTCTTCAATTTCGTGTATATATATAAACTCGTCAGCTTGATGCGAGCGTGTAGAATCGCCAGGACCGAGTTTTAGCGAGGGGCAAGTCAGTGCGGCCATGTCTGATAGGGTGGGCGAGCCATAGGTGGTTCTACCTAAAGCAACGCCGGCTTTTACCAACGGGTGATCTATAGGTATCGATGAGCTATTTAGGTGTAAGGATCGTGGTTGGAGTTGGCAAGGGGCATTTTTGCGCAGCAAATCATAGACCTCTTGATTAGAATAGCAATCATTGACACGAACATCCACTACCATTTTGACTTCAGCAGGCACTACATTGTGTTGCGATCCCGCTTGAAGTTGGGTAACGGTCATTTTAACAGGGCCCAATTGGTTTGATGTTTTTTCAAATCTAAAATTTTTGAACCAATCGATTATTTCGGGTACTTTGTAAATTGGGTTATCCTCGTTGGGGTGGGCAGCATGGCCAGAGGTACCCGAAATGGTAGCATCGAGTACGACCAATCCTTTTTCTGCTATAGCCAGCTGCATTTGTGTGGGCTCGCCAACAATTGCCAAATCAACGGGAGGCAATTGCTTTAGGATCCCTCTAAGACTATTGGGACCAGCCGTTTCTTCTTCAACACTAGCGACAAAAATAAGATTGTATTTAAGGTCTTTTATGACATAAAAATGGGTAAAAGTAGCCAGTAAAGAAACAAGCGCACCGCCAGCATCGTTACTTCCTAAGCCGTATAGTTTACCTTCTTCAATGATCGGGTCAAATGGATCTTTGGTATATCCTTTATTTGGCCGTACCGTATCATGATGCGAATTTAATAATAAGGTGGGTTTGTTTGAATCTATGGCGCTGTGCAACGCATAGACCGTATTTCCAATTCTATGATAAGGGATTTCGTAGCGATCAAACCACTCTATCAAACAAGCAGCAGTTGCTGTTTCTTCTCCCGAAAAAGAAGGTTTTTTTATTAGTTTTTTTAGCAAAAGGATGCTTTGGGCAATCAATTCATTCATAAGTTGGATATTATCGTTGTATGCACTGTGGCTCCCTGCAGCATTTCTAACGAACCAATGTGTACAGCATGGACGTTTTGGTCGATGGCGTGAAAGCAATTGTCGAGTTTCGGAATCATTCCATCCGTTATAAGGTGTTCATTTTTTAGATTTTGATAGGTGTTAAAATCGATTTTTTCAATAATTGAATCCGGATTTTCACGATTTTTGAGCACCCCGTTTTGCTCGAAGCAATACCAAAGCTCTACGGTAAAAAAGTTGGCCATAGAAACGGCCAATGCTGCAGCAATACTGTCCGCGTTGGTGTTGAGTAGTTGGCCACTTCCATCGTGGGTCAACGCACAAAATACCGGTGTGATTTTCAAATTTTCCAAAAGTGTTCTAATTGCTGCAGAATCGACACTCGCGATATCTCCAACCCAGCCAAAATCAATGGGTTTTGAAGTTCTTTTTTTGGATAAAATAAGGTTGGCATCGGCGCCGCTCATTCCCATTGCATTACACTGCAAGGCTTGAAGTTTTGCAACGATATTTTTATTGATCTTACCCGCATAAAGCATCGTAATCACGGTTAGAGTGTCTGCATCTGTACAACGTCGGCCATCGATCATCTTGACAGGTATATTGAGTTTTTCGGCCATAAGAGACGCTTCTTTTCCACCGCCATGGACTAAAATTTTAAGGCCCTCTAATTCTGCAAATGCCTTGAGAAAAACCGCTAACCTCTCTTCATGCTCGATGACATTGCCGCCTATTTTAACAACATTAAGCTTCATCTAAAAATTTTTTAAGTATTGCTTGCGCAGAAAAGGTTCTGTTGTTGGCTTGCTCTAGTATCAAAGCCTGAGGACTCTCCAACACATCTTGATCAACCACCACATTGCGTCGGACAGGTAAACAATGCATAAAATAAGCGTTGTTGGTCCACTTCATCTTCGTTGCTGACACTTTCCATGTGTCGTCTGTTCTCAAAATTTGGCCATATTGCTCAAAAGAACTCCAGTTTTTGGTATAGATAAAATCAGCTCCTTCAAAAGCTTGTTTTTGATCGTAAAGAATGGTAGCTTCTTTTGTAATTTCTGGGTCTAAGGCATACCCTTCGGGATGTGTAATGACAAATTCTGCATCCATACGATGCATCATACGGACAAACGAATTGGCCACTGCCTGGGGCAGCGCTTTGGGATGTGGTGCCCAGCTAAGTACTACTTTTGGACGTGCCGTTTTTTGAAAGGTTTTGATGGTCAAAGCATCTGCTAAAGCTTGAAGTGGATGTGCGGTCGCACTCTCTAGATTGATAATGGGGATGCTGGCGTATTTTGCAAAGCTTCGCAAAACGATCTCTGCACGGTCCTTTTGTTTGTCCTCTAAGGAAGCAAAGGCTCGAACAGCAAGCACGTCAAAATATTGTGATAGGACACCTGCGGCTTCTTTTATATGCTCTGAGGTTGTGCCATTCATCAGCACACCATCTTCAAATTCTAATGCCCAACCTTCGTTGTTAAAATTCATCACGATGGTATGCATTCCCAAATTTTGAGCTGCCTTTTGTGTGCTGATACGGGTCCTAAGGCTAGGGTTAAAAAATAAGACCCCGAGTGTTTTGTTACGTCCTAAAGCGGTATGGGCAAACGGTTGCTTTTTTAGGGCGACCATTTCTTCGATAAGGGCATCAAAGTCTTGAAGATCGTCAAGTGTGATTAACTGTTTCATAGGGCTTCTTTTAAAGCGGTAAAAAATTGTGCAATATGATTTTGTTGAATGGTCAATGGAGGTAATAAGCGTAATAGGTATTTATTGCTACTGCCACCAGTCATGATGTGGTGATCGTATAGGAGTTTTTTTCGAAGCGGCCCCACCTCAAAATCAAATTCTAAACCGAGCATCAATCCTTTCCCTTTAATTTTTTTAACCTCAGGAAGTACTTTTGCACTTTCAAAAAAATAGGCCCCCATTTCTTGAGCATGTTCTTGAAGCTTTTCTTTTTCCAAAACTTCCAATACTGCCAATGCGGCAGCGCAAGCCAAATGATTACCCCCAAAGGTGGTGCCAAGCAGGCCATAGGCTGCCTCTATAGTAGGGTGTATCAAAATCCCTCCAATCGGAAAACCATTGCCCATTCCCTTGGCCATACTTATAATGTGTGGCGTAATCGAGGCGTGTTGATAGGCAAAAAACGCCCCCGTCCTACCGTACCCACTTTGTACCTCATCGGCGATGATTAACGCGCCGTATAGATTGCATAACTGTTCTAGTTGTCCTAAAAATTTAGTCTCAGGTTGATCCAAACCACCTACACCTTGAATCACTTCTATAATCACCCCCGCGACATCGCCTTTTTTCAACTCATTTTCGAGTTGCTGCGGGTCGTTAAAAGGCAAAAAAGTGACTGGATGATGGGCGTTTAGTGGAGCAACAATTTTGGAATTGTCAGTCACGGCAACCGCTGCACTGGTCCGTCCATGAAAGCTGTTCTGAAAAGCAATGATCCTACTTTTTCCAGTATAAAAAGAAGCCAGTTTTAGTGCATTTTCATTGGCTTCAGCACCACTGTTACATAAAAACAACTGATACGTATCCAGGCAAGACAGCTGCCCAAGTTTTGTGGCTAACGCTTGCTGCAATGGATTGATAATGGCGTTTGAATAGAACACCAATTGCTCCAGTTGATCTTTAATTCTACTTACAAAATGCGGATGCCCATGGCCAATTGAAACGACCGCATGCCCACCATAGAGGTCAAGATAAGCCTGGTTGGCAGCATCATAGACAAAGACATCTGATCCTCGGACAGGCGTCAAGTCGTATAGTGGATAAACATCAAACAGTTTCATGATTGGGCGATTTCATTAATTTTTTCATACGATTTAAGCAACCCTTTGATTAGCGAGGAACTCAATCCTTGAAATTCCATCTCATTGAGCCCCGAAATGGTACAACCTTTAGGCGTTGTAACCTTGTCGATTTCTCTTTCGGGATGCGATGCGGTATTGACCAATAAACTTGCTGCACCAAGGCAGGTATGCACCGACATTTCGAGTGCAATTTGAGCATCAAACCCCATCTGAATCCCCCCTTGGGTAGTGGCGCGGATCATACGCATCCAAAAGGCGATGCCGCTAGAACACAAAACCGTTGCCGCTTGCATCAGCGCTTCATCAATTACAACCGTTTTACCCATAAGTCCAAATAGTGCTTCAGCCACAGGTATTCGTTTTAGTCCCTTAGAATTGGCACAAAGACACGTCATCGATTTGCTTACAGCTATCGCGGTATTGGGCATGGCACGTATGATGGAGTGCTCAGTGCCTAGTATGGATTCGATTTGATGGATTTTAAAACCTGTTGCTGTTGAAATAATTTGGTGTTTGTCGTGCAAAAACGGTTTGATTTCTTCCAACACTTTTTTTAAGTGATTGGGTTGAACCGACAAAATCAAGATATCAGCATTTTTTACCGCTTCCTCGTTTGAATTGGTCGTGTAAACTTTGGGAAAATCTTCCCAACTTTTGATTGTGCTCGCTTGACGTTTTGTTAAATAAAAAGTGGTGTATAAGTTATTATCTATAATACCTTTTGCGATACTAACTCCGAGATTTCCAGCTCCAATTATGGCAATTTTCATACGTTATTTTTAAAATACTGAAGGTTTTAAGTGCAACCCCAGATGTTCTTCAAGCCCTAGGATTAAATTGAGGTTTTGCAGCGCCTGACCTGCGGCTCCCTTGACAAGATTGTCAATAATACTGGTTATCAATAAAAAATCGTTGTGTTTGTGCAGATGCAAAATGCAGTTATTGGTATTGATAACTTGTTTTAGATGTATGGGATGTTTTGAGCGATGGGTAAACGGAGCCGTTGTATAAAACTGATCATACAACGCCGATGCTTCTTCGACGGTTCCGTCAAATTGGGTGTACAGGGTTGCAAAAATGCCCCGTGTAAAGGGCCCCCTTTGGGGTAAAAAATGAACGTTTGCAGTGGCACCTACTTGAGCTAAAGTTTCTGAAATTTCTCCCAAGTGTTGATGTGTAAAAGGCTTGTACCAAGACAAGTTGTCGTTTCGCCAGCTAAAATGACTGGTTTCGGACAATCCAACTCCCGCCCCTGTACTTCCGGTGGTGGCATTAACATGAATATCATGGTGCAACAGTCTTTCTTGTGCCAATGGCAATAAGGCCAACTGAATTGCAGTAGCAAAACATCCAGGATTGGCAATCGATTTGGTGTTTTCTATGGCCGATTTGTTGATTTCTGGTAGGCCATAAACAAAGTTTCTGTGATTAAAATTCTGGTCTTCTTTTAAACGAAAATCATTGCTCAGGTCGATAATGATCGTGTTTTCAGAAAATGAATGTTCCTGTAAAAAAGCCGCAGATTTTCCATGTCCCAAGCATAAAAAGAGGACATCGATGTCGGTGTTTATTTGATTTGTAAACTGCAACTCGGTTTGCCCTAAAAGTTCTGTATGGTGATCAGTTAGTGCTGTTCCGGGTCGGCTGGTACTGTAAACAAAATCAATTTCGAGGGCGGGATGTCCCAAAATTAACCGTATGAGTTCTCCACCCGTATAGCCCGAGCCTCCTATGATACCTACTTTAATCATTTTTTACTTTTATGGATTGATAAATTTTTTGTGCAGTAGCACTTACTTTAATAAACCCTTTGGCATCATCTGCAGTCCATGACTTGTTCATTTCGCCGTAGGCACCAAATTGAGATTTCATCAAATCATTTTCAGATTCGATTCCGAGTAGTTCAAAACGATAGGGGTAAAGTTTGATGAAAACCGTTCCGCTGACCCGATTTTGACTGCTTTCTAAAAAGGCTTCTATGTCGCGCATTACGGGGTCTAGATAGTTGCCTTCGTGGAGTTGCATTCCATAAAAATTGCTCATCTGTTCTTTTTGAAATTGTTGCCATTTGCTCATGGTGTGCTTTTCCAAAAGATGGTGGGCTTTAATCAATATTAGTGGTGCTGCAGCTTCAAAACCAACTCTACCTTTGATACCAACAATGGTGTCTCCGACATGGATATCCCGTCCGATAGCAAATTTGCTCGCAAGTGCTTGGAGCGCTTCAATCACTTTGATGGGAGGGTTTTGTTGGCCGTTGAGCCCTATAGCTTCACCTTTTTTAAAGCTTATGCTTATGTCTATTGGCTCGTTGTTTTCTAGTTGTGAGGGGTAGGCTTCATTGGGCAGTGCCTGGTGGGAGGTTAGGGTTTCTTTGCCACCTACACTGGTTCCCCAAAGCCCTTTATTGATCGAATATTGTGCTTTTTCCCAAGACATATGCACCCCTTGAGACTGCAAATACTCGATTTCTTCTTGACGGCTAATTTTTTCGTCTCTGATGGGTGTTATGATCGCAATGTTTGGCGCCAGAATTTGAAAAATAGCATCAAAACGGACTTGATCATTTCCGGCTCCTGTACTTCCATGAACAATACCATCAGCGTTGATTTTTTTGGCGTAGTCTATCAATGCAATTGCTTGTACAATACGTTCTGCCGAGACCGATAGCGGATAGGTATTGTTTCGCAGTACGTTGCCAAAAATTAGGTATTTTATAATATCATTATAAAACGTTTCTACGGAATCTACACATTCGTAAGAATGTGCGCCCATGTCCAAAGCACGTTGTTTTTGTTCGGCAATGGTTGCGGTGTCAAAGCCTCCAGTATTTATGGAAATAGCATGTACCTCATGATTTTCTTTGGCCAATTTTACCAAGCAATACGAGGTGTCTAAACCGCCACTGTAGGCGAGTACAAGTCTTTTCATTTGGTTTTTTTTATAAATAAGGTGTTTTTGATTGACTTGAGTCTTTCGCCAACCTTTCGATTAAATTTTGATTTTTTGGTGTTGTTTTTAGGATCATAAAGCATGCCTGTACACAAACACATGGTGCGTTCGGTTCGGGTGAGTACATCAAAGTTTTTGCAGGTTTTGCAACCATTCCAAAACTCAGGATCATCGGTTAGTTCGGAAAAGTGAACAGGTTTGTACCCCAATTCGTAATTAATCTTCATAACCGCCATGCCGGTGGTGATTCCAAAAATTTTGGCATCCGGAAATTTCTTTAGCGAAAGATCCAGTACCTTTTTTTTGATTTTTTTGGCCACTCCATGGCCTCTAAAATCGGGTGATACAATAAGCCCAGAATGCGCAACATATTTGCCATGTCCCCATACTTCTATATAACAAAACCCAACAAAAGTGTTGTCTTTGATGGCGATTACGGCATTTCCATTTTGCATTTTGGTGCGAATATATTCGGGGGTTCTCAGCGCGATTCCAGTTCCTCGAACTTTGGCTGATGCATCAATACATGCTGCAATATCTGCGGCATATTGATAATGTGTTGCGTTAGCATTGGTTATTTCCAACGTTTACTAAGTTGTTAATTAAAAAAAGTGAAATTTGATTGCGAACGAGTTGGACACACCTAACTCTAAAAAAGTACTACACCCCCAAGGGGCGGCGTGTAGTGCTGCGTGACAAGGTCCTTAAAACCAAAGCATGCTTGTATGTGTACTTTTTTAACATTAAACAAATTAAGGGACATATATTTTGTAATGCAAGTTTTTTTAAAAAAAAAACATTTTATAACAAATTGGAGTTCTGATAGATAAAAAGTTAATTTCGTAGTGTGAATAAGGCAGCCGTACCAATTTTGAACTTACCTCTGACTAAGCCCAACAAAAATGGGTATTTGTTGGCTCTGAGTGGTGGGGTTGACAGCATGGTTTTGGCCCATCTTTTAAAGAAAAATGACATCACCTTTGCTGTCGCACATTGCAATTTTCAATTACGTGGACCTGCCAGCGATCAAGATGCTTCATTTGTACGTCAATGGGCAGCCAAAAATGATATTCCTTGCTTTCAAATTCATTTGGCTACCATAGCCTATGCAAATTACACCAAAGTTTCTATTCAGATGGCCGCGAGAGCGTTACGCTATAAGTGGTTTGACGACCTATGTGCCCTCTACAATTTTGACTGTGTGCT
>Ga0255760_10002098_pt1 | contig 18669 bp, 10 predicted proteins | sample 071ome_25_FD_179960 | JGI IMG/M metagenome (GOLD analysis project Ga0255760, IMG submission 179960) | Coastal salt marsh microbial communities from the Groves Creek Marsh, Skidaway Island, Georgia - 071410BT metaG (version 2) | ecosystem: Environmental > Aquatic > Marine > Intertidal zone >... | reverse complement strand
GCAGTTGCTAACACAAGCAAGCGAGAGCTTAGTGAACTGTCCAAGTCGCTAATGAAGAAATCAAGTGTCACTAATCGACGCTTGCAAGTACAACCAAACGGCACATTCAAACGGGTCATCAACGGAGAGCAAATAGGTAACGCCGTGCGTGGTGAAGTCAATGTGATTATCGTTCACATGCTAGAAAATGTGTCACGTATCTATTACAAAGAAAAGTTTGACCCTAAGAAAGAAGCCACATTACCTAACTGTTGGTCAAACATTGGTGACAAACCAGAGGCAGCGGCATCAGATAAACAAAGTGCTACATGCCTTACATGTCCACAGAACGTTAAGGGTTCTGGTGAGGGTGGTAGTGGTAGAGCATGTAGATTCCAACGTCGTGTATCTGTGATTCTTGAAGGCGATGAAACTGGTGCTGTGTACCAACTTAATATCCCTGCTAAGTCTCTATTCGGCAAGGGTGTTGATAACGTACATCCGTTCGAGTCATACGTGAAATACCTACTCGCTAACAACGAGAGTATTGATAATGTGATTACTAACGTAGCTTTTGATCCTAACGCAGACACGATGGAACTTGTGTTTACTCCTATGCGGCATGCTACTGATGGTGAGTACGAGTTAGTTAGGCAGGCACAAGCATCACCAGAAGCTAAAATGTACACCGCCATTACTGTGGCACAAGCAGATGGAGTTACAAAGAAACCTAAAGAAGAGCCAAAGGTACAGCGTTCTGATGAGCCAGACGACGAGGATGAAGTAATTGAAGAACCTCAAGTCCGTGCAAAGAAGCCAGCTGAAGAAGCACCGAAGCCAAAGAAAGATGCCGCAGAAATCGTAGACGAGTGGTTGACTGAGTAATGGGCTACGGTTACAGCATACGGTTGATACAACTCAACAAAAGTGCCGACCGAAAGCTGTTAGGTGTTCGCTTGGGGAAACTGTGTATTAAGCATGACTTACCAGTTTCCTCGGTGGCTTCTAAATTGGGTGTGAGTAGACAGACAGTTTATAACTGGTTCATTGGTGCTACTCAACCCAAACCGGCTTTTGCTTCGCGTGTAGAAAATTTAATTAACCGCCTTAAATAAGAGAGCGACTTATGGATCTACTTAATACAGTACAGCCGTCCACTGGGTGGTTTTGCGTATTAGGTATAAAAGAAGACAAATCACCACAACAACATCTGGTACAGACAAGAGAGGAAGTAGATGAAATCGTTAAGGATCTTGTTGCTGATAATTGGAATGTATTTTTTGCAGTTGCCAAGTTTGCAACAGGGGAAAACCGTAGAAAAGAAAATGTCCAGTTACTTAAGTCTTTTTGGGTAGACATAGATTGCGGTGAATCTAAAGCTGTAGTTAATCCTGATACCGGCAAACCCGCTGGTTATATAGATCAAGCTACCGGACTGACCGCACTTAAAGAGTTCTGCGAGAAGATAGGATTACCTGACCCAATCGTAGTTAATTCTGGTAGAGGCATACACGCATACTGGCCTTTGCTTGAGGAGTTAACACGGCAGGAATGGGAACCTGTAGCACGTAGGATTCGGGATTTATGTGTAACTCATAACTTTTATGCCGATGGCGCAGTTACAGCTGACGCGGCTAGGATTCTTAGGGTACCTAACACTTATAACTTTAAAGACGATACTCCTAAAGAAGTAACCATATTGGAGGAAGCAGAACCCACATCTATTGTGGATATGCGCGAGTTATTAGGTGTAGAGGAAGGGCTAGAAGAAGCGCCAAAACGAGAGTTGTCTGAACTAAGCAAGTCTCTGATGGCTAATTATTCTTCTTCCTTCACTAAGATCATGGTGCGTAAGGATAGCTGTCAACAGCTTATAAGTTGTTATAAAGATCGTGCGACCCTTTCGGAGCCTAGATGGTTTAACGCATTGGCGATAGCTAAGTTTTGTAGTGATAAAGACAAAGCTATTCACAAGCTATCAAAAGACCATCCAGACTACGACCCTGCTACTACAGAGGAAAAGATTGAGCACATCAAAGGCCCACATGGTTGCGTGGAGTTTGAGAAGTCAAACCCAGGTGGTTGTGAAGGCTGCCCACACAAGGGGCTTATTACATCGCCAATACAGCTAGGCAAACAAATCCTAGAAGCGAACGAGGAAGACAATACCGTAGTAGTCGCCAGTGAGGAGGAAGGGGAAGAAGATGAAGTCCATGTTATTCCTAAATATCCAGACCCTTACTTCAGGGGCAAAAACGGGGGAGTATACCTGAACCCCTTGGATGAAGACGAAGAGCCCATATGTATATACGAGCATGACTTATATGTAGTTAAACGTATGCGCGATCCAGATCGTGGCGACATGGTGGTTATCAAGTTACACCTGCCTGCGGATGGTGTGCGTCAGTTTGCGATTGAAGCTGCGTTGATGTCGAAGCTATCGGACTTAGCGTCTGAGTTAGCTAGGCATGGGGTTATAACTTTGGGAAGAAAGAAATCAGAACTAGTAGCCATGTATATAGCTGGTATGACTAGGCACTTACAATATACAAAGAAAGCGGAGGTTATGAGAACACAGTTTGGATGGGCTGATAATGACAGCAAGTTTATTTTGGGCGATAGAGAGATTACAGCTAATGGTATTTACCATAGCCCTCCATCACACGTAACAGATCAACTCGCAAGTATGATACATAAAGCGGGTTCGTTTGATAGGTGGAAAGAGATATGGCATCTGTACGGTAGAGAAGGTATGGAGTCTAAAGCGTTTGCCGCGCTAAGTGCGTTCGGTTCGCCCCTTTACAAATTTACTGGGCATAGTGGGGGCATGCTTAGTTTGGTAAACCCAGAGTCTGGTACAGGTAAAACAACAGTCTTACATATGATTAACAGCGTGATCGGAGACCCTAAAGCACTATGTGGGCAACCAAAGGACACACTCAACGCGCTGTATATGAAGATGGGTATATTGAATAATCTTTGCTATACACAAGACGAAATTACCAATATGCCAGCTAAGACTCTATCGGATTTTGTATATGGTCTTTCGCAGGGTAAAGGTAAGGATCGTCTTACTAGTCATGCGGAGTTAAGGCGCAATATATCTATTTGGAATCAGATAGGTGTTACTACATCAAACTCTCCTGCAATAGATAAGTTAGGAGCGTTAAAGGCTTCTCCTGATGGCGAACTCATGCGGATTATAGAATACACAGTACACCCAGATACCGTTATAGATGTAGAGGTAGGTAAGCAGGGGTTTAGTATAGATTTGATGCGCAACTATGGTCATGCAGGGGAAGTGTATTTCCAGTACCTAGTTAGTAACCTAGAAGAAGTTAAAGAACTACTAACTCACGTACAGAGAAAGTTTGATAAAGAACTTAAGTTAACCCAGCGGGAAAGATTCTGGTCTGCAATGGCAGCAGCTAATATAGCTGGTGGAATAATAGCTAAGAACGTAGGGCTGATTGAATGGGACTTGGCGCGTCTGTATAAATGGACTTGCGATATGATTCAAGACTTACGGCAGGAAGTTAAGCCCCCTACAACTAATGGCTTTGCGATACTTGGTGACTATTTAAATACTTATATCAACAATACATTAGTCTGTGATGATGGGCTTGACCAACGTAGCAATATGAATGCGTTGCCTAGAATGCTACCTAAGAATGAACTACTCATACGTATGGAGCCAGATACAAACAAAGTTTTTGTTACTACTAAACACTTCAAAAAATACTGTGCGGATAACCAAATATCGTATAAAGAAACTATAAACTTACTAAAAAACGAAGGTTACTTTATAGGTAACATGAACAAACGCCTGTCGAAAGGCATGAAGATAACCACGCCAGCAGTTAGTTGTTTGTGTTTTGACATTAGCGATAGCGAGATAGCACAAAACATTATAGATAGCGAAGATGATAATCGAGAAGGTGCAGTATGACATTGACTGGACTAAGTTTAAGCGGGGGACATCATTCTTTATCCCCTGTTTGAACCCAGTGCAAGCCAGACGTAGCATACTTGAAGTCACTAAACGCTTGAAATATAAGGTTTTATTTAAGGTCGTTATCGAGGACGGAGTGAGGGGTTTACGGATTTGGAAATTATAAGTAGAATTGGGCTTAGCTATACATCTTCCTCCGTGTAGCATTACGGATTACAGATTCGCTCCTGTGGTTCGTTCTCTTGTGTTGTGGACCCCCTAGTGAAAGCTAGGGGGTTTTCTTTTATTCCTTGTAGCTTTTGCCAGCTTTCTTAGCGCGACGCTGTATCATTTCTGCTTCTTCCTGACTAACTCCACTGCGTCGTTTTGGATCATTTGCTTCATCTATAAGCTCTTTATTTATATCCTCTATAGTTTCGTACACAGGTAGTTTAGCCGTTGGATACTTATCGTTGTGTACGTTTATAGCAGCCAGTATTTTAGCTCTTTCAGCCATGATTGTTTCTTCACTGGTTCCAGGGCGAGCTATTCTTAGATGCTTCAGCTCTCTCATATTATCTTTAAGTTGTCTTCTTAAGTTAGTTCTAGATGCTCTAGCTTCTCCAAGTACACGGGTCATACGAAGTTCAGCATCTCTACGCTCGGAAATTTCTAATGGTTCTCTACCTATAACGCGCATAAGCACTTCTTTGGTAGTCACATCTTCTGGAGGTCTAACTAAATTTTTAGTGTCTTTGTCTACCTCACCAACTTTAGCAAGGCGGTATGCTTCTGACGCGTCTTTAATATTAGGCAATGTATTTTTGAGCCCCTCTGCCATATTTCCCAAAGCCCTATCAAAATTACCTCTTACTAAGTCTGTACCTACCTTTTCTACGAACGTACTAAAGTCTAATAATCTATCGTAACCAACACCTAGGAAAGAATCCGCTAACGATCCAAGTCTACCTCGCATGTCTAACGAAGCGGTGGGAGATCCATACAGACTAGGAGCTATCATGCTATCCATATTCAACATAGCTGCAAAGTTATAGCCAGTCGCCGTATCAATAACGCCATTAGTAAGCATTAGTCGTAATTTTTCATTACCTACATTTTCAGGTAGCCACACTTCTTTCATCCACAGGGTAAAGTCATCTCTGTATATTGGGTCTCGTGTCTTTTCTGTGGGATCATCTTCGTCCATTTCGTTCAGTATCGCATTTATGATACTGGTAACGAGTGTGTAACCCATAACCCCCGTAGTGCCAGCAGTCAAAGCAGTTAACGCAGAAAAGCTCATCAACTTTGTAAACGCTGCTTTTCTTTCTGCGGCTGGTAAATGTCTGATACCGCCAAGAGACATGGCTAAATTTCTAACCACGAACGCTATCGCTTGTAATCTAAAACTTTGAAGTCTAGAAGCGTTTCTAGCTAAGAACCCACCGACACCGCCAGCAGTTACAAGTTTATTAAACGCTTTATTAAACCGGCTGTAGTCAAAAGCGATCTCTTTTGTATCTAGTTTAGCCGCTTCAAATATCTCTATTACTTGTTCTTCATTTAGCTCTATAGGTTTGCCATCTCTTTTAAGAGTTTTAACTTTAGCTTTATAGGCTTCTTCGACAGCAGCTAGATAAACAATCTCTCTAACGTGCCTCTCTGAATATCTAAATGGGAACGAAATTAATTTACCTAACCTCCGCATACCGTTCTTAATAGGCGTAGTAGGCTGACCAATAGAACTCTCTGTAGGCGCGTAACCAGCAGACAAAAACTGCTCTAGGTAGTTAGTGCCAAACAGCCCCCTATTATTTGCATACTCATACGCTGCTTTTAAGAAAGGATTATTTTTTACTCTAGCTAAATTGCCTAGCGATCCAACCGCAGTATCTAACGATGTTTCGTTTATGTTATCAGCTGTAATGCTACCAGTAGCAATCTGTTGTGCGCCCTTACCTAGTGCTAAATAAGTACCTAGCGATTTTAAAGCGCCAAGGCCATACTTCTGAACTAAAACAGCCGGAGCAAAGGTAGCTAGTACGTTATAGTTTTGAATAGCTGTATCGACACCTAGCAATGAGGTATAGAAAATAGATTGTCCACTTAAATTTTCTAGCTTGCGTAAGAGTTCACTCTGTGGCTCTGGAGAAAACTCAGATTTAGTTCGTTGCTCTAGCTCGTCAATTATTTTGTTAATTCGTACCTGATATGGTTGCCCTTTTACAGCATCTCTAGCTTGACTCAATACTAGCTCAGCATCTCGTTTCCTTCTTAATCTAGGCAACTGTGCAGAAGCAGCGCCCATGTAAAAACTAAATGCTCTAGCTTGATCGTAGCTATAACCAGGTGTTGCTTTTCGTTTAGCCAGTCGTGTGCGTAAGTCTCTATCAGGCAACGTGGTCAAGTAAATATTTAGGATCTGATCCTTAATCTGCTCAACAACGTCAATAGTGTCTGTACTACCTAGTTTCTTAGTCTTTAAGTCTTCTAAGCTAGTGTATAAAGTACCAAGTAGATTGTCTGTATTCTCGTAAGTGTCACGCAGTTCTCTTCTATTGTTACCTATAGATATATTTGCTTCGTCAGGAGTTAAGCCTTGTGCTTGCATGTCTCTTTCAACCTGCATCCTAAACGCATCTCGCTCGGCTTCTTTTTCAAACGTCCACAAACCTTTATCTGGTCCGTCTGTTACTTTTATCCAGTAATCTCCAAATCTTAACAAAGGAAAATACACACCTTCGTCTCGAATCTGCTGGTACATCTTTTTAATCTTTGCCTCTACCTCTGACAATTCTTTTTCAGATATACCTAATTTTTTGATATTGCTAAGTTGTATCTCTTCGTTTCTGTTAAGCATGTCGGCATATACGTCACGTACCTCTTTATATATCTTGTGACCTTCAGCTTCTGCTCGTGTATCTGGTGAACCGGCAATTTGTTTGGTCCGTTTCATTTTGCCCAGTAGTTCCCATCTGGAATACACCGACCGCATGTCTTTTGTTCTGCCGTCAATAGTAGACTGTATATCAGCTTTCTCAGCTTCAGTTAGGTTCTTGTCTGTTAAATCTTTTCGTAGTGCGACTAAAGCGGGGTCTTTTTGTATCGCCTCGACAATCGACTTATATTCTGACGGGTCAAACCTAATAACCGTAGAATCAGTCATTACTTCTTGTAGCAATCTACCACCTACTGGGCTACCAAGAATAAACTCAGACAACTTATCGTATGTCTTTTGCCCAAGCTCAAGTATCTCTTGCCGTTCAAAGTTTAAACCGTCAATTTGCTTATCAAGCCCGTCTGCTAGAGTGTTAAGACTTTTAATATTAGATTTTCTTAAAACTTCAAAAAGCGTAAACGTATCAGAAGACAGCAGTGCAGCGCCTAATGTTTTATCGCCAAGCACGCTACCTAAATTCTTACCAGCAAACTCAGCGCCATCTTTACCTACATTATTATCTACGGATATGAACCCTTGATATACCTCTGTAAACGTTTGTGATGTTTCTGCATTCTCTAGTTTACGTTTTAATCTGTTTAGCAGGATTTCTGTATTTCTCCTGTTCACCGACCCCATTTTTTCGCCAGTCTCCATACCCTCAAGCGGAACTGCGGTACGTTCATAGAGCTCAGCGTCACTTAGAATATATTCTAAACCTCGCACTAAACCGTTATCTCGGTTGTAACCTGGGCCAAGAATATCTAAGATTGCGTTAACAAACTCAGATAACCACCTCTTAGCTTTACCCACCCAGCCTTTATCTTTTTCACTAGCCTTAACTAATAAGTCAGACCCATTAACCGCCCACCATTCACTAGGGTCAGTCTGACTATAAAACTTTAAAGACTCGGCATTAGAATCAAATATTGGGATTAGGTCACCTGGTTGCCTTGCCAAGTTTGACAGTTTTTCTACTTCTTTAATTAAAAGATCTGGGTTGTTACTAAGGTCTGGGTATTTTTGTATACTTTTTTGTGCAGCTTCTATAATAGCTGGGCTTATATTTCGTAGTTCTACAGCAGAAGCTACAACCGTTCTAGCACGTAAATCACCCTCGTGCGCCAAGATAATAAGCTCATAAACCGCTCTTTTACCCTGCACCTTTCGCAAGTTTAAGTCTTGGGTTATGGCACGTTTTAGTTCACCAGCTGTATACACCCCTTGTTTTGCGTCATTAATATAACCATCAATAATTTTATTTTCTTCTGCTGTGAGGTCTGCGATTGTTGTATCTATTTCTTTGCGCCATTCATCGCGTATCGCTTCTCTTATATCATTAGGTAGAAATTGCTCAGCACGGTGTAGTAGTTCATGGATACCGGCGCTAACGCTGTCAGTCCTATTTGTAAATAGGTATATAGTGCGCATAAAACCGCCAACATCAGGATCTTTTGCACTACTAAAGAAAGCACCTTGAGCACCTGTTTTTGTCGCGCTTAGAGCATCTTTTTTGCTATCTATTTCTAACGCGAGGTTGTCTGCCAACCTTGGATTTTTTTCTAGTACCCATAGTAAAGCTCTATACGCTTTGTTGGCTGTTGTATTTGAGTTGGTGTCTTCTATGGCTTTAAGTAGTTGCTTCCTGATCTTAGAGTAATTTTTCCTACTTTCTCCACGAGGAATAACGTTTGTAGCTACTACTCTACGTCCAGGCTTACCATCAATCTGTTGCGTATCCATAACTACGTTGCCGTAGATGTTTCTAGATATGGTGCCTAGACGTTGTAAAAACTGTGCCTGACTAACTTGGGACGGTGCAACACTTTCTGCTTGTAGCTCTTTCTTAGCTGCGGCGATTAGTTTCTTAGCTGCTGCAACAGCATCGTTTCTCGTTGTGCCGACTACTGCTAGATTTTCGTAAGTAACATCTAAGAGTGGACCTTGGTCTTCTAGCACCCATAATGGCGCATCTCTCTCACCCGCTGGAGTTCGCACATCCCTAACAGCAACTTCAAGTCCGGTTTCGTTGTCTGTAATTACAGTACGCTGATTTGACGAGTCAATATCCATACCAGGACGACCCACATTTTCATTGCGCACAGTAAAGCCTGTTTTCTTGGGCGCTGGTTTTGCTTCTACTTCTGGCTCTTTTGCAGGAACTTCTTCAGGTTTTGTAGCTAAGTTACGCAACCTTTCTTTAACGCGATCAAACGAGGTATTTATATTTTCTTTTACCTCAGGGGTAACTCTTTTTGCCATGCGAGCAAACGTGTCATCTTTTAGTTGCTCTAATTGCTCAGTATATGTTTTACGTGGCGTAACCTCTGTTTCAACTTCTTCAGTTACTTCTACGTCGGAATCACGTGTGATATTTTTCTCTACGGTTTTAGTGTCAATCTTTCCTAAATCTCTAGCGACATCACCTAAACCAACTTGTTTTATATTTTTATACCTATCCGTTTTAGTCTTTACAGGCTCATCTGTGTTCTTTAACTTATCTCTAGCTTCTTCGACTACTATTTTTTCTTCTGGAGTAGTTAAATCTAAAGTCTTTTTAGGCGCAGCTTTTTTAGCTTTTGGTTTTTTCGTTGGTTTTGCAACGGGTTCTGGCACGCGGACAGCGGCTTCGTCGTCAAACTCAGATACCTCTAAATCTAACTCTTGTTGTCTAAGAGGCGACGTATCTTCTGGTTCTTCAGCAACCTGTGTGTCATCCAACCAAATAATACGTTCCTGTTTTTGTTTCGCGCTAAGTTCTGGTCTATCTAAATCTAGCTCTAATTGATCTCCAGTAGGGGATCTCCTAACACCTTCAGAAACATCTAACCTACGCTGCATATCTTTAACAGCTTGTGGCACTCTACTAGGTGTTGCCTCATCTAATGCGTCAGAAAGTTGAGCTTCTTCTTGGTCTTTCGCGGCTGTTTGTTCTACGTTTTCTTGTGCTTCAAACTCTACTTTTTGTGTGGCGTCCGATTCTACGCCTTGAGCTTTGTCAATAACGTATTGGTAAACTAAAGCATCTATTTCCTCTCTAGATGCACCTTTTGCAAGTGAGTTGGCTACTGCATTTTTAAGTGGTTCTAAGTCTATACCCGCAGTTATTGTAGGATCTATGTCTTTTACCGCAGCGCTGATAATGTTCTCCGCCTGCCTAGCTCTAGACAAACTATTGCGTGTGGCTACTATATCTACCGGAGCTGTAATACCTTCTCCTAATGCCTCTAAAGCAAGCTCACCCATTTGGGCTTCTTCGCCTACCGCTTCCGCCGCTTGTTTCGCACCTAATGCGCCCCCTGTTCCTTGTATACCAAATTGAGTAGCTACATCGGCAGTAGCAGCAACGGAAGGAGATTTGATAAATTTAGAGAATGGGGAAAACCCTACAAACGTCCCAGCAATAGCATTGGCAGGAACCTCGGCAACGGTTTTATCCACCGCATACTCTCTTGCTTTTTCCACGTCTCCACCAAATTTTTTAAGTCCTTCCATATAGTTTGGACCTAAAGCCCCAAATACTACAGATGTAGACGCTAGTGAAGAACCCCCTGTAGCGGTACCAATAATTCTACTTATAGCTGGACGTAGAAATTTAGCAGCTGTTTTTGCAGCAAGAAACCCTGCACCACCACCAGCGGGTAAAGCAGCTAGTACCGCAGGTAACTGCTCTCCAAAAAAGTTGATAGCTGCGGTTGGGTTGCGTAGAAAAAAGCCAAGCATTTCTTTAGCCGCCGCAGTAAAAGATCCACCTTGTGCATCCGATGCTTGGGTAGCAAGCTGTATAGCTTCAGCAATACGTGGGTCAGACGCCATAGCGTCGTATTCTTCTTGTGCTTGTTTTAAGTTAAGTGCGCTCTGCTCGGTACCTTGAATCATGTCTGCCAAGGTGTACCAAGTAGTCATTAACCGCTGTGCACCCTTTTGCATCGAGCTTCGGAAGGTTACTTCATCATCTCTTAGGGGCATACCCAGTTCAAAGTTATTTCTCTCAAACTGGTCGAGCAAGCTCTCTTCGCCTGATCTGAGTTTGTCGTTTTCTTCTTTTACAAAATTCCAAAACCTATCAGGTTGTGTTTCTTCAGGCCCTTCTTTTTGTAGCGCATCGGTAAGAAGCTCGGCATCAGGGAACTGACTTATAAAACCTTCTGCCGCTATACGGTCAGGAAACTCGTAAGTTTCACCATTTAACCTAACATCTGTTGCTAACGTAGGTGATTCTTTTTCGGTAGGGGTAATATTTGTAGTTGGAGTGGGTAAGTCTAGTGGTTCTTCAACTACAGCCTGTTGTGGGGTTTGCAAGGTGCCCCCATACTCAAGCATAAAACCTCTAGCATTTTCTTCTGAGGGAAAAGCATACTGGTTTCCGTTTGGATGCTGAACGACATACTCCATATGCTTCTTTCTTTATTTTGGTTCTTTTTTCGTACCGCCAAATCTACCAGCCGCAGCGTCAGGATCATTAGGATCATAAGGTTCTTCACCTAGTGCTTTAGCCAGTTTAGGATTTTGGAACAATACGTAATTTCTCAACCAGGATCGGGCTCCTACCTCTCCTTTTTCTGCTTTTATTTTTGCATATTTCAGACCTAAAGGTGTGTCGGTTTGTGCGTTAAACATAGCGTCATAGTTTTGCATCAGCGTATCCAACTTTCCTTCGTATTCCACCTCAGCTTTTTGCTGGTTTAAACGTTTCGCTTGTTCGGCAACTGGGTCATATGCTGCTTCTTCAATAGCCATACGAGTTAACTGTTGGTCAGTCTTACCTTTAAACCTTGAATCTCCTTGCTCCCTAAGAGCTTTCATGTTTTGCAGTGTGTAGTCTATTTTGTCAAGATCAGCTGGCTGTTTACTAGAATACAGGCCAGCAACAGTTCTTTGAGTTGCAGCAGACTGATCCGCGATGTACTGCTTAAGCCCCATTTCTTCGTTAGCCATACGAGCTTGAAGTTGTAGCTTTCTTTCGCCAGTAGCTTTTTCAGAAGCAATCTTAAGTAGGTTGATTTTCTCTTGTCGCTTAGCGACTTCGTTAAGAGCGAGTTTTTCTTGAGCGTCCTTAGTTCTAGCAATAGCCGCTTTAGATGCTTCTTTAATGCTTGGTATCGTACCAGCCCCAGCTTCGCCCGCAGCTTGTAAGAAGTATGGAGAATCTGATGCCGCCATACGGAAACCAAACTCAGCAAGGGAGGTGTACAAGTCATCACGCTTTGCTTTATCCGCAGCTTCAGCTTCACCCTTAAGGAACTTCTCGTATGTGTCATCTGCTTCGCCAAGCCGTCTTTCAAGTGCGTTCATCTCTGCATCAGTAGTATCTTCTGGGGCAACAATCTCTTCAAATACTGCTGCTGGTCCCTCTGCCTTCACCGCTGGCCTATCTAGTGGTTTTTCAGGGATAGGTGGGTTATTTAGTATGTCTTCAATTGACATTTTGGGTCTGTCCGTTGGCACCACAGGACCTCTACGTTCTGGCCCAAAATTAGTTTGCACTGGAGGCTCTAAAACGTCATCAGACTCAAATGATGGCTTAAACATATCTGGTTGTTCTACAATTGGGGCTGGTATAGCTGAAATTCCAGCAGTAGGATCTGGCACCACAGGGTCTCTACGTTCTGGCGTAAACTCTGGACTAATAGGATAACGTATAGCCAGAGGGTACTCCTCAAGTTTTTGAACCGCTCTTCGTTTCAACTCATCTCGTGATATTTCACCATCTCTATATTGTTTTTCGTACGCTCTTAAATACATATCGTATTCGTCTTGCTGTGCTTTTTGACTCGTGTCTGTCCTTTCTCCGTCGTCTTCTCTTAAATCTAGACCTGCCAAACCAGCAAACTCATCCTGAGACATACTAAATGTAGTAGGTAAATCTCCAAGCAATCTATCTGATTCTGCTTGTAGCCTAGGCACTACGTTTTGATTGTAGTCTTGTAGCTTCTTAAATCTTTCTCTTTCTAGCCGTGCTCTATCTTCTTCAGACATACCACCAGACACTCTGTCGCCAGTAGCAAATGCAACCAACCCACCGCCAGCAGCTGAAGGCATCATGTTAGGGTTTGTTGGAATCTGGTTTACTCCAGCTATACCAGGTCTAGGAGCCATCTGTTGTTGCATAGCCGCCATTTGAGGGGCTTGGGGTGTAGCGCCTAGAGCTTGTTGTGGCCCTTGCATAGGAGCGAAGGTTTGCTGTGCTACTGTCTGTTGAGGAACTTGTTCCTGTGCCTGTGCCCCTCTCATACGATCAATAAACATCCCAGCCAACACCGCAGCTGTAGGATCAAGCAAGCCCATCTGAGCCGCTTTAGCTATTTTCTGTTTGTTCCCGCCGTATTCTTTAGCGATGTCTTCAGGAGCTTGTAGATTGTATGGTTTAGTTTGCATTGTTTAGCCCCTACCCATTAAGTTATACATACCAAGACCCGCTAGTCCTAGACCACCTATCTGAGATGCTATTGATGGGGGTGGTGCGTATGTTGTTGCTGTCGATCCAAGCTGTACCGGTATACCTCGCATCAAGTTACTGAAGTACCCCAGCTGCTCCATCGGATAGTCACGTTGTGCCAAGAAGTCAGCATATGCTTGGTCGAGTTTCTGTTGTTGCAACCCTCTTTCTTCTTGCCCAACTGCGGCTTGTGCCTGTAGTTTCTGAAGTTGTGCAGCTTGTGCTGATTGGCCTATATCACTTAGTGTAGCTCCAGCTTGTGCAGCTTGTTGTGCACCTTGTAGTCCAGCTTGTTGGCCTTGTATACCTGTTTGTAACCCTTGTAGTCCAAGAGTTGCCCCGAATTGTTGCGCTTTTTGTGCTTGGTCAAACGCACTCTGTAGCCCTCTGGCTCTAATATCACCAAGTTGCTGACCAAGATTTCTTTCGCGTTCTGTCTGAGCTAGTAGTTGTCTCGCACCGCCATATGTACCTTGTCTAGCCGCCCCTAGGTTTGCACCCAGCTGAGCTTTTTGTGCTTCTCTAACAGCTTCTCTTTGCTGCACGTCAACAACTTGATCCATGTAAGGAGACATATATGCTTGCATAGCGGCTGGACTTGTAGCCATCTGCTCATATTGTTGTCCAGCACCCGCACCAATTGCACCTAATCCAGCAGCTGTTTGCCCAAACCCTAGTGATTGTTGCCCACCAGTTGTAACCATGCCTGCACCCTGTTGAAACTCAGGGCGTTGTTGCATCCCTAATGCTTCTTGTTGTGCGGCAGTTTGTGCGCCAGTAAACCCAGCAATACGTGGATCTTGGTATTCTTGGTAAGGCCGATAAGACTCAGCCTGTGCACGCTGCATAATGTCTTCAAAATACGGACGCGCATATTCAGGTAGGTTACTTTGGACTACCTCTTGTTTAGTCGGTGCTGATGGTTGTGGACTGCCCTTACCCATTTATATCTCCTAAACCTGTTTCTGCTACAGGTAATTCATATGTATTCCATAACGGTTTGTGACCGTCTGATCTAAAAATTTTAGCCCACCCTGGCCTACCAGTAGACTCAATTCCATCACATTTAGTATCAAAAGCCCATTTCTGCAACAGTTCTAACATAGGCTTTTTCCACGCTTCTAACTCTACTCCCCCTGTAAATACCATATCTAAATACTTCTTTCGGGGGTATTGCCTAATACTTGTAACTACTGCGCCTTTAATGCCTGTTTTATCAAATGCAACCCAGAGTGTGTAATCATAGTCTGTAATGCAATCTAATATATCTTCAACTTCGTACCGCCCGTATGTATAAATAGCGGCTTTCTTTAAATGTGGCCTGACTTGGTCCCATAACTTTACTACATGCTCTGTAGGTACCATGGAAACTTTCATCATGCTGTAGCTGTAAGTCCTTTCAATAGTTGATCTGCACCAGATGGCTTACCACGATCGGCGCTCTGTCTTGCTTTGTGTACATTATCCATAAGAGCATACAACTTACGTGCTCCTGCGTCAGAAGAACCGTTACCTATTTCAGATACAGTCCTAGCATCCAGCACAAACTCTCCATCTGCTAATCTTGCTGGCTGATCGTTACCTATCATAGCCGGTATACTATCACTAGTCCCATCGCCGCCCCCTTGCAAGTAACGTCCAGCGGCCATCATATAACCACCATCAGCAGCAGTACGCACCGCAGGGTATGGGTTAACACGGTCGAAGTATCTAAACTCTTCCCCAGACCCACGTAATATATCGTCTCCACCTCTAAACCTTACATTGCGCTCAGCTGGCAAATATGGACCTTCGTAGTTGTAATCTTCTTCCTCAGCCATAGCCATTTCTGGTTGGTCAAAAGCACCCGCCCTGTACGCCATACCCCCTATAGTACCTAGTCCACTAGCTAAAGCGCCTTTTTTACCCATAACATTTAGGTACTCACTACCAAACTGCTTAAGCCCACCTTCTTGACCTAATGCGTCTAGACCATAACCAGCTTTACTAAATGCGCTTGGGACTCTATCCATAGGCACGACGGAAGGGGATATTGTCGTAGTTAACTGATCTTGTAGCTGTCTTTGTGTGGCGAGCTGTTGCAACGTTGGTTGTTCAACCCCACCAAAAGGAGTAGCCCCAGGACCACCACTAAATTGCATCCCTGAAAAACCTGTTGCAGGCTGTTTTAAAGATTGCGTTGTTAAATTTTCACCCAATGTGGCACTAGGATTAAAGTATTTTGGCGTGGGCGCTACAGTTTTCTCGACTATATCTATAGGTGCTTGGTTTGCCGCCGCAGCGGTAGCTTGCTCCGCTCCCATATTTTGTAGCGAAGTGCCCATACCAGCACCACCATAAGCTCCTAGACCAGCTAATAAACCACGACCAAGGTCTTTAGTTCTCAATGCTTCAACACCGCCAACCAATAGCCCAGCTGCCCAAGGCTGCATACCTGGAACAAAACTTAGCCCTACACCAGCAATAGTTGGGAGGAACGCTTTGAATGTATCACTTAGAAACCCAGCTTCTGGCAGTCCTGTTTCTGGGTTAATTGTAAGAGAGCCACCCTTTGCCATAGCTAGTGCCTGTAAGCCCTGCACCTCACTTGGTGTCATGTGGACTAGCATTTTGTCTTCGCCACGTCCTCTGGCTGCTAAATTTTGGGCTATCGCTGGAGTATTCATAACAATATTATCCTAGAAAATTAAGCGTTTGCCTACCTATGGTGCGGCGGCAATAGTAAATCCGTCTTTATTAGAAATAAAATTAACCGCTATAACTGCTGACGGTATACCTGGGTATGGGCTAGATGCAGCTTCTGGATCAAAATATAAGTCTGTATCATTAGTAGCCCACATCAACTCTATATATTCATTAGCATTTAGATCAATATTAAAGTTCCAGTTAGCTTCTAAATGCCCGTTATTCATGTCAACTGTATATGCGTGGGCAGAATAACCGATATCCGTGCCGTTTTTACGTATCCAAACTTGTGCTTCTTTTTGGCTAGCGCTGTTACTCCATAGCTGCCCAGAGAACTGAAAGTTATATATTCCGGGTTTTGTCACAGTAAATGTCGTACCACCTGTGCCACTAACTGCAATACCATTCTGAAAGTACGTGTTACCAAACTTTAACTTATACGCGGTGTTTATAGTCGCAGCAGTTTGTTGTGTTGTATCGTAGTATAACGCAGTGGGTATGTTTAACTGCCAACCCCCTAATGTGTCTCCTAATGCGGTTAAGTCGCCATCGAGACGGTTAAAATACAGACGTAGAACATCAGCAAAAGCGTTTTGAGCTGAAGCCTCATAAGAAGCGCTAGCGTTAGGTAAGGCCGGTGCTCTTACTTTAAAGAATGGCATTAACGTCTTCCATCCGGTCTGACATCTATACGTGGGCTACCTAACTGCCAATTAACCCCTAACCCATCAGAACTCAACTTCAAAGCCATTTGTCTAGCGCGGGCGCGAATAAATATCTGGTCTGTGTACACTCCAACAGAAGACTCTACAACGTTCTTGCTATCTGCCACATCTGACTGGAACGTAGCTCCTGGGAAATTACGTGGTCTTACTTGGAATGTAACTTCAGGTTCTTCTACATCTGACCCAGTAAAGTTTAGATCTGGAATAATACGGCGGCTAAGCATAAATTGGTCGCCATCACCAAGATCAAAGTCAGAAGACTGAATATACGCGGACATAGCCACTCCATTTGCATCGGTTCCGTACTCATGGAAGAAAATATCTCCTTGTGCGTCATCTTGTTCTGTCGCTACACCTTGTGGGTAAGGTCTTAACGGGCTATCTAACCAAGCAGTGCGTACCATAGTGCCGTAGTACCAGATTTTTTCAAGGTGGTTATAAACAACATACCTGTCGTTCCAGTTTGATTGTCCGCTTGGGTAGAACCACCAGACCTCGTTATAACCTTCATTAGTGCCACATACAATCTGGTCTGCCTGTGTTCTATTCATATCAGTGAATACGTATTCCCGAACCTCACAAGGCAACGTCTCAACCCTACCAGTGTAAGCATAGAACTTATCGTGTCCCATCCAGAACACTTGGTTATTAACAGCCACACAAGCACGAGGAGAAATAATAGATATATTGTCAGCCAATTCCTGCAAGCCAAACACGTCAGTAGTGCCAAGGAACTGTAGCGAGTAAAGCTGACCTTCAGTCCAGACTAGAATCTCCTGTCTGGTAGCTAGCGCCCTAACGATACGCGAACCACGAGAAACCCTAATAAATCCAGCACTATTGGTAACTTCTGGAGTCCAGTTAGTTGGATCGTCCTGATTCGCCCAACGGATAAGCAGCAGGTCTTGATCCCCGCCACCGTATGGAGTGCACCCAAATGCTAATAAGTGTTTGTCGTTCTGGGACACCAAAGTTTGCATTGCTATTGCAGGTACATCAGTAGCGCCAGATAAAGACGAAAGTAGAACAGCACGGGTACCAAGAGCCGTACCAGGATCTAAGTTAGACCCACGCTCCCAATAATAAACAGCTCCGTTTCGGATATTAGCGACTAGATCGTTATCGAAGTTATCAAGCCACCAGTCACGTTGTGCCAAATCAACAGGCTGTGTAGAACCAAGACCCCAGTAACTTCTACCCCATGTACCTGTTCCCCAACCATAACCTTGTGCTACTGATCTATAACCTGGCTCAATCTCAAAAGAGGCTATGATTGCCGTACCACCACCAGCCGCAACGGTTGAAGTAGCCGCAGTAGACACGGTAATTGCAAAAGTATCAACGTCTATAACATCAATAACATGGCTAGTGTTTAACTCAGCAGCGGGGACACCACCTACATCAGTCGCCCCAGTAAATACAACAGTATCGCCAGTATTACCACCATGAGCAACAATCGTCACAATGACTTCAACATCCCCACTATTAGTGGCAAAGCAGTTATCTGTATCCGTCGTAGTGTAAGTCGCACGGAAGGGGGTGATGTTATAAATAATGCCACCAACTTCGATATATAGCTTAGAGTTAGTACCCATAGCTAAGAAGTTGTCGAGGAAAGACGTTACATAATTCCACATCTGACGGCATACACCATCAAACTTCTGTGTAGTTTGCCTAGTCCACCCACCTAGTTTTTGTGGCAGTCCAGAAAAGAATCTAACTTTATCCGCATCATACCAACCACCCTCATTAGAATAGTTAGTTACGTTACGGTTGATTCCTGGCTTTAAGTTGAGCTTGATAAATGCCATCTTTATACCAATTCAAAATGAGGCCCATCAAGGAACGGCTTTTTACCTGCTAAACTCCGCATGTCTATGTAGTAGTTCATAGCTTCTTCCATAGACTTAGGCCATGTAGCAATATTGTCTACTACCCAAGCACCGCCCCACCTAACGGCTACAGCTAATTC
>Ga0255760_10002076_pt1 | contig 18805 bp, 10 predicted proteins | sample 071ome_25_FD_179960 | JGI IMG/M metagenome (GOLD analysis project Ga0255760, IMG submission 179960) | Coastal salt marsh microbial communities from the Groves Creek Marsh, Skidaway Island, Georgia - 071410BT metaG (version 2) | ecosystem: Environmental > Aquatic > Marine > Intertidal zone >... | reverse complement strand
CGACGACGACGACGACGACGACGAAGACGACGAGTCATGTTTTGAGTTAAATACCACGTGTCCGAATAAATACACACGGAACGTCGATCGGGCGCGTGTTCGCATCCAACCCGCATAGAAACTCGTGATGATCACTAGTATCGATAGCGCCATGGCGTTGATTCATAAAGGGTATCTAGTGTATAGAAACTCGGACTTGCGGTACGTGATCTATCCAATTTTATAGTGTGTGGTATGAAGAAGAAGTATACACCCGATGACGGGTGGATCCGCGGATGGTCGACGCGCGCGAGTCGGCGACGCGACGCGCGAGCGGAACGGCGCGCGCGGAGTCCGCGGAACGGAACGCGCGGCGGGGTATTCTTCGTCGTCATTCGCGAGTCGGCGAGATAGACGGGTCGAGACGCGCGTCGACGCGGCGGTAATCTTCAGTCGCGCGCGCGTTCGCTGAGTCAGTGTGGCGCGTGCCGCTGGTCGAGGGCGAGCGAATCGAATCGAACGTCGATCGAGCGTCGCGACGACGATGGCGACGATGGCGACGATGCGTCGAGCGGCGGTGACGACGACGACGGCGGCGGCGACGACGTCGCGCGGAGGACGGAAGGGTGACGTCGCGCGGAGGACGGTTCGAGGAGGACGACGGGGCGTCGTCGTCCTCGGCGGACGAGCGGGACGGGACGCGGGCGGCGACGACGACGACGACGATCGCGCGCGCGGATCGAGACGAGGAGGACGAGGACGGCGGGTGATGGTGAGAGCGTCGATGGCGACGAGCGCGGCGGTGTTCGGGGCTTTCGTGGACGCGTCGCACGAGACGCAGTACGCCGGGGCGAAGAAGAAAAAGAAGGACGAGGGAAAGGGAAAGGCGAAAGGGAAAGGGAAGAAGAAGAAGAAGAAGAATTGCGGTTCGAGCAGTTCGAGTAGTAGTAGCAGCAGCAGCAGCAGTTCGTCTTCGTCGTCTTCGTCGTCGTCGTCGTCGTCGTCGTCTTCAGAGGACGAAGGTGGACGAAGCCGTCGGATGAAACTCGCGAAGGCGAACAATATGAACGCTTTGCACGACGCCTTGGCGGGCGTCGTCGGCGGTAAAGGTGGTGGGGGAAGCAAGAAGAACAAGGGTGGTAAAACTAAAACGACGACAAAGATGAAGGATAAAACTTCGTCGTCGTCGTCAAAGAAGAAGAAGAAGGGGAAAGGGAAGAAGAGCGACGTCTTGGCGGCGTTGAAGAACAAGCTCGGCAGGGTTGTTTCGCAAAAGCAACAAGAAGAGGCGCTGCGAGCGAACGCGATGGGTGCCGGTTTGGACGTGATTGACGTCGAAACGACGGCATCGGGTCAACAAGCGAGCGCGTCGTCATCTGTGGCGCTCAAGACGATTGGGTCGTGCCCGCTCGTCGCCCCCGTCGTCCTCGGAGACGCCACTCGAGAAGTGCCCATCGCCATGGTGGAAATTTGCACCGGTAAAGATTGCGCCAAGCGCGGCGCGCGGGACATTGTCGACGCTTTACAAGGCGAACTTCCCAGAGGTTGGGCGTGTAAAGGAAGCGGTAAGTGTATCTCGAGCTGTAAACGCGGCGTTAACGCGCGTTTACACACCGCTATTGGATCTGAAAAGTTTTCCTATCTCGACGAGGCGTCGGCTCGCGCGCTCTTCGTACCCATGGCTCTGGCCACGAACGAGCTCAACGCATCCTTTGACGAAGACTTCGAGCCCGCGAGCCCGCGTGGAAGACGCAAATCTGCCATTTTGCTCCAAGCTGAAGAGATTTCAAAACGAGTAGAGACCGACTTTGAGACGAGCGTCCCCCCGGGCTTCATGCCAAAGTTGACTTGAGTCATCGATCGATCGCATCACATTGTAACAATGAACGCACGACGAGTAGAATGAATTCTTTGTTTTCTTTGACAATACACGGCGCGCGCGCGGCTACCAAGAATTTCTACACGAGCACCACGTTGACGCGATCCTTATCCCCGAAGGCGTACTTCCAAGACCACGACGGGGAGGTGATGTCGTCCCATCGCTCCGCGACGCCGCCGGCGCCGTCTGGACGAAGAGTCAACCTCTTTCCGTCGGGCACGACGTAACGGACATCGCCCGAGAGCGTCACGTCCTCGGCGTCGAGCTCACCGCTACCTTCGAGAAGAATCGAGCATCGTTCGTTACGCGTGATGAAGTTGCTCCAGTACACGTTTGACGACTCGTTCCAATCGATGCCCTCGTTCTCGACGTTGACGTTGACCAAGCGGCATCGGCCGCTCTTCTCGTCGTCAAACGAAACCGCACCGTCTTTGCACGGACCCATCGGTTGCGTCGCCTCGACGAAGAGGGATCCGTCGACGACGACGTTCCGCCATTGCATCTCGGCGATTTCCAAACGAACTTCGGAGCCAACCTTGATTTCGCCGCCTTGAATCTTTTGCTCAACCACGTCCCACAGTGGACCGATGCTCGGATGTGCGCTGTAGATGAATTGCGGTCCCTTTTCCAAGTACGCCGACACCGGATAATCGTCTGGAGAGGGATGCGCGACGTCACAACGCGTCAACAAATCACTCGCGTTGCGGAGCAAATCCAAGAACGACCCATCCGGGGTTTGCGCCAGGTTCGTAGACTCTGGCGGACGCTTCTTCTTTGCGCTGCTCGTAATGCGCCGGCGGAGCGTGTAGAGAACAAAGGTTGGGAGATCTTCCCAGTCTTCGGCACCGAGACGAGTCTTAGAGTGTCTCATCAGCGCGTCGGCGATGTTTTGCATCGAACACTCGAGTCTTCCACCCTTGGTGCCGTCGTCGCGCACCGGTTTGGTTAGGTTGACCAACATGCCCGGAAACGCCGCACGCGCCGAGACGCCGAGCGCCTTTCGGATTTGCTTCAAGCCGATATATAACACATTCGTGTTCGCCGGGTAAGCGCTCTCAGTGCTACCCGCTTCCGACGCCTTATCTTTAATTCCAAGGCGCGCAAACTCGGTGTATTCAACGTTGGAAACACCGTACGTAAACTCATCCGTGATGGTGTTTTGCTTTTCAAGGAGCACGTTGACGCCCTCGGAAGCGCCGATGTGGCGTTCGCAGCTCGCGAAACCGAGAGATTTTTCACCCTTGGCACCCACGCCGGAGAGGGACAAGAGGGTCGTGTCCGTACCCGCCATTGGATTGGTGATTTGTCTCACCACACCGCCGATGCGACCTTGAGACTCGAGCCAGTCAAACACACCCTCGTCAAGCATCAACTTCCAAATCGCGCCGTGTCCACCCGGCTTGAGCGCAATCTTTGCCAAATCCTTCGCGACCCATTTACCGCAATCGAGAGAAAAAACGGGCACGAGCGGTTGCTCAAACAAGCGATAACCAGTTTCGCCGCGCCCGAACCAATTGTTTTCCCTAAGCAAAGTGGAGATGCGTCCGTGATTGCCCTTTGCCGCGCTTGTCATCACCGCCACAGGCGTTTTGTGTTGCTCCCCCGTGAGCTTGTAATACAGCCACTCCCGAGCCGTGAGATCACGAACGAGACCTTCAATCAAGGGGCGACCATTGTAGGGAAGAAGCGCAGCCGGTAAACTCTCGCCCGTCTCTGCGTCGACGAGGCCGAGTCGATCACCGGCGCCGCCGAGAGGATAAATCTCAGCCATGCGGGGAAGCTCCTCGAGGCCCCAACGAGATGCCGTCGCCGCAAACTCTCCTTGGTTCGCGCGCAAGTCCACCCCGGGGGGGACGTGCATCGTCACCTCACCCGGAACGCCAGAGCAATCGAGACCGTCGCACTCGGAGCCGCTGTGCGTCTGCGCCGGTTCACCCGTGAGAGATTCGAGACAGAGCTCCAAGGCTACGCACTGATAACCGACGACGCCTCCGAGCATGTCGTAAAACGTCTCCACCTTTCTCAAGCACGCGAGCAAGGCGTCGACGTTCTCGGCACACTCCGCTTCTGTAAGCTTGGACGCTGATCCAGTGCTCGGGGATTCAAACACGTGCTCTTGTCCGCAAGCCACGCACGCGAGCACCAAGTACCTATCGCGCGCAGGCATGTCCGCCACCATTCGACACACGACGCCTCCTCGACTCATCCACGCGCGCACGCGCGCGTTCGCCTCCATGATCGCCACCTTGACTTCAAACACATCACCGTCCTCGCTTCGATGTTCCGCAACCGCCTCCAAAACCGTATCCCTCGCCAACCGAGTGAACTCCAACGCGTCTCGAATCCCGTCAACCGTCGCCCGAAACTCGTCATCCGGCGTCGACGAGCTCAACCCTGGATCCGCCTGCACCGCGTAACACCTCCCACTGCCACCACGGGTCAACTTTCTATCACCCTTACGCGCCCACAGCGCCCCCATCGGGCTCCCACACGTCGACGAAGAAGTCAACGAGGAAGAGGAGGACGAGACTGAAGGCGCCCGCGTCAATCCATTCCGCGACCGTCTCCGTCTACCCCGCGTCGCCCATCGCGTCGACGTCGCCGCCGTCGTCGTCGTTCTACACACCGCCGCCGCCTGCGTCATCCTCGCTCGTCTCCCGCGTCTTCTCCTCGGCGTTCCGGTCGACAATCAACGAAATCAAATCGATAAAGTGCGCGTCGTCACGTGGATGACGTTGATTATAATCCACACGACCGTCGCGCGTCTCGTCGGTCGATGGATCGACCCTCTCTGCGTCACCGACCGACGGCGACGACGACGAACGTGAATCGCGGACGAACCGTCTCCCGCGTCGCCGTCTGCGGCGTCCGTCGTCGTCGTTTCGGGCGCGAACGCACAAAGTCCAAAAATCAAATCCTTTCGAAAGAAATATTCCTTTTGGGATAAACGACGAGTGTTTACTCAAGAAATGAGATAGGGGTGTTTTATTTTTTCATTAGTGGCGTCCCGATCTATGTGTTTTTGAGTTTACATACCGTTGACTTGAGTTTAATATTGGTTTCGAGACGTTGGCGGACGACACTCGTCGAACGACACTCGGCGACGCCGCGGTGAACGACGACGACGACGACGGCGACGACGGCGACGGTGACGGCGACGGCGACGGCGACGGCGACGACGGACGGAGGAAGAGACTGTGAACGCGGGTCGCGTCTCGTCGTAGGGGTGTTCGAGTCAGCGCCGAATCAGAATGTCGCGCGTGCTAGATTTTCACGGCGTGGCTGACGACGACTCGACGCCTTCGACGTCGACGTCGGACGACGATGACGACGATGACGTGATGTTACCGGTGGTGATTGGAGGACGACGCGGACGCGGCACCCCGAGGCGAGGGAACGGGGCGTACGTGGCGGCGCCGGAAGAGACGGATTCAGAGGATGAAAAGGACGAAGCGTCGAGGAGGAAAAAGGCGGGCGACGGTCAACGAGGAGGGTCGTCCGGAACGGATGGTGACGGTGAAGAGGACGAAGAACGAAGCGATGGAACTGTGGTAATGGTTGGGATCGGTGAGAGAACGCTCGTGTCGGTGGGACGGGCGCGGCAAGACGCGTTTGAGCGGGCGAGGGAACGGCGAGAGCGAGCAAAGGCGACGGCGAGAAGACGCATAGAGTCGCTCGAGCTCGAGCTCACGATGGCTCGAGACGTGGAGACGATGGCGTTGGAGGAGAATTTGCGGATGGTGGAGGATATCCGACGGCGGTTGATGGAGGCGGATGAGGCGTTCGCGGCGGACGCGTCCAAGTTGAGGCAGACGAGAGCTCGCGTGGCGACTGAGGCGCGAAAGGAGACGGATGCGCTCGTCATGCGAGCCGTGGCTGCAGATGCAGAAGCGCGCGAGGCTGCGGAACGCGCGCGAGTCGAAGAAGAGAAGCGAGTAAAGGCGGAGGAGGAAGCGGCGAAGAAGAAGGCGGAGGAAGAGGAGGCGGCGGCCAAGCTCAAGGCGGAGGAGGAGGCAAAGAAGAAGGCAGCTGAGGAGGAAGCCAAGCGAGCGCAGGCGGCGAGCGATTACGTGAGCGGTAAGACGACTGGTGGAGAAGTTCCACGCGTTGCTGCTGCGTCGGAGGCTTTGGAGCAAGAGACGACGCTCGCGAAGACGTTGGCTGAAGCTCGGGCGACGGTGGCTGAATACCAAGCGCATCCGGGGGCGAGAATGGAACGTCGTAAGCTCACGAACGCCATCGTCGTTCACGTGCAGCAGATCGCAGCCACCAAGGAGCAGATTAATAAGAAGAGCCGAGACATCATGATGCTCTTGGTGCAGCTCCAGGAGCCGCAAAAGACGTTTGCGCTTCTGAGCATCGCGAAGAAGATGCTCTCGCAATGCGACGTGCAGGTGGCCAAACTCAATCGTTACGCCTTTGCGCTCGCCGAGGTTGCGGTGCGCATCGCGTGCGATGTCCCGCGATTCGGTGCTCTTCTCGTGGCGCTCATTCACGAAGTGTGCGTAAGCTCCGTGCCCAAGTACTACCCATTCGTTCCGGGCCGTTACGCCACGGACGAAGAGTACTACGGTCTCATGGGTTACACAAAGACGGAAGAGGGCGCCTTCGAGACGACAGATGCGTACATAGATCGCATGACAGGTGTGATGTTGTTCTACGCCGCTTTCGTGCAGGTTGAGGCACCCAACCACCCTCACGGGGTCGACGCCGCTTGGCGTTGGCTTGCTCGCCTGCTCAATCGATGTCCTCCAAATCGTTACACCGCCGCAGCCTTGGACTCTTTCCTCAAAATAGCCGGCTACCGCATGCATAACGAGTACCGAGGGCAGTTTGTCAAGGTGCTGGAGCTCATTCATCGCGAGTTCATTCCAAAGCTCGACGCTAAGAATGAGCCCGATATTCGGCCAGTATCGAGCAGAATGAAGACGTACCTCCAAGAGAGTCTGTACGCCAAGGCTCCCGAAGGTCGCGACATGCCGAACACCGACACGTCCTCCACCACGTTTTAAGTGAGTGGAATCGTGCGCCCTCGAAGGGTGGTAGATAGTTTTTAGAGACCGTTCTCGGTTCAACGTATCAAGTGATGTAGAACGCAGACGTAGACGTCAAAGCCAAACCGGCCCTGCCCCCAGTGCGAGACGCGTCGCGAGCACATCGGCACCCGCGCGCGCCCACGCGGTGAAACCGCCATCGAGCGATCGTATCGTCTTCGCGCCCGCGCGAAGCGTCATTCGTCGCCTCTGAACAACTCGGCGTTCGGATAAAGACGGAGCGAAAGGAGCCGCCAGCCGCTTTTTTGTTGTCAAAATCATGACCGACGGTGACGACGTGCACGACGTCGTGCTCTTTTACTGCTACACCGACATTCCCGACGTGGAGCGCGTCGTTCGAGCGTTGAAAGACTTTTGCGCAGACGGCGCGTTGCTCGGCCGGGTGCTCGTATGCAAGGAAGGTGTGAACGGAACGGTGTGCGCTTCGCGAGCGAGCGGACGGTTGGAAGAGTTCAAATCGACGCTCTCCGCGTGCGTCCCTGCGTGCGGGGAGATGCCGTATAAACGGAGCGTTGCAGATAAACAAGTCTTCTACGACGCCAGGATTCAAGAGGTGCGCGAACTCGTGGGATGGGGCCAGATGGACTTGCCCTACACAAAGACGGCAAAGGTGGTGCACATGAAGCCGAGAGAATTTCACGAAGCGCTCAAGAAGAAGATGGCTGAGAAAGACTTAACTTTGCTCGATTTACGAAACGAAAACGAGGGAATCATCGGTAAATTTAAAGGCGCGCTCGTTCCCGATGCGAGAAACATGCAAGAGCTCGGTCGGTTTCTTGACGACCAAGCGAAAAAAGCGCAAGGCAAGGAGGTATTCATGTATTGTACGGGCGGTATCCGCTGCGAGAAGGCGGCGCTTTATTTAGAAAAGCAGCAGCCAGAAATCAAAACTGTCTATCAGCTGGAGGGTGGTATTCACGAGTATTTGGAAGAGTTTGGGGATGACGAGGATTGCTTGTACCTCGGAAAGAATTTTACGTTTGACAAGCGGGGCGTATCGGCTTCGGGTAAAGACGACGCCGAAGTGTGGCGCTGTCAGCGATGCGCCGAGGGTGAACCGAAACTTACATCGTGCGCAGTGTGTGTTGTGTGTCGATTCCCGCTCGTCTTGTGTGAACGGTGTCAATCATCCGTGGAGACGCGCGGCGAGTGGGTGTGCTCACATCACGCCGCGTTGGACGGAGTGTACTCCTTCCACGCCATTCCGCACCTCGAAGACGCGGATCTAGAAGAGAGAATCGCCAAGCTCAAGCAGATTGAGAACCAATTCTTTAGCACCGATCCAAAGTCAACGGTGAACAAGCGACGCACTCTTCGAAAGTGTTATCACAAGATGGAGGAGGAACTCGACCGAAGACGCGGCGGCGGCGCTCGAGACGTTCGACGCGTCGCCTTTTGTCGCAATTCCGGTCGCGAGCTCGCGGCGTGTCCGGGCGATTGCATGGGCTTCTGGGGTCCGGGTCACGAAATAGCTAGGTAAATTCAATGAGAATACTGTACATTTGTAGCTTACTAACTTAACTGACTACCACCCGCGCGCGACGTCACGACCTCCAATCCAAACCTTCGACGACTTCGAGCGTATTCGCGTCTGGATCTCTAAAGAAAATCGCCGGTCTTCCGCTCTTACTCGCCGTGTACGCCACGCCCTCCTTCTCTAAACACTCAATCAACGGCTGAATGTTCTTCACCCCGATGCAAAAGTGTCGATCCCGTCCTCCGTGCGTCGGTCGAAACTCCACGTGCGTAACGTCTGGGTTCGGCAACTCCATGAGGTGAATCATCTCCGGTCCAATCCACAGCCACGCCCCGCGATAGGGCAGTTTATCCTCTGGACGCTCCGGGTTGATCTCCAACCCGAGCATTCGGCCGTAAAAGTCCATCGAACGCTCGAGCGAGTCGCAGATTATCGCGACGTGATGGACGCCTTGGATTTCAATCGCATTCGCGACCGACTGCGAACGGACGATCACGGACGACGACGCGCGACGCGGACGCGACGCGGCGCGGTGACGAGCGGTCGTCTTCGTCGGTACCGGGGTGACGCTCGCGCGAGCGGTGCGCGACATGGTTCGTTCGTTCGCGCTCACGGCGGGGTGTGACGATGGATGGATGGATGGATGGGTTCCCAGCGCGAGCAATGAGGAGGGGGCTCTCGCGAAGGAGCGGTCTCTCAACGTACTATGCGTATTACTTTCTGTGTTCGCGCGCGCGCGTCGATCACCGAGCGAGCGCAAAAATCGCGCGACACCGATGGCGCTCTTTCTTTTACTCTCGAAAACGCCGATGGACGGTGTCGCGGTCACGAATTTCGCTCGCTCTGATTTCGTTCGCGTCGGCTTTAATACTTCGCTCGGCTTTAATCGAGCGTTTCGCCCAATAGTTCCTCGAACGCGTCGATGAAAACCTCGGGCGGTTGCGCCCCGCCGAATTGAAGACGCTTGGAGCCGTTGGAGATTATAAAGTGCGGAACGCCGTTGATGCCTCGGGCGTACGCGCGCATCTCATCCTCCGTCTCGAGCGTAAATTCGGCGGATGACAAAATTTCCGCGCACTTGTCAACGTCGAGCGAAGCGGCTCGCGCGGCGTCCAACATGACATCCTTCTCGCAAGGCGCGAGACTTTTGATGAAATACCGCTCAAACATGGCCTCCATGAAGTCGTTTTGCTTGACAGCCAACGCGCCGGATTCAGGCGGCTCTAAGCTCCCGGCGTACGTCGCCAGGCGGTGCCCGTCGAACGTCGGTCCGACGTTGCCGTCGAGCGTGTACGTCCCGGCGATCCCAGCCTTTGCGAACGCGGCGCGCAAACGCGGCTCAAACCCCTTGACCGTCTCCGCCCCAAACTTTTCGTTGTACCACTCGAGTTTGTTGATGCCGTGCGCGCGAGCTTCGGGCGGGAACCGCCCCCACACGCTGTCGGGAACCAACTGAAATGGACGCCAGCGAACGTCGACGCGCGCTTTTTCCTTTGGAACCCGCGCGATGGCGCGTTCGAGGTTGCGCTTGCCGACGTAACACCAAGGTCAGACGATGTCGGAGACGACGTCGATTTTCAACGTCGGGAGTTTGGACATGATGACCGACGCGCTCTCGGGCGTGGGGTGAAGTGAGGACGGTTAGAGAGTTGAGAAACAGTTACCGCGCGCGCGTGAACCATCTTAAGCCGCACTAAGTAAACTATCTTAAGTGTTACACAATCAATCAATGCGTGGGGGTCTCTAACTAATACTCGGCGAGTTCGTTGATGCCGTGATGCGGATCGGATGACGCTCATTGCGTCGGGAACGTCAGAGTCGGAGTCGGTTGCTGCGTAGAGACTGGCGGCGCGGGCTCGACGACAGTCGGCGCCGGTTGCGGTGGAGCCATCTTGGACACTTTCTCTCTGAGCTCTTCGAGCGTAGCCTTTGCCTCGGCGTATCGTCGCTCCAGTTCATCCTTGTTATTCAGGTAGGCTGAGAACTCGGTTTGAGACGTTTGTCGTTGGCTCTCCGACGTGTTCTTCTCGCGCTCCAACGCGTCGCGATACGTCTTGAGATACTGTAATTTGACATCCATCTTTCTCACCTTGACGTCGAGAACGCCAGAGAGAAGACGATGGATTTCGTGTTCCTCGTCTTGCGCCAGAATCTTTGCTTGAACTGCCGCGGCGACGAGGGCGTGCGCGTTTGCGTCAACCGCCACCGAATTTACATCCTCGCCGCGCGATGCAGCTTTTACAAAAATCTCCAGAGCACACTTTGCGGCGGCAGCGGCGACCCGAGGAGATACCATGCTCGCCAAGAACTCGAGCTGTGACATGGTTGGATTTTGCGAAAAAGCGAAAGGAGCGTCAGCGGCTGAAGGAAGAAGCGCTCCTTGGTCTTCGTCAACGACCACGCCACTCGGAGCGTTACGAACGGAGCGCTCCATCTCGGCAATGTGGTCGTCAACGATAGGCATTCGGACGAAAAACTTCAAGCATTCCTCTTCGTTCTTTGAACCAACGCTCGAAGCGATTTCGGACCAGTTTGGCTCTTCGTTTGGATTGCGGGGAATCGCCTCCAGCAATGCCGAAATCTCTTGCGCGCTCCACTCTTCGTCCACCTCCATGCGATCGACTTGAGGTTCATCAAGGTTGGGATAGAGTGCTTTGACAAAATCCCCGCTCGACTGCGCTTCAGGATACAACCCTGCACGGTAGCAACGCACGCAGATGTTGAAATGATCGATGAAAATGGCGTGATAGAAGACTTGACCGATGAGAGTGTCGCCGCACGCGTTGCACGCAAATTCAAACTTGACTTTGCCACGGTGCAGCGAGTGCAGAGTTGCGAACAAGGCATCCAAGGAACGACGTTCAAAAGGGGCGTCTGGCCTCGCTTCGATCGCGTGACAGAACGCGTGGCTTCCGAGCGCAGTCGTCGCAAGTATCTCGCGGAACTGATACAACTTTCCAGGATTTGCCAAATCGGGCGCTTGCACGGTGAGCGTTCCATCACTCGCGGAGGTAACGCGCGGGAGTCCGCTGACAGGTGCGATATGCAATCTGAAAACGTCCCTTCCGGCAGAAAACTTCCAGTTGATGAGACCCCACTCTTCTAAGAAGTTGAACAAGCGCGTAAGATCTTCAATTTTACCACCCTCAATATTCGTTGTCACGTCTTCAAACGTGACAAACTTGCCCTTGCTTCGAAACGTTCGCATCATCGAGTTCCGGTACTCTATATATTTTTCATCCGCGTTCGCGCATGTATCATCTTCGAAAAAACACGGGAGAGCTTCCTTTTCGATCGAATGGATCGACTTCCACGCAAACCAAGCGCTGTGCGTTGGAATTCTGTGCTCCTGTACGCTTTTCTCCGCCGCTGCGCCAGACGTCGTACACACCGGTGTAGCGTCTTGTGGAAGCTGTCCAGCACTGATGTTCTCGATTCTAAGCGATTTGGCTAGCAAAAAGTCTTTAGTAACTTCATCTTGCTCAACAAGCGCGCCGTCAACCTGACTAGCCAACGCGGCAATCATCGGATGAGGTTGAATAACTTGCCTCTTTGTCACTCGCTCATCTATGCGTTCGACTCCTTCCGTGGAAAGAATCTCAACATCAGGAGAATTGAGATCTACTTTGATTCGTTTCACCGAATCCGCGGCTCGACTATCCCACGGATATCTCGTGGCGCCGAGATCTTGCGCCACGTCGAATTCGTAGTCGAGCTCGTTCATCCATTCGTTAAACTTGTGGCTGTCCTCCAACCAACGTAGCCCGACGCAATGCGGACCCTTGAAGTCATCGGCAACGAATTTACTTTTAGTGACTGGCCAGGGCGCTTTACCCTTGCCTGATATGGAAGAATCAGAATACCAAGTGTCGTACGAGTCTGGATAAAACCAAAAGTGCAAGCGCTGCTCCGTCTTTGACGACATTCCTCCCCTCGATGTTTCAGTGATACGCCAGAATCCAGCTTCGTCGCCGCAGTCAAAGCTCGTCTCCTCCGAGCGTAACACGTGGCTCAGGCCGTCATCGAGCGGCGAGATCGCCAAAACAGCATTCATCTCTCTCGCAATCTTCTTCAACTGCGACGCGTTTGGCAATTCATTCGGCACGAAAATCTTCACAAACTTTAACATTCCACTCTCCCTCAAATCGTTCTTGACGCCCAACATGAACTCTTCAAACTCTTCGCAACCTTCCAGAGTGTTTAAATCCCGATTCAACCCACCATCGCGCTTCTGGACGAGATACGCCTTCATGATGACGAAGAGCGCGCCCTTCGGCCGAGTGTCCCACCAAAGCGAGTGCTTGAGCTTACAACACCTCGCTCGCCTTCCCAACGCGCTCCCACTCGTCCCTAAAACCTTCTCCTCGGCGTTAATCAACGCGTACACCTCTTTACCGAGAGCCATCGCATCGAATACCGGCGAGAGCGTCGGAATGCACCGTCGCAGCGCCCTCAAGACCCCGTCGAGCTCGCGCGCGTACTCGGCGCCCTACGAGGCAAACAAACGAAACGCGCGCGCGCGTTCATCCGTCAGTCAAACGTTCCGAACGCGGCAAAACGACCACTCAACGATCGACGACGCACGACGCCGACGACCGCACCGTCGTCGTCATCGTTTCGTCGCGTCGTTCGACGAGAGCGAGCGACGCAGAGACGCGAGAGCGAACAGATTTCGTTCGATTTTCATCTCTTCTTCACGAGACCGCTCGACCGACGACGCGGGTCCGATCGATCCAAAGCCGTCCGTCCGTCCGCGACGATCGCGACGATCGCGCGACGCACCTCGAAATCCTTGGCGCGAAGTTTAAACGTTCGCTGTTTCTTCGCCGACATCCTTCGCCCAGAGCCGCGACGACGGACGCGCGCGCGACTGAGGACGACGACTGAGAGTCCCTCGGTATGACGAGTAAAGACTCAAAAAACAGACCGTGTGGTGCTTCGTCGGGTTGTAAAGGTGAAAAGCGCACCTCGAGACGACAGAGAAACGCGCGCGGACGCGAGCGACGTCGTCGTCGCGAGCGGCGTGGCGTGTTAAACGCGACGACGCGGATCGTTTTCTTTGGTCCATCTCGAGCGTCGAACGGGCGGGTATTCCGTCGCGGACGCGGGCGAACGCGACGAAGGATTCGCATCGGAGGAGCGCGCGTGGCGGCTGAGCGCTGTGCCGAAAGGGACGAACGAAGGAGGAGAGGAAACCATGGGAAGCGACGATGGATCGGACTCGGATGGAAACGCGAGGGAGGAGGAGGAGGAGGAGTACGTGGATGATGTGGAGGATGAGCGATGCGCGGACTTGATGGATCCGGAAGGGAGGACGCACCAGGGGGCGACGGCGACGCTGACGCACGCGAGAGAGACGTACGGAGTGGATATTCGGCGGTACGTGACGGCGGATGCGGCGTCGCCGATGAGGTTTTACGAAGGGATGAAGGTTTTGAATTATATACGGTTCGAGGTGGGGAACCTTCGAAGGGAAGGAATGTCGGACTGCGGTGAGATTGCGGCAAAGGTGAAGGCGGGGTGCGAAGCGAGAGCGTTTGACGACGAACGCTTCATGACGCCGACGTTGCAGGATGACGCTTTGCTGTTTGGATGGGAGGGGTACGTCGACGGAATGGATGACGATTCCGCGGTTGATCTCGATGGGGACGATGAGGGCAAAGCAGAAGAGCCGAACGTGATTGAAAAGATGCAAAAGTTGAAGTTGGAAAATGAAGAACTTCGACTTCGTCTCTTTGAGACGATGGCTGCCGCGGGTCTAGTGGACGACTCAGAAGTCACGAAAACGTTCTCTCCCACGATTGTCCAGGGTACCGGTGACATGGCATGTGAACGCATTGAGGAACAAAATCCGTCCAAGGGCGAATCAGATGAGAGAGTCGCGGTTTCGCGTCGATCCTCCCCGCAAACGACTGAAGAAAAGCTTATTCAAGAAGTTGACGATGGATACTTTGACTCTTACTCTTACTTTGATATTCATCGAGACATGATTGGTGATAGCGCTAGAACGGAAGCGTATCGTGACGCTCTAGAGTTGAACCCATCGCTCATCAAGGGAAAGAAAGTTTTGGATGTTGGCTGCGGAACGGGTATTCTGAGCATGTTTGCCGCTCGAGGGGGAGCGGACAAAGTCGTCGGTGTGGATGGATCGAAGCGAATCGCCGAGGTTGCTCGTAAAAACGCTCAACACAATGGTTTTGGTTCCGAAGGTACGGATCAGATACAAATTGTTCAAGGCAAGTTGGAGGATATCGAAGGAACAATCCCAAACGCTCCATTCGACGTTTTAGTGTCAGAATGGATGGGTTACGGATTGCTATTCGAGTCGATGCTCGATACTGTGCTCGTGGCGAGAGATCGATATCTCAAGCCTGGTGGCGCAGTCTTGCCTGACATCGCAACGATTCACATCGCAGGTTTCGATCGCGCCGCGACCAGCTTTCCATTTTGGGACGATGTATACAACTTTCAGATGCCCGAGGTTGCTCGACAGTTGCACGAAGGCGCACTGAAAACCGCCGTGGTTACGCATTGCGAGGGTAAACATCTGACAACCGATAGTATCCAAGTGTGTGAGCTAGATTTAGCCACCTGCTCCATAGCTGACACGGAATTCACCACGGAATTCACTTTGACTCCTCAGGCGGGACGTGAAGGAGAAGAGACGCACGGCGTCGTGCTCTGGTTTGACACCGAATTTTCAAAACGGTTCTGTGCGGAGCATCCGGTTATGCTTTCCACGCATCCGAACGCTTTGAAAACACACTGGGTTCAAACGATGTTACACTTTTCAGAAGCGCTTAAATTAGTAGCGGGGAGCAAAATTACTGGACGGATCTCCATGGTGAAATCAAAGAGGCCGCGATCCTACGACATTTCGTTGGAGTACCAGTTCAACTCAGATCCATCTAAGGTGATGCTGTACGCGCTTTAGTAGAGGTCCGGGAGTTAGATTTGATACTTACTAGTTATTATGTTATCAAAAACAAATCGAGAACATCACGGTGCGGCTTCACTCGCCTTGGCTGGTTCCTGTCTGCCGATGAGTCCAGTCCTGATGCCGAGTCGAATTGCGTCCACGGCTTTCTTGACCTTCTTTCTACCTTTGACACTCGGTTTGAAAGTATGACACAGCTTTGCCCGAACACGCCATACCTCGAAGAACAATGAGTCGAGCTCTTGAGTCACCAAGTCAAAATCATCCCCGCAAAGGCCATCCAACACGTGCTCTGCAGAAATCAAAAACTCAGTAAATCTCTTCAGCTTGGTGCCTCCCCAAATCGTGTCTACCTCGCGAGCCACGGATCTGTAATCACGATGCGCCGCAAACATCGCATGCATTTCTGCGTCTAAATCATCCATTTCTAGTTGCGCTTCCGTCTTGTCCAGGCTAGTTTTGAAATTCGTCCTCGCCGCAATCTTGCGTTTCAAGAACGCGGTTTCAGAGTTTCGCCGCTGAACAAGCGCTTTGATGGTTTGGATCCTATCGTCGAGTTCCATGGCTCGTGATCGCATGTCTACTTGTGCGTCTTGGGCTGCCCGCAGTTGAAGTCGCAAGGCACGCAACAACTTGTGAAACCTAGGGGAAAGAAGTTTTTTCTCTTTGTCGAACTCGGATTCAGACTTCCAATCGAGCCATCTGCGCGTAAACTCAGTTCCGATGACAGATATAGGAAGAGCAAGCAGAAGCACAGACACGACCATCGTGAGGCAAGCTACAAACTTTCCCCAGGCTGTTGATGGGACGTGATCTCCGTATCCTACAGTCATGAGAGTGACTATCGCCCACCAAAAACTCGCCGGAATACTCTTATATGGGCTCTCAACGTACTGACACTGGCTGACGAGAGAACCATCACTGTTGTAGATTGTTGTCGCGTCGGCGGCTAGGCCGTCGCAAGCTACGTCAGTCGATCGTGCATATATGTCGAGCGACTCGATGTATTCTCCATGCTCGGCATAGTAAATGAGCGTGGAGAAGATGACGATGGAAACCGAAGCAATGGCGATGGATACCAGGAGCATATCCAAGCACTCGTTTATAGATTGTCCAATGATGGCGAGGCGTCCAAACTTGACACCGAGCCTTAAGATTCGCAGTACACGAACCAGGCGAATAGTCCGCAAAATTTGAATACCTGCGACGCTCATGGGCATCATGAGCTCGAGATAGAAGGGCAAGACTGCAACCAAATCAACAATGTTGAGAGGCTGAATGACAAATCGTCGCCAGTTTGGACAGCACAACGATCGAACGACGTACTCGATCGTAAACATGACGGCGGCGAAGACTTCCACTGCGTAGAACGCATCTTGCGCTTTCGGGTCGTTATCATATCTAGGCAAAGTCTCGAGACAAAACACCAGAGATGAAACACAAATCAAGGTGATGAAGAAAACTGCCACAAAGTACGCCGTGCGTGAGCTGTTGGCGTCTTCAAACATGTGCCAAGTGGATGTGCGCACTAAACGCACAATTGTCGCTCGCAAGTCTTTATTTGACAAGTCATTCACGGCGCGACCGAATGCGGAGAAGTCTTCATCGTCGTCGTCGTCGTGAAACTCACTGTCGGATACGTCCGATCTGAAGCTCAAACTTTTGTTGGGATCGTTCACCTTTTTCGCGCTCGTCTGGACAACTTCATCAGACTCTGACAGCATCGCTTTCGCCAATGTACTCAAATCGCGCGTGACATCAGTGACGTTGACAGCGTGTCCGATTCTATCTGCATCCTGTGCGAGTTTTGACCCTCGTCTTTTGTTGTCCTTGGATCTCGCAAAAGATGTATGGAAGATGTCCTTCCCGCTCGACGTCCTCAAGAACGGAGAGTGTTTCATCTCGTATTCCAGCTCCTCGTACTCTTCATCTTCTTCAGACACATCCGCGTCTGCTGCGATGTCTTCTTCGTCTTCTTCGTCTTCTTCTCCTTCCTCACGTCGTCTCTCCCGATCTTCCTCGTCTGCTTCGTCGTACACGGCGTCGAGCTGACGGGTCACCTGGCTCGTAGGTTCCACCCCTTCTACTTCTGACAAGATGGATGCTCTTTCAGTCTTGACAAAGGAAAATTTGAACTCCGGTGGTGGGCTATTCACTTGATTGATAGCCTGAACGTAGGCGGTGCGCTTCGCCGCCTTGATTGCCGCCTTTTTCTGCTCGAAACGCATAATTTTCTCGCGCTCCGCCGTGAAATACTTCACCGTAGCGTCGAACGTCTCCATTGCCCGCTCAATCTCCGCGTCACCTACGTTGTCTGGCACAGTAGCAAAAACGTAATCGAGCGCTGCAAACCTCCTCTCATCGATCAAACGCTTAAACTCGAGCGAAATGACGGTGCGGACCAAAATCTGATGATACAGTTTCCCCTCTCGCCACGCCTTTCTCACCCAAGCCCGAGTAGAGCGCGCCTTTGACGTCATATCCTTGAAATTTTCACGAATCGCTCCTCCAAGATGTTGCAACTGTTTCACCGCTTCGCGTGGATGCAAAGAGACGAGCGCATCCATCGACATCGCTTTCAACCTCGTCCCCGCGCTCGCCGCGCGCGTCGTCGATTCGTCGGAATCGTCCTCCACGTTCTCGGCGAACGTGTGCAACGACGTCTTCAACCTCCCTCTCGCGCGTTTCGAAGCCGTTTTAAGCGTATCTTTCCGATCCTTTATTTGTTTCCGCAGTCTCGCCTCCTCGTCGTTCCCCATCGACGATCGCGTCCCGGTGACGGCGACCATGGTTGATTGATTTGATTACTCTATTCCTCCTCGCTCGCCTCGCGCGCGCTCTCGCTCTTCGCCAGCCTTCCCCCCTCGTCCTCGCGCGTCGCGACGCCCCCCTCGCCTCGTTCGCCCTCGTCGAATTCGATCCTCGCCCCCGCGATCGATCGCTCCAATCACCCGACAATCACCCGAATCGAATCCGCAACACAATTCCGTTTCGCCTCAGAGGGGACGGAAGGAATCGAGCGAGTTTGTCCTCGTCGTCGTCCTCGTCGTCGTCGGTCGTCGTCGTCGGTCTTTCGCGAACGCGCTCGAGACGTTATCTCCGTCCGAATCCGAGTCCGCGCTCCGGCGTCGTCGTCGTCCGCGGGCGCGGGGTGCGTGCGGTTCCGTTCGCGCGCGCGACTGTCGTCGCATTCGCATTCGCATTCGAGTCCGTCGGTCCGATCGGTCGGTCGGTCGGTCCGTCGGTCCGATCGGGACACACCCATTCGCCCATGCGCCCGATCGGGACACCCATTCGCCCATTCGCCCGTCCGCCCGATCGGGACACCCGCCCGCGTCGTCACATTCGACGAGTCACGACTCGTAAATCACGTCCGATCGGGACACCCATTCGCCCGATCGGGACACCCATATCGGGACACCCATTCGCCCATTCGTCCGATATCGGGACACATTCGCCCGACTTTCGTCCGACATCGG
>Ga0255760_10002071_pt1 | contig 18833 bp, 14 predicted proteins | sample 071ome_25_FD_179960 | JGI IMG/M metagenome (GOLD analysis project Ga0255760, IMG submission 179960) | Coastal salt marsh microbial communities from the Groves Creek Marsh, Skidaway Island, Georgia - 071410BT metaG (version 2) | ecosystem: Environmental > Aquatic > Marine > Intertidal zone >... | reverse complement strand
GTAAGCTCCGCGGCGAGACCGGCTACGTCACTTATGATGACGGCTATGGGAACACCGGTTCCTGTAAAAGCGCAATCACCTATATCGATGGAGAAAAAGGCATTTTGCGTTATCGGGGCTATCCGATTCAGGAACTGGCCGAACATTCGGATTTTGTCGAGTCCGCTTACCTGATCATTTATGGTGAACTGCCCTCCGAGGATGAATTGAGACGGTTCAGGGGCCGTATCTCCGGCAATGCCAATCTTCACGAAGGGATGCTGCGGATTCTGGATCATTTTCCGGATGACTCCCATCCCATGGCCATCTTGTCAGTGATGTTGAATGCGATCGGATGTCATTATTCTGAAATGGCTTCCAACAACCGCGAGCAGGATCTCGATCACTTTGACTGGGCTTCCACGCTCTTGCTTGCCAAAGTGCGCACCATTGCCGCACTGACCTATCGCATGAAGGAAGGCAAACCCTGGATGTATTCCAAACCCAGTTTCCGATACTGCCAGAACTTCCTGCACATGATGTTTTCGGAACCCTATCAGGATTTCGTGCCTCGTGAAGAGGTGATTGAGGCGCTCGATCTGATCCTCTTGTTGCATGCCGATCACGAGCAGAACTGCAGTACTTCCACCGTGCGAATGATTGCCAGTAGTGGCGCTAATCTGTTTGCATCGGTGGTCGGAGGTGTTTCCGCACTTTGGGGCCCGTTACACGGCGGTGCCAACATGGAAGTGGTGAAGATGCTGCAGCAAATCCATGATGACGGTGATGATGGTTCCAGATTCATTGCCGCCGCCAAAAACGGCAAACAACGACTGATGGGATTCGGTCACCGTGTTTATAAGAATTTTGATCCACGGAGTCGCCTGCTGCGCACACGGGCGGAGAAATTGTTTGCAAAGATGGAAGCTTCTGATCCGTTGCTGGATATTGCCAAAAATCTGGAGGACGCCGCTCTGAAAGATGAGTATTTCATCGAGCGTAAACTTTATCCGAATGTGGATTTCTACAGCGGCATCATCCTGCGGGCCATTGGGATTCCGTTGGAAATGTTCACCGTTATCTTTGCGATCGGCCGTATGCCGGGGTGGATTGCTCACTGGCGTGAACTGGCTGCCAACCCGAAACAGAAAATACACCGGCCCCGCCAAATCTATACGGGGGCCACAGAACGGCTTTATGTTCCGCTGGAGAAGAGGTAGAACACGACGCATCACAACATTTGTTTTCGAGAGTGTTTGAATGAGGCAGGGGCACTCTGGACTGCGGTAGCTTGATACCGCTTTGGATACGCTGGGGAAACGTCCAGGGCTTTCTAATGCCAACACGGCTTCCGTTCCTCATTACAGCGAAACTTGGACGTATTGGTTCACCGTTGTGTTTTTGAATCCGGCTTGAGTTTGCGTACCGTATCCAAAGCGGTGATGACTCCCCGCACTCCAAAAGTACATTCGACGTGTTCCACCCTATTGAGGATGATGGATTGTTTGGTGTTTAATCCAACTCGCGGCCGGTCGCCTCTTTGATTCGCTTTAGATAGGTTGCTTCGTCCAGTTCGACAGGAATGGATCGACATGATTTCTCGAATCCGGGAAAGTTCCACAGGTTGGGGAAATCGCGGCATTGCTGTGGTTTGACGGGTTGAATGCGGCACAGGTCGCCTTCCAGGAAGATGCATTCCCCATTGGGCTTGTCCATCAATGCGAGCCCCGATCTTGCCGTATTGATGCGGGTGTGGGTCTGGATGAATGATTCTTCGGAAACATCCAGGAATTCGGCGATCTTTGCTATCTCCGTCTCGGTCAGTTTGACCTGCCCAGGCCAACGACAGCATGCCGTGCAACGCTGGCATTCGTAAAAGGTGGGCATGATGAAGGGGAAGGCTGGGCGGATTTTCTGCTGTGCCGATCACTGGAATGCTCAATCCAGCGTGATTTCCACTTCGGCTTCCTTCTTCAATTTCGACAGGTAATCCGGTAGCAGCTTTTGAACGTATTCGGCTTCCAGTTGGGCCTTGATCGGTTCGGAGACCTCCTCGAATGTCTGGTATTCCCTGGGAGTGATCTCCAGAATTTTGACAATGTGGTATCCGGTATGGGTCTTGATGACATCCGATACTTGTCCAGCTTTCATCTTGAAGATGGTCCCTTCCAGGGTGGGATCGTTTGTGTCACGTGCAATCGTGACTTCCCCGTTTTGTTGTTTGGTCAAAGCGTCCAGTGAATAGGTTTTGACCAAGGTCGCAAAGTCTTCTCCACTTGCCGCCTTCTTCTGAGCTTCTTTTGCCTTGGTCAGGCGTTTGGTTTGTTCTTCCAACGGAAGGGGGGTGCCTTCCGGGATGCTGAGGATGGGGATGAATATGTTCTGCAGTCTGGCACGTTCGGGAATCGCAAACCGCTCCTTGTTTTCCTGATAAAAGGAGCGTGCTTTTTCATCGGGAACGATATATCCGGCTTTCAAATCCGTGTCGATGACTTCCTTGACGATGGCTTGCTCCTTGATCTGGGCGGTGAAATAGTCCAGATCCATGCCGGTTGTGAGCAGTTGCCGTTTGAAAACCTCCTCTGATGGATGTTGCCGAATGATGTCCTGGATGAACTGTGCCGCATTGGCCTCTCCTTTGCGCCGTTGCTCTGTGGTCGCTTTCAAAAGGAGAATCTTGGTCGTGATCAGTTTGTCCAGAATTTGAGCTTCCACCTCGTCATTCAGTGCGGGGGGGATGGGATTGCCCTGTGACACCCGGTTTGCCTTGGTCGTGATGACCGCTTTGTCCAGTTCGGATTGGCTGATTTCAAATCCTTTTCCTTTGGCGACGACGTTGTCTTTGAACAGGCTGGAGAGGTCAATCTGTGCTCCGGAAGCCGGCTGGCCCTTCGCGCCGGTCGAAGCCAGGCATCCGGTTAAAATCGCTCCTGCCAACAAGGATTTGAATGACTTGGTGTTCATGACAATTTCACAATGCGAATGCTGCTGATGTCGGCATCTCCCCGGATTTCCTCCAGCACCGTTTTTTCAGGCACGCTGTCCAGACACAGCACGGTCAATGCATGACCGCCTTCACGATCGCGGTGCAGACTCATGTTGGCGATGTTGATCTCGTGTTTGGCCAGGATGGAACCGAGGTGGCCCACAATGCCCGGACGATCTTTGTTGGTGATCAGGCACAAAACACCTCGCGGATCGATTTCCACCGGCTGGCTGTTGAGGCGTACGATTCGTGGATTCATTTGCGCTCCGAAGAAGGTGCCGCCTGCGGATGTTTTTTCCTCTCCGCTGTAAGCGGCAACATGGAGCCATTCATTGAAATCCGTTTCCTCGGAGGATTTGACGAGCTCGACCAGGATGCCGAGTGATTCGGCCATGGATTTGGCGTTAATCTGGTTGACATCTTCGCCGCCGGCGCTGGCAAGAAATCCGGTCAGGACAAATCGTGCGATGGGGTCACTCGGAATTTCGGTGGCTTTGCCGCCAATGGTGATCACCAGACGATCGTTCTGTTGAGGGGCGAGTTGGGAGACCAGTCGGCCAAGTTTTTGTCCCAATGTGAGGTAGGGTTTGACCTTGGCATAGGTCTTGGCGTCCAGACTGGGCATGTTGACGGCATTTTGAATCGCTCCGGTCAGCAAATAAGAACTGATTGATTCCGCGATTTCGATGCCGACATTTTGTTGTGCTTCCTTGGTGCTCGCACCCAGATGCGGTGTGGTGATGATTTCCGGTATGTTGCGGAACGGGTGATCCTCGGCGAGGGGTTCTTTCGCGTAGACGTCAAGCGCCGCTCCGGCCACAATGCCATTTTGAATGGCCTCAAGCAGGTCGTCTTCCTGAACAATGCCACCTCGTGCACAGTTCAGGATGCGCATGCCTTTTTTCATTTTGGCAAAGGCATCCTTGTTGATCATGCCGCTTGTTTCATCGGTTTTCGGCATGTGGACGGTGATGAAGTCAGCTTTTGCATAGATCTCATCCAGCGTGGCGATTTCCACCTGCATCGATTTGGCGCGGGAGGGGGAGAGGTATGGATCGTATGCCAAAACGCTCATTCCGAAGGCCTGGGCTCGTTTTGCCACTTCGGTGCCGATGCGCCCCAGTCCAAGAATGGCCAGGGTTTTGTTGAAAAGTTCGGTTCCCTGAAACGCCTTGCGGTTCCATTCCTTGTTGGACATGGACATGTGGGCCTGCGGGATTTTGCGAGCCAGGGACATGAGCATCGCAAAGGTCAGTTCGGCGGTTGAGATGGTGTTGCCCCCGGGAGTGTTCATGACCACGATGCCGCGTTGGGTCGCTGCCTCGACATCCACGTTATCGACACCCACTCCGGCTCGTCCCACCACTTTCAGGTTGGGAGAGTTTTCAATGACCTTGGAGGTAATCTTGGTTTCGGATCGCACGACATAGGCACAGACATCGGACGCCATGGCGATCAGGTCGGATTCGCTGGGACGTGCGTCCAGGACAACGACTTCCAGTTCGGTTTGTTGTTTGAAAAATTCGATTCCCTTGGGGGAAATTGGATCACAGATCAATACTTTCATCTTCATCAAAGGCATGACAATCTAGGGAAAGCACGTCAACAGGTCAAACATGGAAAATCGTTCTATCAGCACGAAGCTGGTCTTTTTGGATTTTGTCAGTTAAGACAGGGGCTGGATATGGCAGCGAAGAGGATCAGTTTTGGATTGGTGATGTATCGGTTTGGTGATCAGGGCCTGGAAATCTTGATTTCACATCCCGGCGGGCCGAAATATGCCCATAAAGATGCCGGTCACTGGACGATTCCCAAAGGTGGAAAGGAATCCCATGAATCGGATCTGGAGGCAGCATTGCGCGAGTTTAAAGAGGAAACAGGGTTGAAAGTGCCTGCTGATTCGGAGTTTATCGATCTTGGAAGCATCGTGCAAAAGGGTGGGAAGCATGTGCGTGCCTGGGGTGTTTGCTGCCCATGGGATCCCTTGCCCGAGCCGGAAAGCCAGCTGGTGAGTGTGGAGTGGCCTCCCGGTTCCCAGCAATGGATGGAAGTGCCGGAAATGGATCGCATTGAATTCTTTCCCAGAGCAGAAGCAGGTGAATTGGTAAAACAATCTCAAGTGCCACTCTTTGAACGCCTGGAAGAGTGCCTGGAAACTTGATTGAGGTGCATTCTATCCCATCTGTATGAGCCGTATATTCTTAGATGCCCAGTCGACGACCCCGATGCATCCGGAAGTATTGGATGCCATGCAGCCCTTTTTAACGGAACACCAAAGTCTTCCGGCTTCAGCATACCTCTCAGCCAAAACCTGTCGTAAAGCCATCGAAAGAGCCCGTGAGCAGGTTGCTGAATGCATTGGGGCGGAATCATCTGAGGAAATCATCTTCACCAGTTCCGGCACCGAAGCCAATAATCTGGCCGTCAAGGGGGCGGCATTGGCTCTGAAACAATTTGGTAATCATTTGTTGGGGACCGTGCTGGATCATCCTTCCGTACAGCTTTCATTAAATTTTCTGGAATCTCTGGGCTTTGACCGGGATGTGGCGGGTGTTGACTCAATGGGACAGTTGGATGACTCCAAGTTTCTATCCACCATTCAGGAAAAAACGCTGCTTGCCAGCGCTCCCCTGTGCGTGCCTGAGCTTGGAGTGAATCAATCACTGGCCGGTATCGGGGAGGCACTGATGGAAGCCGGAAAGGCGTTTTTCGTGGATGGAACTGCCTGGGGTGGCTGGTCGGATGTGAAGGTTTCATCGCTGAAACCTGCCCTGATGAGCTTTTCTCCCCATCGCTTTCATGGCCCCAAGGGGATGGGGATACTTTATCGCAGGAAGGGAGTTGTGTTGGAACCTCTGATCCATGGCGGGAATCAGGAATCCGGCTGGCGTGCCGGAGCAGAACATGTGGCCGGCATCGTCGGGGCGGGGAAGGCGTGTGAACTGCTCAAGCGCGAAGCGGGCGAGAGGATTAAACAGGCGACTCACTTTCAGGATTTGCTTTGGAAGCAGATACAGGAACGTATTCCTTCCGTCGGTCTGCTTGGGGTTGCCCCGGATAAGGGGCGCATCTGCAATCAACTGAATCTGGTGATCGAAGGGGTCGAAGGAGAAGGGCTCATCTTGATGTGTAACGTGCGGGGGATCGAATGTCATACCGGTGTCTCTTGTGTCAGTCGGCATCTTGCCAATGACCGTATCAGCGAGGCCATCGGTTTACCCAGGGAATGTTTCACGTCCAGTCTCCTGTTATCATGGCATGCCCTGACCCGGGAACCCGAAATCCTGCAGGCGCTGGATATTCTGGTGAGTTGCGTTGAGCGCTTGCGTGAGATGTCTCCCACTTGGGCTTCCATTCAGTCCGGGAAAATTCCCTCAAAGCTTGGATTATTGAAGCATTGAGCCTTCAGCGGGTGGGGAGTTTTTGATGGGATGGATCCTGCGGGTGATGGAATGTTTCCATCTAAAACCTTCCCCAAGCATCATGTTTCTTGATTTGTCGTTTGCCAAGAGGTGTGTCTTGGTCGTATCAGTATCTTCTTATGAATGTCGCAGTTTCTTCAGATGCCAGGTTTGGCAGCAAATGGAAAAAGGTCATGTCAACATCCAGCCTGTTTGATCCGGTGGTGGATGAACGGGTGCGTTCCATCATGGACGAAGTGGCCCGGCAGGGAGACAAGGCTTTATTGAAGTTCTCCGAACAATTCGATGGCGCGAAGCTGACCGCCAGGAAACTGGCCGTGACTCAGGACGAACTGAATGAGGCGGCAAAAAAAGTCAGCAAAACAGCACGCGCCGCGATCAAAGAAGCTTTCGCCAATATCCAATCGTTTGGCAAGCAATCCAAACGCACGGCATGGAATGGTCGCAATTCACACAGAGCAAAAGTGGGGGAAAAATATGATCCCTTCCGTCGGGTGGGGCTCTATGTGCCCGGAGGGACTGCTCCTTTGGCTTCCACTGTGTTGATGACCGTTGGATTGGCCAAGGTGGCGGGATGCAAGGACATTGTCGTTTGCACCCCCTGCAACAAAGAAGGCGAGGTCAATCCGGATCTGCTCTACGCCTTGAAATACGCCGGAGCGACACAGATTTTTAAACTGGGCGGTGCTCAAGCGGTGGCTGCGATGGCATTCGGAACACGCACGGTTCCCAAGGTTGACAAAATTTTTGGACCCGGCAACGCATACGTCGTCGCGGCCAAACGTCTGGCCGTGGGGCACGTTTCCATCGATCTATTGCCCGGTCCCAGTGAAGTGTTGATCATCGCCGATAAAACGGCCAAGGCCTCTTTCGTTGCCGCCGACATGTTGGCTCAGGCGGAGCATGGATCAGGGAAAGAGCGTGTGTGCGTATTGACCACCAGCGCCAAGCTGGCAAAGGATGTTATTAAGCAAGTGGACAAACAGCTCAAACAACTCAGCCGGGCTGATTTCATTCGAAGTGTTCTGGAGAAAAACGGCTGGATCATTCAGGTGAAAAACTTGGATGAAGCGGTCGACCTGACCAACCAATTCGCGCCAGAACATTGCGAGATCATGACGGAGAATGCCCGGAATGTGTCCAAAGGCGTCGTCACTGCCGGAGCCATCTTTTTGGGGAATCACTCTCCCACGGTGCTCGGAGACTATGTGGCGGGCCCAAGTCACGTGTTGCCAACCGGCGGGGCGGGGGCTTCTTTCCCGGGCTTGACCGTGGACCAGTTTCAACGTCGCACCAGCGTGGTGGAATACGATCAGGCGGCTCTTACACGAGCATTGCCCGCCGTCAGTGCATTTGCCGGTATGGAAGGCCTGGATGCCCATGGTCTGTCGGCTTCCATTCGTGCGGATGAAGCTTCATGATCCAAGGAACTTTTTATGCCCAAGTCAAAATATCCCAAGTCTGATTGGATTCGCCCACTTGTCAGGGACCTGCATCCGTATACCCCGGGTGAACAGCCCAAAGTGAAGGGGTTGGTGAAGTTGAACACCAATGAGAACCCATATCCACCATCGCCCAAGGTGCTCAAATCCGTGCGTGATGCCGTGGATGGACGATTTCGCCTATACCCTAATCCTACCGCCCAGCAGCTGAGAGATAAACTGGCGGATTTGCACGGTGTGGATCGGGATCGGGTCATTGTGGGAAACGGGTCGGATGAATTATTGGCCTTGGCCACCCGGGCCTTTGTCGAACCAGCCTCCAAGCGCAAGGATGCTTCCGGTCGCTCGGTCGTTCAGTATTGGGTGCCCAGTTATTCGCTTTATCCGGTGCTTTCCGATATCCATGGCGCGATTCGCAATGAAGTGCCTTTGAAACCTGATTTCGGAATGCCCTCCGTGGCCAAATTAAAGTCGGAAGGCAAATGGCATTTCAAGGCTGCCTTGACCTATGTGACCACGCCCAATGCACCCACGGGGCGAGGCTATTCCAATAAAGAACTTCGCGCTCTTTGTCGGGCGCAGGATGGGATTGTGATTCTGGATGAAGCTTATGTGGATTTCGCAGAAGAAAATGCCATGTCCCTTGCGGCGGAATTTCCCAATGTGCTGATTTCACGCACATTCTCCAAAGCTTATTCTCTCTGCTTTCAACGTATGGGATACTTTGTCGGGCATCCTCATTTGATTCGTGCTCTAGACAGCATCCGGGATAGTTACAATGTAAACGGGATCGGCCAGGTGGCGGCACTGGAAACGCTGAAACATCGTTCCTATTACCGGGCCAACTTTAAGAAAATCATTCGCCTCCGAACTGAAGTGGGTTCCGAACTGGAACAGCTCGGGTTCGATGTACTCCCCAGCCAAACCAATTTCCTCTTCGTCAAACCGCCCGGAGCCGAGGCCGCCAAATGGTATGAAGGCCTCCGAAAAAAGAAGATCCTGGTCCGATGGTTCAGCAGTAGCGCGTTCAAGGATCGACTGCGCATCACCATCGGATCCGCTGAAGAGATGGATCAATGCATGGACGCGATTCGTTCTCTGGCCAAAAAGCTAAGTGACTGGTAGTAGAAAGCGGCAACCAATAGCGCAGGCCAAAAACAGAAACCCAAATTCGGAGGGGTAAGCGCCGCCTTGCGCCCACTTCAAACCTCAAAACATTCGAATCGTTATCAGGCTGCAATGGAAACGCTGCAGCATCTCGAACACCATTGGCTTCCCGCGTTCCACGTCATTTGGTCAGGGGTGGCTTGAGGAGGAAATTTGGGAACCGGGTGGAACCGATCCCTCCATGTTGGAAAAACTAAACTGCGCCCAGTGGCTCAGCTTTAGGCGATAAAAAGTTGATCCCAACCATCTTCTACCCTATGTTGCTCGGCGTGCAAGGTTCGTTGACATGGCTTCTGATGGTGCTGCTCACCTTTCCCGGGTGTTTGTGTAGCACTTGGTGCCTTGGCATGTCGCATGATGAGCATCAGGATTCTCATCATGAGATTTCCGCGCCTCACCTTTGTGATTCACACCATCACCACCACTGTTGTTCTCATCAGGGAGATGCCGACCGCGAGGTGGTTTTTTATGAAATCCAGACACCATTGCTGGACAAATCGCTGGACCGTAATGCTTCCAGGACAACCGTCTCAGTTTTTGACCTCTGCAGGCGCACTTCTGGTGTTCTACCTTTGCTCTCGGGTGTGCCCAAACCATCTGGCAGGGAAACGCTCGTCTTGCTTCAGCGATTCTTGATTTGATTGATTGCTCCCCTTCGTAGGGCCCTTGCAAAAGGCTCCATCTTCTACTCGGGCGTTTCGCGTTTTGTGAACGGTGAACGCCGGTTCTCTGTCTTTAAAATTTTGTTTCAACATATCGGAGATGATTCCGATGAACATGGGCGCCATCCTGCGCCGGTAAATGATCAACATGACAACCTTATCACTTAAGGGATTTCTCTGTGGTGCTGTGCTTGTGTTTTCGCATGGGTGCCTATTGGAGGCCGCGTCTTTGGAGGCGTCCTTGAGTCCTGATTCCGTTGCATTGACGCTTGAATCCATTCCGCAGGAAATGATCGAGCGGAATCCGGACTTACAAACCGCCCGCTGGACCATTGAATCGGCCCGAAACCGCCTGATGCAGTCAGGACGACTGAGCAATCCAAGCATACAGACCACCTTTCAGGACAATATCCAGACATCGGAACGTTCTGTTGGTTTTGGCATTCAACAGTCCTTTCCGGTAACAGCCCGATTGCGGTTGGAAAAAAATGTGGCTCGACACCAGATTCAGGAAGCACAGGCCGAGGTGGCAACGGTTGCCCGTCGACGGATTGAGTCGGCACTCGAATTTGGCGTGCTTCTGCTGGGGATCCAGCATCGTCAAGACGTGTTGAAAGATCAAATCCGCTTGGCTGAGGAATTGGCCATGTTTCTGAAAATACAATCCGAACGGGCCGAAGTTTCCCCGCTGGACGCCATGCACGCCGCTCTGTTGGTGGATGAACTCAAACTTGAACTGCGTCCACTTCAAACCAGAACCAAATTGATAAAAAGTGAACTCCGGACTTTGCTGGGCTTGGAGCCTGATGTGGTGTTGCAGATGGAAGGCGCTTTGTCCACGGCTAAGCTGCCCGTTGCTGGAGAAATGCAGTTTGAAAAACGACCCGAAATACAATGGATCCATCGGCAGATTGACACGATGCAGGAAACTTTGAAATTGGAGCGTGCCAATCGGGTGGAGGATTTCCGACTGGGACTCGTGCACCAATGGAATCGTGAAGAGGATGCCCCCATCGGCATCGAAGCGGAACGTCAGTATGGCCTGCAGCTTTCCGTGCCGCTTCCGTTTTGGAATCGCAATGAAGGCCGGATAGGGGAGGTCATGTCGGAATTAAGCCGATTGGAATCTTCTTTGAAGGCACAGAAGATTGCCATCCTGAATCAGGTGGATGCCGCTTACACAGCCATGATTGAACAACTGGCCGTTTATCAACAAATCAACAAACAATTGTTGCCTCGACGAAATGTGTATCTGAAAGATTTGGAAGCATCACATCGTCAGGGCCTGACTCCTTTTGAATCTCTGCTGAAAGCGAGGGAGCGACTGCTCGAATTGCGATTGGCAGAAGTGGATGCATTGGAATCGTTCCATGCCAACCGTGTCAAATACCTGTCCGCGACAGGTGAATATACCGACCCTCATGAATATTAGATTGAAATTAATCCGCTATCACAGTTTTTGGTTGAGTGCCGTTTGTATCCTGGCAAGTCACATCAATTGCTTGAGCGACAGGGAGAGCGACCTTGTCATTCTGGATGAATTGGGCGTTCGTAATCTTGGGATCGAAACGGAAGTGGTGACGCGTCGGGACTTTGATGAAACATTGTTTGCCCTGGGGCGTTTACATTCCAAACCCGGCGGACATGCCTATGTGACGTCACGCATCCCGGGAAGACTTGTGGACATCATGGCGCACGAAGGGGATTACGTGAAGAAAGGGGATCGGATGGTTGTGGTGGAAAGTCTTCAACCGGGTAATCCACCTCCCTCCCAGACTTTCTATGCCCCCATCGATGGCCTGGTGGTCAAGAGTTTTATGCATCTCGGAGAACCGGTGGTCCCGGAGAAACCCATCCTGGAAGTGATCAATCTCAAGGAAATGTATGCCGTTGCCAAAGTTCCCGAAGACAAGGTTTCCTTGATCAAGCCTGATACGCGTGCGGAAATCAGGGTGGCCGCCTATCCGGACACCTTGTTCACCGGAACCTGGGAACGGTTTGGCACCATGGCAGATGCCTCGAATGCCACACTGGATGCTTATTTTTTGATCTCCGATCCTTCCGGCAAAATCAGACCGGAAATGCGAACGGAGTTCACCTTGCACATCGATACACGCAAACAGGTGATGTCGGTGCCGGTTGAAGCGTTGCAGGGAGATCATTTTCAACCGTTTGTTTTTGTAAGGGACTTTGATTTGCCCAATGCCTTTCTCAAAGCGCCGGTACGAACCGGTGCGCGCAACACAACACATGTTGAGATTCTCAACGGATTGTTTCCCGGAGACCAGGTGGTGACCAAGGGCGCTTATCCACTCGCTTTCGCCGGGAGCGGTGGCATCAGTTTGAAAGAGGCCTTGGACGCAGCGCATGGTCATGAGCATAACGAGGACGGTTCGGAAATGACTGCGGAACAGAAGGCCGCCAATGCCGCTGCCAGCAACTCTGCTGAAGGGGGAGGGAATGCAGGGCCGTTGACCTGGTTTTTGGGGGTTCTTTGTGTAGGACAGTGGATTCTCCTTTTATTACGGGGTAAAAATAGGGGCGGGGAAACCGCTTAACCGCACTTGTGACTCATGCTCAATTCACTCATCCAGTTTTCCCTCAGGCATCGCGTGGTGATCCTCACTGCGGCAGTCATTCTGTTGGCTGTGGGAGTTCAATTGGGTCGTAGGTTGCCGGTTGAGGTGCTTCCGGATCTGACCAAACCCACCGTCACCATCCTGACCGAAGCCCCCGGTCTGGCCCCGGAGGAAGTTGAGACACGCATCACCATTCCTCTGGAAAGCGCCCTGATGGGAGTATCCGGCGTGACCCGTTTGCGCACCACTTCGGATGTCTCGCTTTCCCTTATCTATGTTGAATTTGACTGGGGGACGGATATCACCACCGCACGCCAATATGTCCAGGAACGCCTGCAATCCGCCATCCCCAATATGCCCGAAGGGGTGTTCCCCTACATGACACCCGTGGCTTCCTTGATGGGTGAAATTATGCTGGTGGGGATGCATCATCCGGATGGAAATGTTGATCCCCGTGATCTGAGAACATTGGCGGACTGGACCGTCCGAAGGCGGCTGCAAAGCATTCCCGGGATTGCCGAAGTGCTCGCCATGGGGGGAGGTGTCAAACAGATCCATATTCAACCGGATCCCGACCGCATGCGGGCCATGGAAGTGAGTTTTGATGAACTACTCCATGCCGCCCATGAAGCAGCGGGGAACACCACCGGAGGATTCCTGACCGGGGCCGCACAGGAAATCATGGTGCGGCATCTGGCCATGACAACGGATCTGGAGGCCATCGGCGCCACCATCATCAAGCAAATCAATGACCGTCCAGTGATCATTCACGATGTCGCCAATGTGGTTTGGGATATCGAGCCCATGCGAGGTGATGCCGCCGTGAATGGTATATACGGTGTGATCCTTAGTGTGACCAAAGCACCGGGATTTGACACGATCACCCTGACGGAAAACGTCGAACGTGCGCTGGTTGAACTTCAGGAATCCATGCCGGATGGTGTGCGGTTGGAGCCGTTGTTCCGCCAGTCTGATTTTATCGAACACGCAGTCGGCAATTTGCAGGAAGCCATTCGTGATGGAGCGATCATGGTGTCCATCGTGTTGTTTTTGTTCCTGCTGAACGTCAGGACAACAGCCATCACACTGATGGCCATTCCCTTGTCCTTTGCGACGACCTTGCTGGTGTTTTACTGGTGGGAGTTAAGTGTCAATTCGATGACACTGGGGGGGCTTGCGGTTGCGATTGGGATGGTGGTCGATGACGCGATCGTAGATGTGGAAAACGTTTTTCGAAGACTCAAGGAGAATGCCACAAGTTCAAAACCACAGCCAAGAACCAGGGTCATCGCATCCGCCTCAGCTGAGGTGCGAAACTCCATCTTCTATGCCACCATTTTTATCATTCTTGTGTTCCTGCCATTGCTTGGCTTGTCGGGCGTGGAAGGGCGATTGTTCGCTCCCATTGCCATGGCGACGATGGTCAGTATGGCGGCTTCGTTTTTCATTTCGCTCACCGTGATTCCGGTGTTGTGTTCGTTGTTGCTGCACCCCAAAGAAAATAAGGAACACAAGGATGGTGTGGTCGTTCGCTTGCTGAAATGGCTTTTGCGTGCCACCTGGCTCAGATTGGCTTTGGATCGTCCTTTTGCCGTGCTGAGTCTGGCCTGTGCTCTTTTGGCGAGTGCGCTGACTTTGTATCCGATGATGGGAAAGGATTTTCTGCCGGCGTTCGAAGAGGAAACGGCTTTGGTTGCGCTGACGACGGCACCGGGGACATCCTTGCAACAGACTGCCCAAATTGCGGATATTGCCGACCGACTTCTGTTGGAGATTCCCGAAGTCAGGAAGGTGGGACGCCGTCATGGACGCGCCGAGCGTGGTGATCATGTGGTGCCTGTTTCAACGGTGGAGTTTGATATCGACTTCGAAACCAGTGAACGATCACGCGCCGAAGTGCTGGAGGATATTCGACTGACCATGCGCAGTATTCCCGGGACATTCAGCGCTTTGAGCGGTCCTCTGGCGGATCGTGTCGGGCATATGTTGAGTGGCGTTTCGGCCAAGGTCGCCATCAAGGTGTTTGGTCCGGATCTGGATGAGATCCGGCGCATCGGTTCATCCATTCAGGAGATAGCCAAGGACATCCCCGGTTTTCAGGATGCCCGGATTGAGCAACAGGCCCCCATTCCTCAGTTGCGCATCGAGATCGATCGTGATCGTGCCCAGGCTTATGGGGTCACCCCCGGATCATTGAATGAACAGCTTTCGGTCCTGATCGGAGGTGAGCGTGTGGAGCAACTTTTTGAAGGTGCCCGCACGGTGGACCTGCTGGTGCGTTTGCCTCAGCTTTGGAGGGAATCCCCCGATCGATTGCGAAACATGTATATCGATACGGAAAGTGACTTGCGGATTCCCCTGCACCTGGTGGCGGATGTGCGTCCGGCGAAGGGGCCAAATGTCATTCAACGGGAAAACACCCAACGCCGCTTTGTGGTCAGCATCAATCCAACCGAGCGAGATCTCAATTCGAAGGTCCTCGAGTTGCAGCGTCGTGTTTCTGAAGAAGTCAAGGTTCCGAAGGGTTATTTCGTCAGCTTTGAAGGTGAATTCAAGGCGCAACAAGAAGCGGCGCGCCGCATCCTGTTCCTGAGTATCCTGGTTTTCGGTGTCATGGCGGTTCTGTTATATGGCTACTTTGGGACACCGATGTTCGCCTTGCAGGTGATTTTGGATATTCCGCTGGCCCTCATCGGTGGATTGTTCCTGACCTACATTCTTACCAACAACGTCAGTATTGCCACGCTTGTCGGTTTCATCGCTGTGGCAGGTGTCGCGGCAAGAAACAGTGTGATGTTGATTTCCCATTACCTGCACCTGATGCGACACGAGAACGAACCTTTCAGTCGAGCCATGGTGGAGCGGGGGACATTGGAACGTCTGGTGCCTGTGCTGATGACCGCTTTGTCGGCTGGTATCGCCCTCATTCCGCTGGTGTTGGCGGCAGATGAGCCGGGTAAGGAAATATTAAGACCGGTTGCCATCGTCATCGTAGGCGGGTTGGTGACCTCGACTTTGTTGGGGCTGGGTGTGACTCCTGCCGTGTTTTATGCGTTTGGTAAGAAATACGCCGAGGACGCGGTGGAAAAGAAAGCGCCAGCTTCAGCTTGAACATTCATGGAAGTATGGTGAGGCTACTTACATTTGAGGCTTTGAGTTTGGCAAATAAACATTAAACCTATAGTGACTTGTATGATGAAAAATAAAAAACAATGGACTTCTATCTTGATGGCAATCGCAGCGTTGACGTTCTGGACGGGTTGCGGGCCTGCGGGCGATCACGCGACTCAGCACGACGATGCCGCCCATCAGCACGTGGGTGAGACCGCAGAACATTCTCACGGGACCGATGGGGCCCATACGCATGATGGTGGTGATGCGGGGCATCATTCAGGTGTTCCCGGTCCCAATGGTGGTCGATTGGTGGTAGGTGTGGAGCCGCACCTTGAATTTTTTGTTCAACCTGATCGGTATGCACGGATTACTTTCGTGAATGATGACATTGAACCCATTCCACCGGTCGATCTCTCCATCTCGCTTGTCACAGGAGATCGAACGGATCCTTTAGAGATTTCATTTACACAAAATGAGAACGTTTTATTGTCTGATGTGGCACTCCCTGAGGATCCTGATTTGGCAATCGTTCTCCAGATCAGCGGTGGTGGCAATGAAGATTCCGTTTTTGAACGGTTTCATTTGGACATGGCCACTTGCCCGGATTGCCAACTGCATGAATATGCCTGTATTTGTGGTCACTCGGAACACGAGCACGATCATGAACATTGATGTAAACCTAAAGATAGCCATATCCACAGTGTCTTTCGGGTGTTGAGTGAATCAGTGTTGAATTCATCGGGGTTCTTCCCCATCCTTCGGCACAGATTAAACCCGATAAAAATCTATGCCGAACGCATCCGATCCATCCAAACACATTGACGTTCGACTGTGGCACGCCCTGATTCCAGTGGTGGCCCTGGTCGGACTGATTGCCGTCACATTGCTGAAGTTTGGGGGCGAAGCGCACATCCCGCTGGTGCTTGCTTCCGCGGTGGCCGTGGTGGTTGGATGGGCTATTGGGCATACCTGGGAAACCATTGAAGATGGCATTCTTCGTGGAATCCAGATCGGGATGAAAGCCATCCTGATCCTCTGCGTGATCGGTGTCATGATCGGTACGTGGATTGCGGCCGGTGTGGTGCCTATTCTTATCTATTACGGACTTCAGATACTTTCCCCAGGAATCTTCCTGGTGGCGGCCTGTTTGATTTGTGCGGTGGTTTCCCTGGCAACGGGTAGCTCATGGACCACGGCCAGCACGGTGGGCATTGCTTTGATGGGGGTGGCGACCGGATTGAACGTGCCTCCGGCCATGGCTGCTGGAGCGGTGATATCCGGTGCTTATTTTGGGGATAAAATGTCTCCGCTTTCCGATGCCACCAACCTCGCACCCGCCGTTGCAGGATCCGAACTCTTCGAACACATTCGGCACATGCTTTACACCACGCTGCCAGCTTTGGTGATCTCGCTGGTGCTTTACGCCATTCTCGGGATGAGGGGATTTGAGGGCGCGGTGGATACGGCTCAGGTGGACGCCATCACGACCGCTCTTGGACAACAATTCACATTAAGTCCCATCTTGCTGCTGCCTCCCATGTTTGTCATCGCGATGGTATTCTTTCGTTGGCAGGCTCTGCCGGCCTTGTTGTTGGCTGCCTTGTTGGGTGGAGTGTTGGCTGTCTGGATTCAAGGCGTTGGGGTAGGGAAAGTATTCAATATCGCCCATTATGGATTCACCTCAGAGACCGGCAACGAGGCGGTCGATGCCCTTTTGACCCACGGTGGATTGGACAGCATGATGAACACCGTTTCGCTCATTCTATGCGCTCTCACATTTGGAGGAGTGATGGAAAGCACCGGCATGTTGAGTGTCCTGGCAGGTTCGATTTTGAAATTGGCCAAGTCCACCGGATCACTGGTCGCTGCGACAGTCGCCACCTGTATGGGGATGAACATCCTGGCTCCGGATCAATACCTGTCGATCATTGTTCCGGGCCGGATGTATCGCGAGGAATACCGCAAACGCGGACTGCATCCCAAGAACCTGTCACGTACCCTGGAAGATGCCGGGACACTGAGTTCCCCCCTGGTCGCCTGGAACTCCTGCGGAGCCTTCATGGCAGGTACTCTGGCTGTTTCCCCGATGGCTTACCTTCCCTATGCTTTTCTGAACTGGCTGACCCCCATCGTTGCGATCTTCCTGGCCTACATGGGATGGACCATTGTCCGGTTAAAAGATGAGAAGGGTAATTGAATGAACCATGCATGGAGAGATCTGAAGGTATCACTAAATCTACTCTGCAACGTTGTGAGCTTTAGGTTACTCATGGAGAACTGCATACCCTTTATAAAGAATGCGAATAAATCATTCAACATTCAAAATCCGCCCAAATTGGCAACCTTCGCATATTTGTTTCTATTGGGAGTTTTGATTGGTCAAGATGCTTTATCGAAAAAGGCTTCAAAGCGAATTGACTTAATCCAGATAGCCGGAGCTTCCGGAAGCGAGTGGCTGTTACGAGGTGGCGAGTGGAGTGATCCTGAAGTACCGGAGGATCCCGTGAAATTGGCCTGGCGGAATGCAGCCCATGAGAATGCGGCACAACTTGCAGAATTTGCGTTGGCTTGCTTGATCGTCGGTTCGGAAATTGAATATGGCAGTATTTCACTGGATGGATTTACTAATCCTGAAGAAAGGCTCTGGCAAGCGGCGGGGATCTTTCGAATGCTTGATGGAAAAATTCCGAGGACGATCGAATCCAAGTTAGAAGATTTCCTGGAAAAGCGAACTTGGAGCTCTCCTGCCGGTGGAAGAATGATGCTCGCAGGTGCCATTTATTTCACCACAAGTAGTGACATCAATAAGCTTTTCAAAATAGCAATTGAGGACCTTGAATCAAAGAGGAGAGATGACAAAAAAGTTGGAGTTCAACTGTTGACATCAATTGCACCAAGAGATCCGCGCGCAATAGATAGATTGAGGCAAGTATTGAAACTGAGCCCAATCGAATCCGTGGAATTTGCTGCAGCTGTGTCGGGTGCTTTATGGTTGTCCTGCCATCATTTAAGGTTTTATGAGGAATTCAAAGCGTTAAGAGATTCCGTTCCAGAAGGCGATCGAAAACGAAAACTAAGGTACATTTCTCCCAATGTGTACGATGGGCTTGCTATTCCCCGGCATTAAACTCAATGCGAGCTTGTGCGAAGATTGGCAGCCTAGGAAAATGCTAACGCACACCGAACATCGTAATTGCCAATGTGTGTTACTGAATCATCAATCGACAGTGGATCTTTCGGCCTGTTTGATGTTGCCCTCCAGAATCACCCAAATCGGATTCAAATATTGAGCCGAATACGCTTGAGGAAGCATCTGAAGTGCATGTGGGGTCACGTCTCAACATTCAACATTTAGCACACGTAACTATTTATTTCATCAATGCGATCGGTGTGAAACAATCGGATCATAACTCTGCGTAGAGTTGCCGCAGACGTGCCGCCATTTGCCACGTCTCGCAGTCCAGAAAGAAATAGGCCCTCAG
>Ga0255760_10002061_pt1 | contig 18876 bp, 16 predicted proteins | sample 071ome_25_FD_179960 | JGI IMG/M metagenome (GOLD analysis project Ga0255760, IMG submission 179960) | Coastal salt marsh microbial communities from the Groves Creek Marsh, Skidaway Island, Georgia - 071410BT metaG (version 2) | ecosystem: Environmental > Aquatic > Marine > Intertidal zone >... | reverse complement strand
TGATATCGATGAAGCGAAGGTTGCCTTCTACCGAGCCCTTAGTTTGAATCCTAAGCTCGCCCGCTCGATGACTGAACTCGCGCTTCTCTATTTCGATGAGCAGGCGTTTGAGCAGGCCAGAGTGCTGGATGCGCGGCTCGATCAGTTTGGAAGCATGTCGTCTCGCAGATTGTTGCTTTGCGGCCTCGTTGCCCAACATTTTAGTGACGAAGCAAGAGCACAAGACTGTTACTCTGCGATGAAAAAGCGGTATCCCAGGAGTGACGATGCCAAGCGTTTAGGCGATCTCGTCGAGGAGCGAACATGAGCGATTCCATCGATCAGCAAGGGGAGATCAGTGTTGGACTCCGCCTTCAAAAGGCTCGGATGGAGCGAAAGCTTTCTCAGGTACAGGTCGCCGAAAAACTCTTCTTAACCACGCAAATCATTGAGTGTCTTGATGATGGAGCTTTTGAGCGAATTCCTAAGAAAGCGTTTATTCGCGGATACATTCGGGCGTACGCGCGGGTTGTTGGGTTAGAAGGTAGTGAGCTCGTGGCCGCGTATGATGCTGAAGTGGGGCGCGACGAGGGGCAAGGCGATGAAGCGACTATTTTGATGAACGTTGAGGATCCCTCACTTGCGAAAAACCCGATATTCAGGGCTGGCGCAATGGGGATCGCTGTTTTGGTGATCGTTGTGCTGTTCGTTTGGATAGTGATGTCTGGCGGGCAAGGGGATCGCTCGGGCCCGCCGCCTTCCTCAGTGAAGGCGACTAGCTCGAGTGCCGAGGGTCAGATCAGGGCTGAAGCCTCATCGGCGACGACCCGCGGCCCTTCTGTGAGTGATGAAAATTCACGATCAACCACTGACTGGGATGTCGTCCCTAATCCAGGGGATGCGCGAGAGGAGGATAGCGCTGAGATTGGAGAAGAGGCCTACGACGAGGCTGGGCTCGATGGGGAGCCCGCACTATCACCAGTCGATCAGGGTCGAGATCTAGCCGCTGAGGATTTATCCGAGCAGGAACCATCGCAAGCTTCTCAATCATCTGAAATGGAGAGGGAAACAGGCGATGCGGCCTTGGCTGGAGAAGTAGAGGCACCGCCCCTTCGGTCGGCTTTGGGCGCGTCAGTAGGTGAGGCTGCGCCGAATGTGTTTCGCTCGGTGACGGACACAGGTCGATTCATTCAGGTCATTGTTGATGGCGAAGATACGGTGGTCATTCGGACTACCGAATCGTGCTGGGTGGAGGTAGCGGACGCGACGGGTTACCTGCTTTATGGCGACTTAAACCAATCGGGTGATGAGCTTGAGGTCATCGGTGCGGCCCCTTTTCAAATTTTGCTGGGTAAAGCGAGCGCTGCGCAGGTTCGTTTCAATGGGCAGGTGGTCGATCTCGAGCCGCATACGACACAAGAATTTACGGCAAGACTCACGGTAGGAGAAAGCGCTGATGAGAGCTGAATCCACAATCAAACGGCGACAATCTCGTCAGATCATGGTCGGTGCGGTGCCTGTTGGAGGAGACTCGCCCATCGCAGTGCAGAGCATGACAAATACCGAAACGCTGGATATCGAGGCAACGGTCGCGCAGATACAGCGTCTTGAAGCGGTTGGGGCTGACATTGTGCGCGTGTCTGTGCCATCGATTGAGGCAGCTGAGGCCTTTGGCGAAATCCGAAAACGGGTCACGGTCCCATTGGTCTCTGATATTCACTTTGACTACCGAATTGCGCTCCGCGTTGCCGAGTTAGGGGTTGATTGCTTGCGCATTAATCCTGGAAATATCGGCCGCAAAGATCGCGTGCAGGCGGTGGTGAGCGCCTGTAAGGACAAAGGAATCCCGATTCGCATCGGGGTTAACGCGGGTTCGTTGGGTAAAGATTTACTGCGGAAGTATAAAGAACCTAACGCCACGGCCATGGTTGAATCGGCAAGGCGAAATATCGAGATGTTGCTCGATGAAGGGTTCGAAGACTTCAAAGTCAGCATGAAATCATCTGACATATTCATGGCGGTTGAGGCGTACCGAACGATCGCAAAAGATATTGACCAACCCCTTCACTTGGGTATCACGGAAGCCGGTGGATTACGCTCTGGCACCGTAAAGAGTGCAGCGGGTTTGGGTCTTTTATTGATGGAAGGGATAGGCGATACCATTAGGATCTCCCTGGCGGCCGATCCTGTAGAGGAGATCAAAGTAGGCTTCGACCTCCTAAAAAGCCTCCACTTACGCAGTAAGGGCATCAATCTTGTCGCGTGCCCAAGCTGTTCGCGTCAAAACTTCGATGTCATTAAGACCGTGAATGAGTTAGAGCGGCGAGTTGAAGACATTACGACACCGCTCGACGTGGCCGTAATTGGTTGCATTGTTAATGGTCCTGGCGAGGCCAAAGAAGCTGATATTGGACTAACAGGCGCGACACCCAATAATTTGATCTACAGGGAAGGGCGCCCTGATCACAAGGTGGCCAAAGAGAATATCGTTGACGAGTTAGAGCGCATGATTCGTGCACGTGTTGCCGAGAAGCAGGCCGCAGTCGCCAGACCAGCAGCGCTTGAGAATGAGTCGTGAGTGGTTCCATAAAAGCCATTCGCGGCATGCAGGATCTGCTGCCGCAAAAAAAGCGGTACTACCGCCAGGTAGAAGACGCGGCACGGCATATCTTTGCGCAGCATGGTTACGAAGAGGTAGGTCTACCCCTTTTAGAGAGCACGCCGCTATTCAAGCGCCTGGTTGGTGAGGCGACGGATATCGTTGAAAAAGAAATGTATACCTTCGATGACCGCAATGGAGACTCCATGACCTTGCGGCCTGAGGGTACGGCAGGGCTTGTTCGATTTGTGAATGAGCACGGCCTTGCTTTTAATCAAACTCAAAAGCTTTGGTATGCAGGCCCTATGTTTCGATACGAACGACCGCAGAAAGGTCGGTATCGACAGTTCGAGCAGATTGGTGTGGAGTGTGTTGGTATACCCGGACCCGATGTTGATGCCGAACTGCTCCTCATGTGTGCTGCGCTTTGGCGGCGCCTGGGGATTGAATCAATGGTTCGCTTGGAACTCAATTCGATTGGTGATGTCGCCTCAAGGCAGGCATACATAGAAGCGCTAGTGAATTACCTATCGGACCGCCGTGAAGCGCTAGATGAAGATAGCCAGCGACGATTGACGACGAATCCGCTTCGGATTTTGGATTCCAAGTCGGCGACGACTCAAGCCATACTAGATGACGGGCCTCAAATTGAGTCGTATTTGGACGCGGACTCGACAGATCATTTCGAAGCGCTGTGTGCGATACTTGACGCCGCGGAGGTACCCTACACCGTTAATCGCAGGATTGTTCGTGGGTTGGATTACTACAACCGAACGGTATTCGAGTGGGTGACCGATGAATTGGGCGCTCAGGGGACCGTTTGTGGTGGTGGGCGTTACGATGCGCTCATTGGTCAGTTGGGGGGGCGTGACACGCCTGGGGTCGGGTTTGCGATGGGCGTAGACCGGTTGGCGTTGATGCTAGAGCAGCTTGAGTCACCTGCTGAAGCGCCAGACCTTTATGCCCTATCAGTAGGTGAGGCTGCCCGAACGCAAGCGCTCACCTTGGCGGACCGGCTTCGGCGAGCTACAGGCGCACGTGTCATCGTGCATTTGGGCTCAGGGAAGTTGAAAGCCCAAATGAAAAAAGCGGATGCCTCAGGTGCAAGGTTTGCCCTAATTATTGGGGAAGACGAGCTTGCTGCCGGCGAGGTGTCTCTTCGAGACTTGCGCGAAACGGGTGAGCAGCAGCGAGTGAAATTTGGTGACCTCAATGCGATTGTGGCCGAAAGGCTAGGTCATTGAACTAGGGCGAAAACCCGAGGTCCATGTAGATCTGATGGGCAACGGTAGACCGCGATTACGAATCGTTGTTGGTGGACCAAAGGTTGGTTACGCCAGGGTATCCAGCTAGACCGGTTGGAGAAATGGCAAGAAGTAACAAAGGTCAGATGGCAAGACCTTATTTCGGTAAAGCAGAAGAAAGCCAGAGAGCCAGAAAGCTAAAAAGCTAAAAAGCTAAAAAGCTAAAAAGCTAAAAAGCTAAAAAGCTAAAAAGCTAAAAAGCTAAAAAGCTAAAAAGCTAAAAAGCTAAAAAGCTAAAAAGCTAAAAAGCTAAATAGCTAGAGTACAAAGGAGAAAGCGCGTGTCTCTTGACAGCACCGAAGAAGAACAGATCGACCAAATAAAGCAGTTCTTCAAAGAGAATGGCCTATTCATGTTGATCGCTATCGTTCTCGTAGTGGGCGGCAACATTGGGTATGACTACTATGAGACGTCAGAGCGAGCAGCCGCAGAGGCCGCGAGCCTAGATTTTTCAAATTTCCAAAAAGCCGTCGATGAAGTGGTTGCGACTGGGAGCGGTCGTGAAGACGCGCTAGCAATGGGTGAAGCGATCAAGGCTGATCATCCAGGTACGGCCTATGCGGCGCTCGGCGCTCTGCAACTGGCGCGGCTTTATTTCGACGACAAAGCGTATGCGAAGGCAGAAACTGAATTGTCCTTTGCCGCTGATTCAAACAGTAGTTTGATTGCACCGCTTGCACGGATCCGCCTCGCTAAGGTGATCTCGGCTCAAAGTGAGTTTGAGCGTGCGCTCCAGGCGCTCGGGGATGACACGGGGTTGTCAGGGTACGCCTCAGCATGGCATGAAACGCGCGGCGATATTCTGTTTGAAATGGGTCGCAAAGACGAAGCACGACAAAGTTACCAGTTCGCGGTAAGCACTGGGGGAGACAATGTGCTTCAGAGTTTGACTATGAAACTTGAGGATTTGACGTTTGCGGCAGCGCCTGCTGGCAGTGAGGAAACCCTACCGAGCGTCGAAACAGAAGTGACAGCAGAGTCGTCGAACGAGGGCGATGCTGAATGAAAGGTGTTCTCCTAGCACTTCTCGCGACCTCACTGCTCGCCGGTTGCAGTTGGTTTGGCGACAAAGATGAGGAAGTCATAGAGCCAGCGAAATTGGAGCGTTTCTCCGCAGAGCGAACGCTGAAACCGCTTTGGTCAGTGAAAGTGGGTGCAGGAGCGGCGGACAAAGCGATCCGACTTGAGCCGGGACTGTCGGGCAATCGAGTATTTGCCGCATCGGCAAGCGGTCAAGTGATTGCGGTTGACCAGTCAACAGGACGCAAGATTTGGCAGCAAGATATCCGCGCGCTCTATACGCGAAGTGAAGTCAATCATGCATTTGCAAAAGATGTGGATGTGATCACGGGCGGAGTCGGCGCCGGCGAGGGGTTGGTATTGGTTGGTAGTGCTGCCGGTGAAGTCGTCGCACTGAATGAGAGCGATGGTTCGCTTGCTTGGCGCGGCGCAATTTCCAGCGAAGTGCTAGCACCTCCTCAGATTTTAAATGACTTGGTCGTCGCTCAATCGATTGACGGACAAGTCATCGGCTTCGATGCCCTGTCGGGAGAGCGGCGGTGGAGTTTTTCAACCAATATTCCTGCACTCACGCTTCGCGGAACCTCCACCCCAATTCTCAGGGCGGATGTGTTGGTGGCGGCGTTCTCAAACGGCCGAGTGGCTTTGATTGATCCTGAGCGAGGGGTCGCCGCGATTGACGAGCGAATTGCGACGGCTAAGGGCCGTTCAGACTTGGAGCGCTTGGTCGATATTGACGGAAAGATGGTCTTTCAAAGTGGTCGTCTTTACGCCGTTAGCTACCAAGGAAAGTTAGTCGGCATAGATCTTTCGGCAGGCCGCCCTTTGTGGAGTCAGGACGCCTCGTCTGTCGTTGGTCTTGGCTCTGGCTTCGGTAATGTTTACTTGGCCGAAGCCAATGATGCATTGTCGGCACTCGATATGGATAGTGGCCGCGTGCAATGGGAAACAGAAGCCTTGCTCCATAGAGACATCACCGTACCTGCCGCCATCAGCAGCTTTATTGCTATGGGCGATTTCGAAGGATATGTACACGTCCTCGCCCAGTCAGATGGTCGATTCGTTGCTCGGCGCAAAGTGGACGCGAAAGGAATTTACACGCCCATCATCACCGAAGGCGCAAGGCTATTCGTGATGGGCAATAGCGGCAAGCTATCGGCCTTTGAGCTCCAGTAGGCCCACCAATGCTCCCCGTCATCGCATTGGTAGGCCGCCCGAATGTGGGCAAATCAACGCTTTTTAATCGACTCACGAAAACGCGAGACGCCCTTGTTGCTGGCGTGCCGGGCCTGACCCGTGATCGTCAGTTTGGTAAAGCGCAGTTGGATGGGCGATCTTTCTGGCTGATTGACACAGGGGGTTTATCCGGGGAGGAGCAGGGCATTGACGAGCACATGGCCGCTCAGTCTTTGACTGCCATTGATGAGGCGGATTTCATCTTTTTTCTTGTTGATGTCAAAGATGGCCGTCTTCCTCAGGACGATGACATCGCCAAATTGCTACGCAATAAAAACAAACCCATTCAACTCGTCGCCAATAAAATTGATGGCCAGAACACTGACTTGGTGAGGGGGGAATTTGCGGGATTGGGGTTTGGGGAACCCGCTTTGATCTCGGCGAGTAATGGCCACGGTATCAGAGTGTTCATCCATCAGTTTTTGGATCAAATTGCTGAAGCGGGCGAACCGATTGAAACCCCGGATGGTCTCGGCTCAGTAGCTGTGCCATCCGACGCTGAACCCGACTCCTTGGTGGATGGCATCAAGATGGCGGTCGTTGGTCGTCCGAATGTCGGCAAATCGACCCTTGTAAACCGAATACTGGGCGAGCAGCGTGTTGTGGTGTTTGATGAGGCAGGCACCACCCGTGACAGCATTTACATTCCGTTTGAAAGAGACGGAGAGACCTACACGCTTATTGATACCGCCGGAGTAAGGCGCCGGGGCCGCATCAGCGCATCCATTGAGAAGTTCTCAGTCATCAAGACGTTGGATGCAATTCAAGATGCGCATGTGGTGTTGCTACTGGTCGACGCGCACGAAGGCCTGGTCGACCAAGACTTGCATCTTTTGGGCCATGCGCTTGAAGCAGGACGAGCGCTCGTTATTTGCGTCAACAAGTGGGATGGCACCTCGCAGGAGCAAAAGGATCGAATCCATATCGAACTTGATCGTCGTTTGACGTTTCTCGATTTCGCGAACATTCACTATATCTCTGCCTTGCATGGCTCAGGCGTAGGAAAGCTGTTTGGTTCGATCAAGGAAGCCTACGCGTCGGCAATGCGGCCGCTATCTACTGCGCATCTGAACAACGTGCTTCGGCAGGCAGTATCAGAGCACCAGCCACCGATGGTTCATGGTCGTAGAATTAAGCTGAGGTTTGCCCATGCTGGTGGTGCCAATCCTCCTCGGATCGTAATCCACGGTAACCAAACCGAGTCGGTGCCAGAGGCCTATCGTCGGTATCTGCAGAAACGATTTCATCAGGCCCTCGACTTAAAAGGCACGCCTGTGCTGATCGAATTCAAAACCCAGGACAATCCCTTCAAGGGGCGGAAGAACAAACTGACTGAACGGCAGGTCAACCGTAGGCGGCGCTTAATGCAGCACGTTAAGAAGAGTCAGCGCAGCGCGAAGAACAAAAAGCGATAGAGGTCCGCTTTTTTCAGTTATCGAGCGAGGTCTGCTTCTGGGGCGTCGAAAAAGAGGAGTGGGTCAACCCGCGCATTGTTCAAGCTGACGCTGAGATGGAGATGGGCGCCAGTCACTCTTCCGGTCTTCCCGACTTTACCGACGATCGAATCCGGCGTGACCTCCTCCCCGAGAACCACGTCTATTTCAGACAGATGGCAATACATACTGATCAGCCCCTGGCCATGATCGACCATGACCGTTTGGCCGTTAAAAAAGTAGTCACCCACGGCTGCAACTCGCCCGGCAGCGATACTCTCAACGGGTGTTCCCTCTGGAGCCGCAATATCAAGCCCGCTGTGGGGACTCCTTGGTTGCCCGTTGAGCACTCGGCGCTTACCAAAGCTGGATGAATAACGCCCACTCAGCGGGGATTGCCATTGCTGGGGCACGGAGCGCGGAGTGAAGCTCTGAAATACTCCGTCCATTTCCTTTCTTTCGGCACCAATGCGCTCGTAGTCCATGGGCAGAGGGTTGACCTTTCGCTGGTTGGGAATCGTGAGATGCTCCGTCTCATAAGTTTTGGGTGAAACCTCGAACGAAATCGCTTGGCCGCTAACATCAAGGACATGTGAGCCTGGCTCGAGCGAAAGCGGAAGGCCGACCCAAGCCATAGAGCCATGATCGCCTCGGGTAACGAGGACCCTTGCGCCATTGAAGGCTGCGCTTACTGTTCCTTCAGGCAGTGCAATTCGAGCAATCCCCCCCGGGACACTGAGTGGTTTTAAGTCAGCCAGACTAGACGTGGAAGCCGTCAAAACGAAAACGAGGAGGATCCATCTCAATCGTTGTGAGAGCGCATCTAGGTGATCGGAACAGTGATTTGCGTCAAACATGATCATTCTTCGCGCTCGACGCTGGTGATGGTCGCGCTAGCGCGCCCCTTGGATAGCCGTATGTCAACGACTTGACCTGTTTCTAATTGGTCAGCGGAGCTGACGAGGTTGCCCGACTCGGTTTGGGTAATGCTAAAGCCTCTCGCAAGAGTTTTAAGCGGACTTAATGCTTCAAGCTGCCGTGACACTTGCGTGAGTGCGGCGGTCGATGCTTTGAGGCGTTGATCCGCGGCCTGGCTGAGTCTGAGCGTGAGATTGAGTCGCGATTGCTCAAGTGCCTTCAAGTGGTGAACAGGTGGCGAGAGTCGCTCCCTCGCGCGATCAAGCCGTGCTTGTTCGTCCTCGATGCGTCCTTTGGTGGCAGAGACCAGTGAGGTCGCGATTCGGCCAATGTCAAGATCTTCGATAGCCCGATAAGTGAGTGATTGAAGTGATCGGCGTTGACTCGATAGTCGGTCCTGATATTGGGCGAGCGTGACGGCAGGGTTTCTAAGCCGCTTCGCGGTTGCGCTGAGGATACGCTCTCCTTGCTGGATTCTCCCCATCGTATAGGTGGCAAGCCGGTTCGAAATATTGTCCAGATTTTGCATCCACTCGTGTTGGTCGGGAGCAATGAGTTCGGCTGCGGCTGAAGGAGTTGGTGCCCGAAGATCAGCGACGAAGTCTGCGATCGTGACATCAGATTCATGGCCGATGGCACTGACGACAGGGATAGGAGAGGCCGCGATCGCGCGCGCTACAGGCTCTGTGTTGAATGTCCAAAGGTCTTCTAGCGATCCGCCTCCTCTCGTGAGTAGGATTAGGTCAAACGGCGCGTCTTGGTACGCAGCTGCTTTTCCCAGTGCGGATACGACTTGTGTGGTTGCCTCTTCACCTTGTACTTGCGTTGGAATTAGCGTTGAGCGCATGGCTGGGAACCGGCGCCCGAGGACACTCATCACATCATGAATGGCGGCTCCGGTCGCCGAGGTAATGATGGCAAGATGATCCGGCAAAGGCGGGATGTCGCGTTTCTTGGCAGCATCGAATAATCCCTCGCTGTGAAGTTTCCGACGTAAAGCCTCGAATGCGCGTTGCAATTCGCCGATCCCGGCCTCTTGCATGTTCTCCGCGATGAACTGAAAGTCTCCGCGAGCTTCGTAGAGACTAATCCGGCCTCGAACCAGAACCTTTATGCCGTTGGTCGGCGTGAAGTTAATCCTTGAATTGCGATTCCGGAACATGGCAGTGCGTAGCTGGCCGGCGTCATCTTTGAGCGTGAAATACCAGTGCCCCGATGCGGGGCGAGAAAAATTAGAGATCTCCCCCTCAACAAACACTGCTGGGAATTGCCCCTCCAGCAGTGATTTTGCTGCTCGGTTGAGTTCACTGACGCTATAAATTTCAGCATCTTGGCCAAATCCATTGTTCACTACGATGATGCCTCGATCTTAGTCATCAAGTGGGCAAGTGGACCGTCCCTTGCGGCATCAATCGCCGCTCGCTGGTGAGGCTTTAGGCGCTGATTGTCGACCTTTTCGGTACCGCGGTAAGGGTCTTTGACGCCGGATTCAATACCAGAGAGCGCCTCAATAGCGGCCACGCCGCAGAATGGAACATAGAATTCCGAGTAGCCGCCCTCATGGTTGAGCACGATTCTACCGGCGCAGAGATCGTCAGCCGCTTGCATCATCCGTTCTGTCATCGTCTTGAAGTGTGAAGCCACCAGTAGCATGTGGCTCATTGGGTCAAAATAGCTCGCATCAAACCCGCACGCGACTACGATTAAGTCGGGCTTGAAAGCGTGAAGACTCGGTAAGACGATTTCATCAAGCGCTGTGAGATAGGCCTCGCCACCGCACCCTGCAGGCAGAGGGATATTGAGGTTAGTTCCTTCACCGGCATCGGAGCCAGTTTCTGAAAGGGTCCCGAGATTCACTGGATAAAGCATCTCTTGGTGAAGGCTGATAGTGAGCACATTCGGGTCTGAGTAGAACGCCTGCTGTGTGCCATTGCCGTGATGGACGTCCCAATCTACGACCACCACCCTTTCTATTTGGTGGGATTGCCGAGCTGCGAGAATCCCTAGCGCAATGTTGTTGAAGATACAGAACCCGCGTCCACGGTCCCGTTCGGCGTGATGCCCGGGTGGGCGCATGAGGGCGTAAGCGTTTCGACAGCTTCCCTCCAGCACAGCCGATATTGCCGAGTGAGTTCCCCCTGCGGCCAGCCTTGCAATATCAAAGGTTCCTGGACCTGCCCAAGCAGCGTCTCCTACCGGTCCTCCCGTAGTTCTAGATTGCGACTTAACGAGGTCGACGTATTGAGGCGTGTGAAAGTTAAGCAGCGCTGACTCATCCATGGGAATAGGATTGATAGCAGTCAGCTCGGGCGTGACATCGTAGGCGTCTAGCAAATTTTTCAACCGGCGTTTGGTTTCCGGGTTTTCCACATGAATTCCTGGCTGGAACTCGCCCGATGCTGGGTAGGTTCCAGAGGCGGCTCCATTATCGTGCCACATGCTCTTCTCGTGCCAAACGAATCCGGTTGTTTGTGTCATGGGGTGGTCTACAAAGGGCTCTCGAAAATGATAGCGAAAGCAGGATCAAACAGCGATAAGGATTGAAGAGGGCGAAGTGGGGGTAGGGTGGACTCAAGCAGCTTCAAGCGTTGCGCCTAGGTTGCGCTCGCTTATAATTTGATTTTGTAAGCAGAGCCCATCATGTCTTCAAGCTCGGTTGATATCCATCAAGACCGTATTCTTATTCTTGATTTCGGATCCCAGTACACCCAATTGATCGCACGGCGTATTCGGGAGCTTGGCGTCTACTGCGAGATTCATTCGAGCGAAATCACTGAGTCCGATTTTGAGGCGTTCGAACCCAATGGGGTCGTATTGTCTGGCGGGCCTGAATCAGTGACTGAGGAGCATACCCCTCGCGCGCCGGCCTATCTATTCACCAAAACCGTGCCCGTGCTAGGGATTTGTTACGGCATGCAAACCATGGCCGAGCAATTAGGTGGCCGTGTCGCCTCAGTTGCTAAACATGAGTTTGGTCATGCTGCAGTGCAGTTTCATGCGGCGCCCACTATTTTCTCATCACTCGTCGATGATGAGGGCACTCCTCTTGATGCGCTCGACGTATGGATGAGCCATGGTGACCAGGTGGAGGCATTGCCCGGAGGGTTTAGTCGTGTTGCCAGTACCGAGACCTGCCCCATTGCGGCAATGGCGGACCCGGACCGTCATCTTTATGGCGTGCAATTTCACCCAGAAGTGCAGCATACGCCTCGTGGCGCTGAAATCATCGACGCTTTCCTAAAAGATGTCTGTTGCTGCCAAGGGCTTTGGACACCCGATCAAATCGTAGAGGACATTGTTAGTCGAGTGCGTGCCCAGGTGGGCGATCAAAACGTCATACTGGGTCTCTCCGGAGGGGTAGATTCTTCTGTTGTGGCGGCATTGCTCGCAAGAGCCATCGGCGATCAATTAACGTGTGTCTTTGTCGATAACGGTTTGCTGCGGTTTGAAGAGGCCAACCAGGTCATGAATATGATGACCCATGCTTCAAGCAATGCCCTTGATATCAACGTTGTCAAAATCGATGCGAGTGAGACTTTTCTGCGTGGCTTGGAGGGAGTGACTGACCCTGAAGCGAAGCGGAAGGTCATCGGCAATACCTTCATCAAAGTTTTCGACGCCGAAGCGGAAAAAATAAAGAATGTTAGTTTTCTTGCCCAAGGCACTATTTATCCAGATTTAATTGAGTCAGGCGGGGCATCGGGCGGTAAAGCACATGTGATCAAGTCACACCACAATGTGGGGGGCTTACCGGAAGATATGAAGCTTGAGTTGGTTGAGCCTCTACGCGAACTCTTCAAGGACGAAGTCAGAAAAATTGGGTTAGCGTTAGGTTTACCGAGTGAGATGGTGTTCAGGCACCCGTTTCCAGGCCCTGGTCTTGGTGTGCGCATTTTAGGAGAGGTGAAGCGCGAGTACGCCGATATCCTTCGGCGAGCCGATGCAATTTATATCGAAGAATTAAGGGCCGCTAATCTCTATGACAGCGTCAGTCAGGCCTTCACCGTATTTTTGCCAGTTAAGTCGGTGGGGGTAGTGGGTGACGCGAGACGATATGAGTATGTTGTAGCGCTCCGGGCGGTAGAAACCATCGACTTTATGACGGCGCGCGCTGCTCGTTTGCCTTATGAATTTCTCGAGCGCGTCTCGTCCCGCATCATCAACGAAATCAATGAAATATCTCGAGTGACCTTAGATATTTCCAGCAAACCGCCTGCGACTATCGAGTGGGAGTAATAAGCACAGGCTGACCCCTTGCTTCATAAACAATCTGAAGTCGCGAATCAGTTATAAAATCCCCGTTTTCGGGGTTGCTTTTAGGCTTTACCGTCTGACGGTGCAGAGTGTAAAACACCAGTCTTGGTATTTCCCGCGTAGCCGAGATCCAGCAGGTTCTGTTCATGAACCGACTGCGTAATGTCGTAGCGCGAGAAGATCGCGAGTGCGATGCTAGGTAGGATGATCGCGAGTGCAGCAACCACCATCGCGAGATATCCGACCGCTTCAATCTTCTCGGCATCGGTTACGGCATCTGAAAAACCGACTGCCGTAAGGATGCCGCCCTTGATGATGAAGCCGAGCCCGCTGATGCATTTCTGAACCAGGTTCGGACCTGCAAAGAATAGACCTTCTGAGCGCTTCCCAGTCTGACGCTGGCTGTCCTCGACTACATCTGCGGTCATTGAGCCTACGAGAACCCAAGCAAGCACACCAATCGCGGCCATGAAGACACTGTGGATGAGCATGACCCACCAAAGCGCCCCGTACTGCTCTCCATTGGGAGGCATGACGGATGTGCCGAGGTACATGTCCGATAAGCGGCCAAGGAGCAAAACGGGGCCGACGATGAGGCTGACGATAAAGAGCCAGGTCGCAAGGCGCTTCTTGTCCCACCCCCTGGCAAGCACACCGGCGAAGACGCTAATAATCAAGGCAGCGCTAAGGTCTGCGATCGCAAAAATGGCGATATCAGATGGTGTCCAGTCCCAGAAGAACCGATTGAAGTAGATTCCAAGACCGGTAGTGAGGCCAATGTAGATGCTAAAAACGACGCCAGCGAAGAATAGAACCAGCCAGGACTTGTGGTTTAGGGTTTCCAGAATCTCCTGCCAGATGTCCGCTAGCTTCGGCTTCTCACGGGCCGGTGGCACCTCGAGTTCGGAAATGTTCCGATGCGTGCCTACTGCAAACGTGATGCTCGCTAGAAGGATGATGACCGAGCCCCAGTAGGCGAGCGTTCGATACCCTTGCTCGTTGTCGTAGCTGCCACCTAGGAAGTATGCATTTGTCACGTACGCGATACCGGCTCCGCCGAGCCAGCCGAAGAACATTGAGAGGCCATTCAGTGTTGTCCGCTGGCTGTAGTCCTTAGACAGTTCCGCGCCGAGCGCTTCGCGAGGCACTTGGAAAAATGTCCACGAGACACGTAGGCCAGTGATCAGCAGCAGCAACTGAACGAACAAAGCGGTCTGACTCTCCCCGAACTCCGCAATGATCAGAAAGAAGTAGAACGCTGAACTCGGGATCACGCTGATATAGATGTAGGGATGTCGTCGACCCCATTTGGTGCGGGTGTGGTCCGAAACATAACCCACTACCGGGTCGGTGACTGCATCCACAACGAGTGCAATGGCAAGGGCCATACTAACCAGCCATGGGGACAATCCGAGCACCTGGTTGTAATAGTAAAAGAGGAAGGATGAAAGGAGATTATTCTTGACCGCCGGAGAAATATTCCCGATGCCATAAAGAATTAGAGTTGAAAGACTAGCCCGGGTAGCCAAACTGTTTCCCCCTTTTCGCTAGTAATCGAATAGCACATTCAGTAGGTCACGTCCAAGCATTCTGCCTGGCGCCACCTAACCCGATAACCTCTTGTTTTTTAGATAGCGAGGCCCAGATAGAGGGGCCTAGATAGAGAGGTCTTTGAGATTGTAGTCCTTAACGATCTTTTCCCAGTTTGCCGAATGAAACGCGAGCTCCTGCTCTCGGCCTGCCATTGGCAGATAGTGGTAACGCGTTTCCTCTGGGTAGAACTGGGCTCTCGCGTCGATAGCCACTCCGATGACTTGGGATCGCTCGTCGATGCGACTTTCGTCGTACACAACACTGGTCGACTCGCTGAGCGCCCCCGTCGCACCCAGCACGGAACTTCTTCTGTGAAACCCAAACGTCAGTGAGATGCGCTGGTCTTGGGATACATTTGCGAAAGAGCAATGCAGCGCCTGGCGGTTGACGATGGTGACGTCGCCAGCCTTCGCGTGCAGCGGGACTGCTCCTTTAAGCTGCTCGGACCCGTTTTCTTCGATCAACTTTTCGATGTCAATCTTTCCTGCCTTGTGTGATCCCGGCGCGACCCAAAGGCAGCTCATCGCTGAGGTGTCGTACAGCTGAACTTGAAAATTGAAGCCGTGGATGCCTTCATCCCACTCAGGAGAATCCCAGTGGGTAACCCCATCTTGGTGCCAAGATACGGAACCCCCTAAGCCGGGTTGTTTGACGAAAATAGCGTCGTTATAAGGCACAAAATCATCGCCGTTTATGGACGCTGCAACAGCAAGCAAATCGGGGTGCCCGTAGAGCCTGAGCCCGCTATCCATAATCTGGCACATACCGCCCATTAGAAAGACGACTTTTTTCGGCGAGTCCTCTTTACTTTTCGGCTGTGTCATCTGGGTTGGATGGCGACCGTTTAATTTCCCTGTGCCGCCCCACGGATCACTTAAAGGCCTGATCAGTGAGTAAACACTACGTGCAAATTGTTGGCCGAAGGCGGGCCTTCCTTGATGGTCAACCGTTGCGCCGTTGTCGATCGGGGCGCTATCAAGGAGTGATTCCATTTCTTCTCTTAGAAGCTGTATCTCGCCTGAGTCGATTAAACCCTCGAAGACATAAAAACCCGTACGCCAGTAGGCCTCTAGAATATCGGGTGCTAACTTTCCCTCCGCATCAAATCGTATTGGGCCTCGATTGCCCAGTGATTCGGCTGTTTGCATCCCTTGGTCAATGTAATCCCCGAGGGATGTTTCGTATTGGCTTGCGCTAATGTCTGTCATGGGGGAATCGTAGCAGAGCTTCATAGCCTCGTGCATTACGGCCGAGCGGTAGCCTCCATTCCGATCGAGAGTCAGTTGCTTAACTGCAGTGCCATGACAGGTAGTGAGGACGGCGATCGACGGGTGCTAGAGTATCGCTCGGATAACCGTAAGTGGAATCTTGTTCTTTGCTACTCAGAGGCGATGAAGTTTACTGAGGGGTTAACTCAATAGAATGTCGCTCCTGTAGCAAAGCCGTTGAGTCGCTCATAGCAGAAGCGTGGGTTTTACAAGTCGCCTCCAGCCTCCTCTACGATGAGGTGGGAGAGTGAGAGACTTCTTGAAGCATAAATCCACTGAAAGTGCGTCTTTAGCGTCAACGTGAGTGTGACTAGCATTAGTCTTGGGAAGTGATCGGTAAATCAGAACAATCCGACGCGTCCTATCGTTCCTCGGAGCAAAGCGAACACGATAGAAAGACGATAGAACAAAGATACAAAGACGATAGAACAACGATAGAAAGACGACAGATAGATGATAGAAATAAGCACCGAACGGTTAACGATCAAGAAGTTGAGTGCGCTGGATAAAGCCCGACTAACTGAGTTGATTGGTGACCCTCGCGTCTCCGAAACGTTGAGTAATGTGCCCTATCCCTATACCGACGAAGATGCCGAGTATTGGATAGGGATCGTTCATTCCAGCGAATTCAATTTCAATATTTTTCACAATGGATTGCTGATAGGGGGCATAGGCTTAACGCCCCAACGTGATGATTGTTGTGAACTCGGTTATTGGCTTGGGTTCGAATATTGGGGCAGGGGGTACGCAACCGAGGCGTGTCATGCGCTACTGGAGCACGCGAGCCTAGTGACCTGCTTTAGACAAGTTAGAGCGAATGTGTACGAGGGTAATTCGGCTTCTTCTAACGTCCTTGAAAAAGTTGGGTTTAAGCAAATAGGTACTGGAGAAGTCTTTAGCTTGTCGAAACAGAAAAATATGCCCTGCCTTCATTATGAGTATCGCTTGCCTGATTAATCGTCAGCGATAATCGCGACATTTCTTTATTGAACGGTAGTGAAGAACTGGTCCATCCGACAGGCGTAGCATTTGCCCGAGTCAGTTAGAAGTAGCTCACGGTGAGAGGTCCGACTTGACGGGCAATGTGAATGCCGGTTCACTCAAGCTTAAACCGAGACAGTGAGAGAAGCCGTGAGCGATCAACCAACACCGACTTTCATATCCCTGGACGATGCCGCTGCAATGAACGAAGGCACGCGGGTTACCTTTATCCCTGGGCTTCAAGCGCTGTATTCAGAGGCGTTAAAGAACGTTTGCTTCGTGAAAGGCATTTCGCTCACTCGCGCGCTGCATCCGCCAATGGGTATCGACAAAGAAACGGGCGAGGATCGGCAGGCGCGGCTCTTTGAGCTTACTAGCCAGACGAGCCTGCCCACGATGTTTCATGACGACGAGCGGCCCCGCAATGTATGGATTGAGCAACTCGCGCTTGCTGAGCGCGTGGGCAGCCCATCAGCCCCTGCACTGATTCCAGACGACGTTTCGCAGAGAGTCGAAATGTTCGGTCTTTGTGCGGTCATCCTGGGGGAAGATGGCATGGTCTGGAATATGAGAATCATGAATGATGGCCCGCTGAGCCGTAAGTATGGATACAGCGAGACTGCGAGTGCTGCGGCGCCAGCCAAGGTGGCCGAGGTAATCGCGCTGATTGATGCGCGGCTTAAAGCGCAGGCAGAACGTGGTTCAGCGTATCTCGTTGGCGATGCTGTCTCGGCTGCGGATATTTACTGGGCCACTATGAGTATGTGTGTCACCGCAACGCCACCAGACATCATGCCTGTGACAGCACAGAATCAGGGCATGCTGAAGTTCTTTGCGAGTAATGCGAAGGTTCCCGCGATAGCAGAAGTCCTCAGCTCTCGAATTGAGGAGCACCAGCATCACATCCTTAAAACGTATTGCGAGACGCCAGCTGTACTAGGCGGGGATCCGCTGTAAAGGAATTCGTTCGTACCGGCAGCGAGGGTCAGGGTGCTCGTGAAAATGCGGCGCTAGAGCGACGAGCCTTAGGGCGGTAATTGGAATAGATCTTCCACGCGGCAATCGAGCGTGCTGGCAATTTTTAGCGCGAGGACAGTAGAGGGTACATAGATCCCATTTTCGATGGCGTTAATGCTTTTCCTCGAGACATCTGCAAGCACAGACAGCTCTTGCTGAGTCAGGCCCGCTGATTTTCGGCGGGCCTCGAGGTCATTGCGCAAGTTCTTGTGGTGTTTTCCCACCTGCTAGCGCTCTTCGAATTGCTGGGTTTTGAGGGTTAGGTCGCTAGCCTCCGACTCATCCTCAAGCATCCATTTGCTGGCGATAAACTTTTTCGCGATAAAAATGACGACATAGCAGAGAGCAAAGGACAGCCCAAAATTGAGGAGGTAGTTGAGTTCGGCGCTGTGCAATGGAAGGAAGACCAAAAAGAAGGTCACCACACCGAGTCCCTCCGGGAGGCTAGATAAAAGCTTTGTTGAAAACATGCGCCTACTCTCGCTCAAATTCTTCGACGGCGTGGGTGATTTCCTCGCTGGTTTTTGGGTAAAGATACCCCGCGATCATAGTGCCCGCGCCGATTAGGCCGACCAAGGCTCCAACCCCCTCGAAGAAAGAGCCAAGCGACAAATAGCCCAACACAAATATGCCGAGACCAACAAATATTGCGATGACGCCGCCGCGTCGATAGTCAATTGGCTCCTTTTTCTCATTAAAAACGGATACCAATTGCTCGAGTTGTTTAGGATCGTCAATGTGCTTGGCAATTTCGAGCATGGTGTCCCGCTTTCCTTTCTCTTCGAAATACAGCCAAACGAAAACAGCAACTGGGATGATTACACCGACAGCCATGGCCATCATTGGAATTTCGTTGCTCATTGTTGGACTCAGTCAAAATGTAACGTAAACGTAACATTTCGAAGATGTGAAGTAAAGGTTACATATTGGAGCGGTCAGTCAGAACGGCGTATTGATTGCTTTGGCCCTAGCGACCAACGCTCAGAGTTCTCTTGCGTGATTATCGGTTGATCGTTCATTAGAGCGGCAACACGCTAATGGCATCAGCGCAGACCCAAAAGCCTTGTGTGAGACCTTGTCGAGCTCAGGCGTTAGTAATACTTGGCCTTGATACTGGATGATCAGAGACGAGGTTTCGCTGCCGAGTTTTCTCTGTTACCCGAGAAACCTATGGCTCTGCGTTAAACCATGCTTTCGTCGCGACAGAAATAGAAGTGACTTCGAAAGTATCCACGCTTGCCGTGGAGATGGTTAGGAGCCTCTTGAGGAAATTG
>Ga0255760_10002060_pt1 | contig 18878 bp, 12 predicted proteins | sample 071ome_25_FD_179960 | JGI IMG/M metagenome (GOLD analysis project Ga0255760, IMG submission 179960) | Coastal salt marsh microbial communities from the Groves Creek Marsh, Skidaway Island, Georgia - 071410BT metaG (version 2) | ecosystem: Environmental > Aquatic > Marine > Intertidal zone >... | reverse complement strand
AAAGGCCAATGACCCCGCCTCCAATGCTAATTCGTGCTCCGTACCTGCCACATCGCGGTAGTGGAACACTTGTCCTTCTGTAAGGAACTCCGATGTTTTCAAAATCTGAGGCGTGAAGTGCAATGCTCCGCCTGAAACGCGAACGCCAAGCTCTCCAAACCTGCTCAAAATATCTTCTTTCACCTGTCCGGTCATCCCTGGCTGCTGCGCACCTTTCCCTCCTGGGGTGTGCGAATACGGATCCGTCGGGAAGGCACCATAAAGCTTCGGCGATTTATGGGCTCCAATACCGGCAAGGATCTCAAAGTAGTGGTCGAACAATCGACCTACCAAAGCACCTTCGGCATCCTCATCCAAGGCGCGCTGGGTATTCTCGTAAGCCGCCAATAACAGCTTCGACACCATGTGCCAATAGATCGAGCCAAGTCCTTCGTAGCCAAAGAACGTTCCTGAACGACCGGTGAATGATTTATGATTAAACACCTCTTCGAAAATGGTGCTCAACAACTCAGTTTCACGCTGTGCCAATACCTGGTACTGCTCCGGCAACTCCTTCAACGCCGCTTTCAAGCTATCCACATTGTTGAAAGTTCCGTTAAAGTGGTAGCTGCCATTGCAATCTTTGGTCACCACCTGACGGTTGCCCGCTGCGACCAATTCCTTTAGCAAATTACTTTGCTCCGCACGCGGCGTAGGAATGACGTTCTTCGCGACAAAACGAGGCAACTCCTTATTTGGGTAGAGTATGTAACTGTACTGATCTTCACGGAACAAGGCACTGGCCTTCAACGCATCCAATACCGCCAAACTCTCAGTCGAATTCAAATAACCTGCGCTTAAGACAGCCACCTGCCCTTCCAACATTTCTGCCAGGTACGACACGGCTATGCCATCCTCTTCAACCGTCATCAGGTTATAGGCATGGTACAATCCATCGGCACGCTTATTTGCGCGGATAGAATGCTCCAAATGCTCACGTGCCGTTTGAGAGAAGGACTTCACATCAGCGATGGAGAGTTCCACGAATTCGCCGCTAAATCCTGCGCCATAAATACTCACTCTATATTTTGCCGCTGCCCCACCCAAGGCATCCAAGACGCCTTTGCGATCTTGATTTGAAATAGATCCGCTCAACAATTGACGAGAAGATTCTAGGGCAGTTTTAACCTCAGTATAGAAGGTGGCCAATTCCTTTGAAACGCTCACTTCATCTTCATTCCCTTCGACCAATTGCTCGAAGAACGCTAAGAATCTACGCAGGTAATACAAGGTCACCATCGACACTCCATTTCCTACCAACGCATTGTTTGCATCGTTCCATTCCGGACGTTGAGTGTTCAACCAAATCCCCGCTTCTGGAATGAAGTTCGAAAGCTTTGCCAACACTGTCGCTAGGATCTTCTCAATGAAGTTTACGTGGTGGATATCCTGCTGCTGGTTGTGCAACAACGCACCGTCCACACCCATCTTTGCACGCATTTCCTCAATGGCTTCATGCGCTGCCAAATCAAATTCAATGGTATCCTTTGGGTTGGCCAAGAGGTCCTCATACTTCTTAATCTTGTACGGCACATTCGCATATACGAAGTTCGCCTGACCAAAGTAAGAGGCCAATTTCTCTGGATAATACTTCTCACTGAACTCCAAGAATTTCAGCAAGTAAATGATTTGGTGATCGCCCCAGTACCCGATGTACGACCAAGGGTTATCCGGCTCAATAGTTTCCCAATCAAAGCCATCCTTTGTTACGCGGTAAGGGTTATATCCGTCAAAGGTCGATGCGTTCAAGAACTTGTGGATCATTCCCTCCATAAATTCTGGATAAGAATGTGCCAGCGCTTCCCAATTCTGGAAAATATCTCTCCAGTTCCCCTGGTAATCTAAGATCTTGGAGCCGTCTTCTTCGTTGCGTGTGTTGATCGAGAACTTATTCCATGGACGCGATGGATCTCCGTGACGACGGCTGAATTTCAACGGCAGGTATTCCGTACACAATCGGACGAAATCAGCATCGCCAGCATTCGCCGCCAGCGCACGGATTTCGAATACATCAAAGACCTCAGGAAGGGCATTAAGTTCCTTTTCAAATTTCTTCGCCACTGCACCATTCGCCTTCATCATATAAGGCACAAAGTCTTGCTTCTCTACGGTGTAATTCAAATCAAAAATCCCCCCACGCATGATGTTGAACATCGTGTTTGCGAAGTGACGATTGTTGAGAATGCTATCTGCGGTGAGTTGTAGGCCATCAGATGCTGCGACCAATTCTATCAAGTGCTTAGTCCCCGCCTCTACATCTTCACGAACGGCCGCGAAGAATGCTTCACGGTCTTGCAAACGTGCCTTTGTCGCCGCTACGTCCGAAGGTCCCTGATGCACATCCGCCACCAATGCCCAAGAGGTTTCACTATTGGCAGCAACGGTCAATTCTGATTGCACCAAGAAGGCACCCTTCTCGGCTTTCACATCTACCTCTTCTACCACTGGCAGTCCACTTCTGAACACATCCAACTGACGAGAAGATAGAAGGACCTTGGTCTGTGGCAATCCGTACGACCAAACCGTATTTGCTTTCAAAGCTTCGGAGGGCTCTGCGCGGTCCACGATAATGGCACTCAAAGAGAAAATACCCAGTCCTGTATCTGTTTCCTGTTCACATTTCTTGTAGGCATCCACTAGGTTACTTGAGGCATTTTGCAAGGCATCTTCAACGCCGTAAGGCAGAATATTCTGAATACCGTCCAACAGGGAAACGTCGACCTCACTATCATTCAAGTTCTTCAGCACTGACTTTCGAACAAAGCCAAATTGATCGCTAGAATTCCACTCGTACGAGAAGCCCACGCCTAAATCGTGATTGATTTCTTCGAAGATGAGCTTATTGCCGTATGAGTTCTTGTAAAGGTTGCGGGAGATTCGGTAAATGCCCTTCAGCCTGTTTGAAAACGGCTCCCACAAACAGCGTTTTCCATCTTTGGTAACAATGAAGATGGATTTACTCCCCGTCGTCTCAAAAGACTCACTGATTTTATCGTCGGTGTAATAGGGAAACAACGAATAGTTACTGTTCTTTCTACCGGCCGTCAATCCGCCCGTGCTAGAGATAAACATCCAATGGTTCGACGAGCTTACGACGCTCATGAAGAACGGACGCATCTGGTCGTAGTTCGCAATCTTGTAGAACGATTCGCCGTTAATGCTTACCGCCTCACCTTCTACGGCCGTTTGACTTTGCTGTGCAGGGATGGACCCCAGATAAATATGATCGTGTTCAGTCATCTGTAAAAAAATCGCAGGGTTAGGGACCTACGTATTTCAAAGTTGTGTCAGTTATACATTTGTTTTGTTCCGGGAACCTTTTTGAAGAGGATTTCCCAATTGTCGGGCCCATGAGACCAAAAAAACCAAAGCCATTATAATCCTTTGATTTTCAACTGTATCCCGCAATTTCATTGGGCTTCAACAACCTGTTTTATTGCGGCATGACAATATTAACAAACGTTTGGCTGAGTCCGGCCGGACAATTGCAGGACAATATAGTGTTTTCGGGGGTTAAAGGGTTATTATGCCTCTTTTTAGATCGAAAAAATCAGAGTATATTCAAGCCTACAAAACTGACATCCAATGCGTCGTAGCAACCTCCATTTAGCCTCCCTTCTCTTTCTAGTTTCTAATATCGCTTTTGGACAATGCGGTCAAAACTATGATCGAGACGTAAGTCGGATTGTAAAGGCATCCGAGAAGCTGCCTCACGAAAAAACAAGGATTGTTTTCGCCGGAAGTTCCACCTTTCGACTGTGGGACAGCCTGGCTGAAAGTTTTCCAGAATATGAGGTAGTCAATGCCGGCATCGGAGGATCGTGTTTCGATGATCTTTACCGCTATAAGGAGCAACTCATTTCGGGCACCAACCCAGATATCCTCGTTATCTATGAAGGGGATAATGATATAGTTCATGTAGAGGAAGATGGAAACCAACGGGGCACATTTGAAATTCATTCGGATGCGTGGAAACTGATGAATTGGATTCAGAATTCGCACCCTGACCTTCCCGTGTTTTTCCTTTCACCTAAACCATCGCCTTCACGATGGGAACACCTGGCAAGGTATAAGGCAGTGAACAGCCGTCTAGAAGGATTAGCCGAAGCGTACAACTATCACTTCATGGATTGTTGGCCATGGCTCACCGATATCAATGGACAAGTCGATTCCAATCTTTTCATCTCTGACATGCTTCACCTAAACGCCAAAGGGAATGGACGACTAGGCTATCATATTTCGGAAATAATTCGCAACGCTCACCCCGAAGAAAAAACACTTAATGTATTTATTGACCAATGGCACCTAGCCGCTGCTACGGCAGATTCGGCCGGTTATTTCGGAGCCTTTTATAACGAACACAGCATCTTCCAAGGTACGGATGGCGGTGAGTATTGGACCGCCGGAGAATTCAGAGATTGGGCCGCACCCTATTTCCGAAGAGAAAGCGCCTGGACCTTCGAGGCCTTCGAACGCCATTGGTACAGAAAGGGAAACACGCTATGGTTCAATGAACGGTTAGATTCACCGCACATGGGCAAATGCCGTGGTGTTGGCGTTGTACGCGCCACAAGTGATGGCCTGAAAATAGACCACTACAGCTTGAGCTTTGAGGTTCCCAATGAAGTTGTTGGAGATTTGGTTCCATTGGCCACACCAGAACGCATTGAGGTATTGAAGTACCAACAAGAATTGGACGATTTTTATACCGATTCCACGACCAGTCCTCTAACCCCAGAAGAACGCGCCGCTTTCCATGGACATGAATTCTTTAGCTATAATCCGGAGATGGCCGTTGAGGCGAACATTGAAGTACTTGAAAATGAAGCGTGGTTCAACATGGCCACCAGCTCAGGAGTGAGCAGAGCCTACCGCCGCTACGCCAAGGCCACCTTCGAGGTGGGCGGACAAACTTTGGAATTGTTCCTTTACCAAAGCAAAAGGTTGATGGCCATGGAAGAATATAAGGACCACCTATTCCTTCCTTTCATGGATAAAACTACGGGGGTCAGCACCTACGGTACGGGCCGATTCATGGACATCACCAAACCCGAAGGAAGCACCATGGTTTTGGATTTCAACTATGCCTACAACCCATATTGCGCCTATACCGACGGATACTCATGTCCTATTACTCCTCAAGAAAACTACATCGACATTGAAGTAAACGCAGGAATCAAGGGACCGGAGGGGCATTAATTTAACTCCCCGCTAAAGGACTGCCGAACACGCCAACAGCCAACTCTGCCCAAACCAAGGCTAAGGCCAGAACTACAATGATACCCCAAGCCCAGCGGCTTTGCTTGTTTTTCGCTTTAGCAAGCACGAAGTCAAGAACGAAGCTGGTGCCCCCTAATAAAACGGCTGCTACCATATAGTCGAAACCCGACCAGTTTACTTCTTGAGAAAATTGGCTTCCTATAAAAGGGACAAGTAACAATGCACCTGAGCCTATGAGTAGTGATTTGAGACGGACAGTCATGCGGTTTAATTTTGGATAAAGATGTAGTTTAATTGGCTACCTAAAAGATAAAAAAAACTTAAAAAATACCTCAACAATCAACAAGTATGCTGCCGGTTAACTGCCATATCAAATGAGCACATTCTTGGGATTGCCCCTTAAATTGCCTACTTTCGTGCACCGATGGACGGACAAAACCAATCAAATCTTGACATAACGCTACTAGACGAAAGCACCGCTTTCCCTGTAGATGATTACATCCAAGAGGTAGACCCCGAAGATTTTTTAGTCGAGGACAACAACTCTTCCAAGCCCATCGCACAATCAAAATCTAAGTTCGCTTTCCCTTTCGGGGCGCAGATATCTACTCCTTGTACCTACGGAGTATTCTGACTGTTTTAGCGCGCTAGATCCCTCCTATTTTTTCGACAGAAAAACTGTCAACCATTGATCCCTTTGGATAGGATCGATGGCCTCATTTTATTCCAAAACAATCATTTATTATGCGAAAACGACAAAATCGTTTATTCCATTTTATTGCTTTATCCTTTGTCTTTCTTGGGCTATCGACAACAATGATGGCTCAGCAAGAAATCAGTGGTTCGGTATCCGATGAAAACGGAGATCCAATCATCGGTGCTTCTATCACCGTAAACAACAGCAGCTCAGGCACCATTACGGATGCGATGGGCCAGTATTCATTAAAACTTTATGACAATCAAACCACAGTTACCTACAGTTACTTCGGTTTCGACAGTCAAACCTTGGACGTAAAAGGTCAAGCCGTGGTCAACGTGGTATTGAAAGCCTCTGATATCCAATTAGATGAAGTAGTCATCACTGCCCTTGGGGTATCACGCGAAGAGCGTGCCTTGGGGTATGCGGTACAAGGCCTTAAGAGCAAAGACATTGCTTCAGTGCCCGCGCCGAATGCGGTAGATAACCTTAGCGGTAAATTGGCTGGTGTATATGTAACCGGAGGGTCATCCGGCCCTACAGCATCCTCAAATGTGACCATCAGAGGTCAAACTTCTCTGAATGGGAATAGCCAAGCTCTTTTCATCGTAAATGGTGTGCCTATTACCAATGGCCTCTTTTCACCAGGGGATGGATTGAACGGATCATCTACCATTGATTTTGGAAATGGCGCCCAGATCATTAACTCTTATGATATTGAAAACATCTCAGTACTTAAGGGACCGGCAGCTGCAGCTTTGTACGGATCACGTGCAGCAAACGGGGTCATCTATGTAACGACCAAAACCGGAAAGAATAGCGAAGGCTGGGGAATTAGCGTGAACTCAAATACGGTATTCGAAACCCCATTGAAACTCCCGAAATTCCAAGATCAGTTTGGTAACGGAGGCTATGGTAAATACAGCTACAATGCAGGTACTGCCTATACTGGGGATTACTACGACGCTTTCGGCGAAAACTGGGGCCCAAGAACGAACGGTCAATTGATCAAACAGTGGGACTCAAACGGTGAAGCAGTGCCTTTCGAGGCTGCCCCGAACAACATGAAAAACTTCTTTCAAACGGGAGTGAGCACCAACAATAACATCAGTATTTCCAACGCAGATGAAAACGGTGATTTCCGATTCTCTGCCACACAATTGAATAGAAGAGGTATTATTCCTAATACTGATTTGAATAGAAACACACTCCAAACTTCTGTAGGTAAAAAGCTATTCAACAACCGTTTAGAATTCAGAGCCAATGCAATGTATGTGGGATCTGGATCTAATAATGTTCCTAACGCCGGTTACGACGAGAGCTCATCCGTGATGTACTCTTTCTTGTGGCTACCTAGAAACACTGCTATTGACGATTTACGCAACTACTGGAAGCCCGGACAAGAAAATGTTCAGCAAGCCTATGTGGAGGAACTATGGGGAAATAACCCTTGGATGATCGTAAATGAAAACACGAATAGCTTCAACGCACATCGCCTATTAGGAGATATTAATGCCACTTACCATATTAACGACCGCATGAACCTGCGTGTACGTACAGGGCAGGATATGAAAAACGATATCCGTCAATACCGTCGTGCTACGTCGACTAAAAAGGTATTGTTCGGAAGCTTCAGAGAAGACCGTTTGTCCTTTATGGAAAACAACACTGAAGCCTTACTATCATGGTCTAACGCCGCTCCAATGGAGCAAAAGGACCTTCGTATTGATGCTAAAGTTGGTGGGAACTTGATGTTGCAGCAAAGCTCTTCGCTCATTGCTAATAATCCACAGTTATTGCAGCCAGGGGTATTTACCTTGACCAATAATCGCTCAAATGTGCAAACCGAAGGAAGATCTGCACAGAAGGCCATACGCTCGCTTTTCGGAACAGCATCTTTTGCCTACAAGAGCACCTATTACCTAGATCTTAGTGCCCGTAACGACTGGTCATCTACCCTTCCTGTTGAGAACAACAGCTACTTCTACCCTGCTGCATCTGCATCCGTAGTCGTTTCAGAAATGGCAGATTTAGGAAGTATTAGCTTCCTAAAAGTACGTGCAGCCTTGGCACAAGTGGGTTCAGATACAGATCCTTACTTGTTGAACAACACCTATAGTCCATCGGCAATGTTCGGGGGTTATCCAGCCTTTGGTGTAAATACATTCGCCACGAACCCAAATCTTCGTCCTGAAAGAACCACCTCAAGTGAATTAGGTATTGATGCCAGATTTGCAAAAGGTCGTTTTGGCGTAGACTTCGCTTTGTACGACATGACTACTGAAGATCAAATCATTTACTTGCCCGTAGCCTCATCAACAGGTCGCACGAGTAGATTGGCGAACGGCGGTGCTATTCGCAACACCGGTATTGAACTTCAACTGTACGGTGATATTTTAAAAACCAACGACTTTAAATGGAACTCCAGAATCAACGTAGGGGCTAATCGCGCGGTTGTTGTTTCTCTGCCCGAGGGCGTTAGTGGTGGCTATCCTATTGTGGCTAGTATGTTCCCGAACGATGGAGGTACCGCAGGTCTCGAATACGTCGCTGTTGAAGGTGAGCTATTGGGACTGCTAAAAGGGTTGACTTTTGAGCGTGATGCAGATGGCAACATCATACACCAAGACGGTTACCCTATAGTTAGCGAGGAAAAAAGCGTTATTGGCTCTTATCAGCCTAAAGCTCGTGTAGGTTGGATGAACAGCTTCAGCTCAGGCAACTGGCAAGCGGATATTTTGTTCGACGGACAAATAGGGGGATTGATTTACTCTCGTTCTCATACCCTTCACAATACCGCAGGTAACCTAGTTAATGACGATGACCCATATCTTGATATGAATGCCATCGATGGCCGTATGATTTATGATGTAAGCTATGATGCAAACGGTCAACCGGTATACAACTTAGCTGATGCTGGTGGTGTTGTCGGTGCTGGTGTGATGTATGATAGTAATGGTAATTTGGTAGAGAACACTGTTTCTGTCCCACTCCGTGATTATTATTACAAGTACTATGGAAATGTATGGAGACGTGATAATATCGAACCATCGACTTTCGATGCGAGCTATTTGAAACTTCGTCAGGTGAGTATCGCCTACAACTTCCCAAAGGAGAAATTAAAAAACACCGCGTTGAAAGGGCTAAGCGTGAGCTTTATCGGACGCAACCTATTGTTGTTCACGAAAGTGCCGACCATTGACCCCGAAACGTATTCTATACGTAACGGATTGTTCATCAACGGATACGAAAGTACCTCGATGCCTTCATTGAGAAGTTTCGGATTCTCTGTCAACGCTAATCTTTAAATCACTACAACAATGAAAAAATCAATTTTTATCGGCGCGCTCATCGCAATGGCGGGCCTTACTTTTCAGAGTTGCGAGGACCTATCGACTATTAACGAAAACCCCAACGAACCCTCAAATGTTGATGCAGGGGTTCTTTTCACAGAGGGCATTAGATCTTCGGTGAATACCTCCGTGACACAGAGTTACCTTTTGGGAAATGTTGCCTCGCAAGTGGCGGCAAAAACACTTCGTGCCGAGGTGGGCGAATACAGTTGGAACGCCTTCCCAAATACGTGGAATCAAAATTACCTGAGCCTTGGTAATATCATCGAAGCTGAACGCGTGGCTCAGGAGGCTGGAAACGCGAAGATGGAAGGTGCCGCCAAGGTGATGAAGAGTTGGGTTTTTGCAACCTTGACCCTAGCCTACGGTGATGTACCGTATTCAGAGGCAAATACTGGTTCTACCAATGCGAATTGGTTCCCGGGATACGATAGCCAACAGGATATCATTATGGGCACGAATGGATTGATAGATGAGTTGGCCTTAGCGGTCCAATTATTAAATAATTCAGGGTCCGTAGATGGAGATATTCTCTTTAACGGAGATGCTTCGAAATGGATCAAGCTTGCCAATGCAATGCAACTTCGCCTGTTGATGTATGCATCAGAAAAGCAAGATGTGAGTACTCAATTTGCTGCAATCGTTGGAAGCGAAGACCTGATGGCAAGCAATGCAGATAATGCCGCGTTGACCTTCACTGGTAACTTCCCAAATGAATATACTTTGGTTCCATTGAAGCAAGGGGATTTTGATGCGGTAGCCATTAGCACTAATGCTTTGCACCAATTGGACACCACAGACGATCCACGTAAATATGTTTATGCCCGTCCATATAACGCCGACGATGTTTTCGCTACGCCAGGTACGACGCCTGTTTACCAAGGTGCAGAAAACGGAAGTGAATCTTGTAACAAAGACGGTTCTAGGTTGGGCTATGCCTACTACAACTACCCTGGACACGTACAAGCCGGCACCATGGCGGAAGGTATTATTATGACGTATGCTGAACAGCAATTCTTGCTTGCTGAAGCCGCCCACAAAGGATGGATTTCTGATGATGCTGCTACCTTACATTCAAGCGCTGTTCAAGCCTCAATGGACTACTACAATGTGGACTGGGGCATGACGGGCTGGACAGATTTTTCAGATTTTATGACCAATTCCGGAGAAGCTTATGATGGAACCATCACAAGCATTCGCAGACAGAAATGGTTGGCCATGTTCTTTACAGGATTAGACAACTACTTTGAATTGCGTCGTTGGTATACTCAGGAAAATGGAAATTGGGCAAATCTGCCGTTTGTATCTGCTCCTTGCTCCAATACCAATGGCGATGCATTGCCGATGCGTTTCCTATATCCAGGTAATGAAGCCAGCTTGAATCCAGACAATTACCAAGCCGCTATTGATGCGCTTGGAAGCAATTCACAGAATGCAAAAATGTGGGTTGTAGACTTGTAACGACCTTGACGAAATAACAAATCTTAAGCTACTCTACCACGGTGCGCGCTGCGCACCGTGGTTTACTTTTAAATACACCTCATGAGTGACCACGTAAGAAGTGACGAAAAAACCCTCCTAGGGGCAGCCATTAATCCACCAGTGTTCTTTGGTTCACTGATTGTTTTATTGATAGTCATTGCAACCACCATCATTATTGGTGAACCTGCAGAAGAATTGTTTGCCAAGGCGCAGCGCAGTATTAGTGATGCCACGGGCTGGTTCTTCATCTTATTGGTCAACTTGTTGCTCTTCTTTTTGGTCTTTCTTGCTTTTTCTAAGTATGGTAATATTCGCTTAGGAGGTAAAAAAGCAACCCCCGACTTTTCGAGAGCGTCTTGGTTCGCCATGCTTTTTAGTGCGGGTATGGGTATTGGTCTCGTCTTCTGGGGAGTGGCAGAGCCTATTTCGCATTTTAATTACAACCCTTTCGTGGACAACACAGATAGCGTCGCCTCAGCGAAGAGCGCCATGGGATTCACCTTTTTGCACTACGGCATTCATGCCTGGTCTATCTACACTATTGTCGCACTGGCATTGGCCTTTTTTACCTTCAACCTCAAACTGCCTTTAACCATCAGAAGCATCTTCTATCCTTTATTAGGAAATAGAATTTATGGCCGATTAGGTGATTTCATCGATGTAATCTCAGTGATCGCTACCGTTGTAGGTCTTGCTACATCCCTTGGGATGGGAGCCCAGCAAGTCAATGCTGGTATGGAATATCTCTTTGGCATTGAGTATTCAAGAATAGCCCAAATCGTGATCATCGCCATCATTACGGTTTTCGCCACAGGTTCACTGTTGGCTGGACTTGATAAAGGGATTCGCAGGCTAAGTGAGATAAATATGGGATTGGCCTTAGTATTGCTTGCCTTTGTCATTCTCATAGGACCAACGGCTTACTTAATGGAAGGTTTTGTCCAAAATATCGGGTATTACATCGATAACTTCTTCAAACTGGGGATGTGGACGGAAAGCTATTCTGGGGTTCATGACAATAGCGACTGGCAAAATAATTGGACCGTATTCTACTATGCTTGGTGGATCGCTTGGTCTCCATTCGTTGGAATCTTTATAGCCCGTGTCTCAAAAGGTAGAACCATTCGTGAATTCATTACTGGTGTTTTATTGGTACCTACCATTCTAACCTTCCTTTGGATGAGCGTCTTCGGAGGAAGTGCCTTGTTCTATGAATTAATGGGAGATCACAGCATCAGTGAAGCGGTGAATACCAACCTACCTACGGCATTCTTTATATTGCTAGAAAAGTTCCCGTTAGTGACCATTTCTTCTGGGCTTTCTGTCATTCTTGTCGCCAGCTTTTTTGTCACCAGTTCTGATAGTGGGTCTATGGTCGTAGATACATTGACTTCGGGAGGAAGACATGATGCCCCAAAAATTCAAAAGATCTTCTGGGCCGCGATGGAAGGTGCCACGGCATCGGTTTTACTTCTTTACGGTGGGTTAACCGCACTTCAAAGCGCTACGACTATTACGGGACTTGCTTTTGCTTTCATTCTGGTGATTATGACCATCAGTTTCTACCTCAGTTTGGAAGGCTATTATGAAAAGCATTATGTCAAGCCGAAGCATAGGCGTATTCCAGCTGAGGCTGCCGAAAAAGACTAATTCTCTACCATTTTTTATACTGCTTGACGGATTGTATGTTGTGGTGCTATAATGGAGCAACCTCATACGTCAACATCTAATACCTACCTCTGGGTCCTCGGCGCCACTGGCTATGTGGGTAAACACCTCGTATTCGAGCTTTTAGAACGATATAAGAACGATCCATGTACGCAGATTGTGGCCGTGGGACACCAAAGTATTCATTCCGAAATCATGGAGCGTACGCATTTTTTGATGATGCCGCTTGGGGAAATTGGTCCGAAATGGTTGAAAAAGTATCCGCCTTCGGTAGTTTTCCATTGCGCCCGAATAGCCGGGAGCAGCGACCGAAAAAGATTCAGCGCGGCGCGCAAAGGAGAATTGGCCAATCGAAGATTAAAGGGGCTTTTAGAGGCACTGTCACACCCGGTCAAATTAGTGTATTGCAGCGGCACGTTGATGTACGGCAATCATAGTTCGGCCGTTTTTGAAGGTACCGAGGAGCGTCCTATTGCCTATGCTCGTGCGTACGAACGTGCGGAACGGCCGTGGAAAGAAGGCTCGACTACGATGGATATTAGAATCGCCTATCCGGCTTGGATTTTTGGGCCGGAATCTTGGTTTGAAGCCTTTTACTTGAGGCCCTTCAAAGCTACTGGAGCAGTAGCGCAAATAGGCTCGGGAGATGCGATGATGAATTTGGTACACGTACGGGATGTCGCCGGCCAACTCCTTCACATCGCCCTGCATGGCGAGCCAGGGGAACGCTACAACCTATTCGCCGGTGAAGCGGTTCGGCAGGGAGATTTTGCCGAAGTCGTCGCTTCGACCTTAGGTGGTGAGGTGCGTGTGATGGAGGAAGCGGAATTGGTCAATGCATATGGAAAGACCATCACAGAAGCCTTGACTTCATCTATTCCATTGGGCACTAAACACGGGAAGTGGAAGGCCCGTTATTCATTGAAATTTCCTGAGTGGCACACCATGGTAGAAGATGAGGTGGCCAATTATTTACGGAATTCGTAAAGCATGTATTCGCCTAAAGTACCCACGGTGGTGCGGGACAGGCTTTGGTCCAAGCGCCAGAGCAGCATACGGACCTTTCGCGGGAGTAGTTTGTGAATTTTGTGGTAATACCAAGCCGGGAACAAGATGCTGTACCCGCGCTGATCGACGCACGACAGTGTTGTGGAACGTTTGACTTCACCCGTGGTGTAGCATTTGGAAGCAAGGAATTGGGTTGGGGAATACCCGCCCCAAACTTTCTTAAGTCGGGCAAAGGCCCATTTTGGTTTGCCCTTCAATAGTTCGATCGCCATGCCTCCCACATACCATTTGTTGACGAAGGTGAGCACCATCCGACCACCGGGCAACAACAATTTTTCAAGTTCCTTCATCGCCAAACCTAGGTCGTCCACGGTGTTCAGGGCGCCGAAGAATACATAGATCATGTCGTAGCGGACTTCCGGAAATCTGCTTTCAATATCTTCCACACTCCCTTGGGCGACATGTGCATTGGCCAACTTCCCATCGTCGATCTTACCCTGAGCGATGCGCACCATCTCAGCACTAATATCCATCCCGTACACCTTGGCTTGAGGGTGGGTTTGTGCGAAATGCGTGAGGTCGAATCCAGGACCAAAGCCCACCTCGAGCATGCATGATAATTCGTGCTGACGTACATGTTCACGAAAGCTCTGGCGTATACGCTGCAATGCATCATTTTGCCAATAGCGACGCTCGAAGTCCACGGCATCTTTATCGTAATAGGCCCCTACTTCCTCGTAATACTGCTCACTCATGGCTTCTGATCATTAACATCGCCCCAAAGGTCCAAAAGAGAAAGGCAAATCCGGGTTGATTCAGGAAATTATTGACGTTCATGTGAAATACGTAAGTGGTCAATCCTAAGAAATAAGGAACCAGCTCCATCCTTCCGGCCGTCCACAAACCGCGACCCATCCAAAGGGCAAGCATCAATATAAAGACCACGACTGTGGGCCAGCCGTTCTCACTAAGCTGCAGCAATACCTCACTATGCGCTGAGCCTCCTGAGCCTTGCGGCACATCATCTGGATTTCTCACGCTCAATCTGTTCTTCAGCCCCGCCTCTTGAAAAGGGATGTACTGAAACTGGTAGGTCCCCGGCCCGAAGCCCGTGTGTGGTCGTTCTTGGAACATTTTCAGCGCCGATACCCAACGGTTTAATCGTTCCATGTTACTTACGTCCGTCTGCACATTCGTTACTGAAAGCGTTTCTTCGAACACATTGGCATTGGGGTCATGACTTTCTACGGTATTGTAGGTAAAGGCCTCGCGAATCTTATCTGGGCCGATGGCAAGAAAACCGAGCGCTACGATCAATGTCGGCGCAATGATACGGGCAGGTTTGGGCAGGCGCAGTAGACCGAAGGCAAAGAGCATCACCACCAGGGACAGTAAGGCAGCTCGGGATTCAGACAGTACGACTATGGCCACTGCGACCAGGGCAAAGAGTAGGTTCTTTCGCGCTTGGGGCACAAGACCTATAAAATATCCTGCAAAGATGGCCGCCACCGCACCCACATAGGTGCTCGAATAGTAGAACGGTTTGAAGATCCCTACGATAGTGATTGGATTGAAGTCGTACTGGTAGAATTGGACCCAACCCCACAGCGCTACGCCCACGAAAGAAATGAAGTAATTTCTAATCCAACGATGGGCTTCTTCCCTGCCAAAATTCAAGGTGCCGAAGTAGAAAACCACGACGTATATGGCGTTAATCAGGGCAAATTTTACGCTGACTTTGAGCATTGAACTCAGCGCCACTGGTACGATAAACGTTAGAATCCAGACTATGGGGAGCCAATTCTTCCAACCCTTCGGCCATGACTGTTCCCTCATCATGAACAGCAGCACCACCATGGCAAGCACCCCTATGCCCCATTCGCCGGGCAACATCATACTCACCGCATCTAGATCCACTTTTACACTCCACGGCAACACCGCCGCGAGCGTTCGAAAGGCAGGGATTTGCCAATTCTTTTCGTGAATAATTACCGCGACCGCAAGGGCTGAAAGCCCAAGAAATACCAAGGCCCAGTGCTCGGTCCACCACAGCGCAGTAAGGAATACCAACACCGGCAAAAGAGCTTTGAGAAACCGAGGCATTAGGTGCATCGGTGTATTATTTTTTCATCACGTCTACCGCCCAAAAACCTACTAGAGCCAACATTCCAGCAAGGATACCAGCAGCCCACCAAGGAAGGCCCGCGGGACTCGTCGGCGCAACGGCTTCGGAAATGATGTACGAGCGAGGTGCGGGTGCTTGGAGATAGCCTTTAAGCTCCTCTTGCTTGCGCTGTGCTTGTGTCCACTCCACTACTGCTGCGCCGTATTGACGCTCCTTTTGAAAGAGCAGCGCCGCCAATGCTAAAGAATCCGTTTGGGCTTCAAATCGAAGGGAGTCTAGAACTTTTCGAAGGGACTCACTTTCTGCAGCCAATTCCTTGGTTCGTTCATCCACAAAAGCCAAACTCTGCCCCACATTCTGACGAAGCATCTGCTGCTTGACAGAATCCGTCAACACCACTATCGCGTTGGCTGCATCCGCTGCAAGCTGTGCCTCCGGGGCCAGTGTTTCCAACAAAACCGCACCGTTGCGCGTACGGCTGACTTCGTAAGTAGTTTGGGAACTGAACTTCTCCTCGACCAATAATCCAATGGTTCGACTGTCCATTAATTCCAGATGCGCATCCACCTCAACTGGCGAACCGAATCCCATCCCGTTTTGGTCGATCTGCTTTTCAAGCAAGGTCAACGGAACGAAAAAGGTGCTTTCAGCTTTGAATTGGGCCGGTTTAAAGAGCATTATAACTCCTGCCACCAAGGCTACTACAATGGAGAATACTAGATTTTTTCTATTCATGATTGTCCGATTTCTGCGCGAGGTGCGCCAGTAATTGTTCTTCTACGCTATGTGGAAAATACGCACTTACCCCTTCCGATGTATCGTAATATCCGCTCGCTTTGCGTTGCTGTTCGACGTGTTTCGTAAAGAGGCTATGGGCCTTTCGTTCCAACGCCCGCCCGCCTATGAATTCCAAGGTTGCTTCCAACGGCTTGAATCCCTTACGGCGCTCTTTTTTTGGGGTTGATTTGAGATTAGGGAACTGAATTTGCACCCAAGGGTTCGCTGCTAAAAAAGAATGAAGCAAAGGCTCGTTAGTCAACGGCACCAGAGAGGCAGCCTCTGTGGCGATATAGATGTTTTTCTTATTCAGGACCAATTCGTCTTCGCTCATCAACAGATTGATACAGAAGTACTTTTCGTTGTTGAGCAGTACAATCTTTTTAAACGCAATGAGCAACAACTTAGCCGCCCATACTCGGCCCGCCTTCGTGATGATAAAAAAGTCGAGATCATCGTCCTTTCCTGTAATCCCATGTTTGGACAAAGAACCCGATAAATAAACGCCGCGAACGTAGGGGAAACGATGAATGAACGCCCCAACTCTCTTGGCGGCTTTCATCATTTTCTGGTTCCTCTTAATATGCTTCAATCGAAGCTCAATGTGCCCTTTATTCAAGGCGTAGAGTCCGTCTTTCGATAAGATTTCTCCTGTTTTGCCCATGTGATCTAGGGCTATGAATAATTCTTCCCGCGTAGACTTAATGGCCAAATATTTATGGACCTCTTCGCCGTACAATGCGTGCTCAAAGAACTCAAAGTACCTCAGCGTTTGAATTACCGCGAAGTACAGTTGTTTGGTGGCAATATGAGCGTGAGTAGAAGTCAATGATGAAACGGCGGTGTTTAGTTGCTGTCAAAGGTACGACTTCAGAATTCGAGAATGAGTTATGTTCTTTCTTCTCTTTACTAATCAGTGTAACCTATATAATATACCTTAACTGAATCACTTATTAATTTCATCTTTCTCCACTCTACATTTACTAACATCGATTCACCATAAATGTTATTTCGTAGTTTAATTAAATAAATCTTGATCTAAATAATACTCCGTCATTCTAGAATCCTTTTCAGCTTTCCTAGATTTAATTATTTCACCTATTTTTTGTCCCGCTACTGTCCTACATTGACTATTAATATTTTTTATCGCAGCACTCCTTAATTTGTTTTTATGACTCAGCGATAAGTCACTCGAAAACAGATCATTTATATCGGAGGCGACAGCAGAACCATTCATTTTTAAAAATTCCATAATTTTATGCTCCTCAGGGCTAAAAGTGTAATAATTTGCCCCCATACGAATATCTTTCTCACCAAGAACAAGGTTTAATGACCTTGTTTTAGCCTTTCTAATAATGAACAAAATCACAAATGATAAAACAGCTGTAGCTACCAACAACATAATCAAACCCCAAGCCTCCTCTCTCTCTTCATTTAATCTAAACGTTGTTCCAGATCTCATGAATTCAACAAGTTGCTCTTCGTAATTAACGTCCTTTTCAAACTTTTTTACTACCTGGTCAACTTCTTCGGTAATTGTAGCGACTCGAATTATTAATTCTCTCAGATCGAAATAAAGTAGCTCTCCCGCAACCTTGAATACCGCTACCGAATCATTTTCGAACAAAAAATTATCCTGATTTAATGCATAATTTATTTGAAGGTGCTGTACTGATCTATTATTTAAGTCGACTTTCTGAATTAGGTTCAAATCATTTCTTAGAAATGGATTTCTTTTATCTGTAGTTTCGCCTCCAAAAACTAGTGCTACAGAGTCTCTAATTAACAATATTGAATTATGCCCTGGAACAAGCGCAGGGTAGTTATTCAAGGTTAAAATAGGAATCCACCCCTCTTCAGAAGACCAGTAACGAAGGATATTCTTGGAATTCCAGTAACCATAACCTCCAAATCCGTAAAGTCGGTTCCCACTGAAACAATAGGCAGAGTGCTGTAAAGCATAGTGATGTTCAGGCCATCCTTCTCTTATCAAACTATCACCCTGAGTAAAGAATACTTCGCTAGCATAATCAGAAACTATTGCTGATCTCCCCTTTTTTCCTTCGACATAATGATATGTATTCCAATCTCTTAGAACTTCTTCAGATAATTTATAAACCTCAGGATTGTCATTATTATCGGCTGTTATCATTATTTCAAGCGGACCTATTTGCCTTATCACATAGCATCTTGGCTTGGCATCTATGCTGGTGATTGCAATTAATAATAGAGCGATTACAATTCTCGTAAATCTTTTCATGAACCAAAGAGTTAAGACTTCAATCTAAAACAATTTGTCATGAAAAATCAAAAGGTTTTTTTATCAAAAATTTACACTGTTGCCATAACCTTATTGAGTTTGTACAGCGCTCATGGACAAGTTTCAACCGCCTCCATTTCAACCTCTCAGTCAACCACATCAGGAAGCATCGACTACTCCATTACAGGAGCAGACATATCATCCTCTTACACCATTTACTTTGAGAGTGGTGCGCCAAGTGTTTCAGCA
>Ga0255760_10002028_pt1 | contig 18980 bp, 21 predicted proteins | sample 071ome_25_FD_179960 | JGI IMG/M metagenome (GOLD analysis project Ga0255760, IMG submission 179960) | Coastal salt marsh microbial communities from the Groves Creek Marsh, Skidaway Island, Georgia - 071410BT metaG (version 2) | ecosystem: Environmental > Aquatic > Marine > Intertidal zone >... | reverse complement strand
TTATAATAAGTAATCTTTCAGCTTCTTTTCGTTTTTGAGCTTCTTCTACAGGGTCCTTTTCTATTACTTTACGAGCCTTGTTTTCCTCTTCTTTTTTAACCTCCTCAGCGTCTCTTTCTAAGACGATATCAACGTGTATGACTAATTTTGTTTTTGAAGGTCCCGTTTTTACCTTTTCCACTTTAACAAATTCTATTTTTGTATGTGGTACACTTTTACTACGTAGCTGACGAGATAACTCATTTATTTGATAAACAGCTTTTGTTTTGTTGAGAATTTCAAATTGATTTTCAAGACGAATTCTGTTACTATAGGTACCACCGTCTAATGTTTGTTTCGTTACAAATCTAACTTTTGGTGGTGGAGGAGGTGGAGGAGGTGGAGGAGGTGGAGGAGCCGGTTTTTTATACGGATTAGTAATTTTTTTTTGAACGATTTTTGTACCGGATTCATTTTGTTTAAAGTGTTCCGTGTCATCTAAAGTAGCAGCTAACATTATACAAGTACGATCATTATGATATTCTATAGAATTACAATTATTTAACTTACTACACATAGATTTACATTTTTCAAGGTCTATATTTGTAAGACGTGATTCAGGTGATATGTCACCAACAACATCATCAGAATTTACATACATACCTGATAATTTACCACTTGTATATCGCTTATTATATGTATCCCAACCCTGTACTAGAGGTGGTGGAGGTGTTTTTAAGGGTTTAAAAGAAGTTGATTTTGTTGTACCATCTAAAACTTCATCTCCATCCTCCTCATCTGACTCTATATCAGATTCATTTTCAGATTTACCATCTTTGATCTCGGTATCTTCCCTTCGCGCGGCAGTTTTTTGCCAGTTTGAAAACACTTTTGGTATATAGGTTTTGGTTTCACCTTTGGTACTTTTCTTATATAAAATAACTGATATTATAGCTAATATAAAAGCGAGTATAATGATATATATTATCATTCTTCTGATATAATATATTATTTTATTTCCTGTATATATATCCGAAACTGGGTTTCATCGTATCTTTACGAGGAAGAATCCAGTGTTTAACATACGATTTGTTTAATCAGTTTTTAATTATTTATTTCGAATAAAGCATATTTAATGAATACACTTGGATTAGGATGTCCCGTCATCACAAGTTCATCCTCTAGATCACCTATAAAATTTTCTTTTTCATGATCGTCGATGTCATTATACATGTAATTGATAAGTTTTGCATTTCTTGATGCGGCTGCTCCGACCATAGCGTAATGTACACAATGTCTAGGGTAACCACACTCTTCATATAAATACTTAAATGTTTCCAAACCCGCATCGTGATTTTTACAGAATGCCACGGCAAAACTTAAATCGTCTTCATCTTCTCTCATATCATCACCATCATTTGGGATTTCTTCGATTATTTCATCAATTTCGTTACGACGTTTTTTTAATTCGTCGAGTTCGCCGTTTTCACACACCTTCCAGATAGATTTCATTATTATTTTTTAATTTTTAATTTTTAATTTTAATTAAATATTAAAAAAAATAATAATGACTTAGGTTAAAAACAAAAATTTTTAATAAAGAAATGAAAGAGTTATTACTGAAAGTAACTACAATGTCTATAGCTTCATTTTTGGGTTCGTATATAGGGACTCAAAAATGGTTTGATAAACATGAACACAAGTAATAAAAATGTCATGTAAATATATACACCGATGCCGACAAATATAAGTTTTGATAATCTCAGAGGTACAGGTGAGCATATCTTGAAGAATGCGAGGAATACCGGAACATTACAACTTAGTCAAGGTGGTAATAACGGGATGGGCTTTTCACTTTTTGGTCCAATAACATCTTTACCAAAAGAGCTTTTCATGGTACCTGGTTATGTCGAACGTGTTACTGAATTTAATTTGAATGGTAATAAATTAAAAACTATACCAAAAGAGATTGGTAACTGGAAAAATCTTGAAGTACTTAATTTGAATGATAATGAAATAACCTCGTTACCAAAAGAGATAGGTGACCTTACAAATCTTAAGGACCTTTATTTAGGTAGAAACAAGTTAAAAACGTTACCAAAAGAGATCGGTAACCTTAAAAATCTTGAAATACTTCATTTGGGTAATAATGATTTTAAAGCGTTACCAAAAGAGCTTGGTAACCTTAAAAATCTTGAGGTGATAACTGCACCCGAAAACCCTAATTTAACTTCTATACCAAAAGAGCTCGTTAAACTTAAAAAACTTCGTATACTCGACTTGAGGAGAAACCCACTTCTTAGAGAAATACCGGGAACGTTAATTAGGAGAGGTTTAAAAGTTTATAAAAATGATCGTGCTAGATTTATAAATGTAAATCAAAATTTAAGTGTAAAACGTATAAACGTACCTCTTAATACGAATCGTAACGATGCTATAAGTTATAATAATTTCAAAGTTGGTAATAACGCCGTAAATATAGGATACAATAGGTATGTATCTGAAAATACATTTCGTAAATTAGCAAAAATGAGTGTACAATCCGCATACATTCTCGATTCAAACGAAAATATCGCACAAAATCCATTTACGAGAAAACCATTATTGAGAAAAAACATAAAGTTTGTTAAGTTTGTAAAACCAAAAAAGTAATTATTTTCTATACACAAAACTAAATTTACTATACAAATCCGAAACCGGGTTTCCTTTAAGATCTTCCCACAGTGTTAAAGTAAACCCCAAATCTTCCATACGTGTAAATAACATGTCTTTGTGTGCAATCGGTTCAACCTTTGGTCCATCGGCGTAATACGGTGTATCTGCTAAGTGGACGTATAACTTTTCTCCAAAGTTCCCCGAACTCGTTTCTTTCGTTAAAAAGTAGTTCCCGAGATCGTCTCTTACGGGCGTTTTCATGATAACCTTATCGGAATTCGGTACGATTCCTATGAACCGACCCCCGGGTTTAATTCTATTCTTGATGGCTAAGAGCGACGTTTCAAATAACTGTTTCGATTCGAATATATAGTGTAATGCAAAGTTGTAACATATGACATCGTATTTTCTTTGTGGGCACGCGAATATATCACCCTCGTAAAAGTTGACGCGTATTTTCATGTTCTTGGCGCGCAACTTAGCCTCCTTGAGTGATTCGGGGTTGGGTTCACACATGCTTATGTTTGCTCCCACGTGTCGCCATTTTTGAAGATCACCACCGAAACCACAACCTACATCCAAAATACTGTCGCCTTCGCGGGTAGCCGATTGGATGAGGAGACGTTTGGCCTCGTTATGGTACTTGCGTATCTCCTCCATTTATTTTAAAATGGTTTTTATTTTTAAACTATCTCACTGAGGTTGATTATAATCGAGAATTTATAAAAATTCTCGATGCCGGGCGTCATATCATTACAAACCCTATATCTTCTGGCTTAATCTCTTCACTAAGTTTCCAGTTCCAGAGATAATAATGGTTATGACCCGTGCCTTCTATAAATTTGTGTTCACGAAGTTCTTCAATGTCTACACTTGCGTTTACACAGTTGTATACATCAAAACCACGGTTACGTGCCATTATTATAGCATCTTTTAAACAATGTCCTACATTATAGAACGTGTATGCCTGTTTTACAATTTCACCACTTGGTTTATGTAGGTAATCTAAACTATAAAATGTGGTGAATTGATCATTTTCGTCGTTTATGTATGTATACACCGTATCTTTACGAGGGAGAATCCAGTGCTTAACATACGATTCGTCTATGTTAAGTGAAAATTTAAACTTTTTTAAATGTTCTTGTAACATTAGTGTGACCCGTGGAATGTCATGTTCAGTCATTTCCCTAAACTGTGAGGTACCCAAAATACGATGTGCTTGTTCTCTTGCATTAGAAAACTCGATACGATTCAGTTTTTTAACATTTATAAGTCTGTGCCAGTAATTTACTTTGGCAAAAGGTGTAGGTAGTCTTTTTACAACTGTATATACAGCCTGCCATATGTCATGCAAATTCATGCGTCTTTTGAGTTCGTGTATAAGTAAAGGTGTAAGTTTCATATCCCGAAGTTTTTCAGAAACGCATAAAAAGTTTATTTGGAGCATTTTAATACATTTATTATTTATACGTACGTCTAAAGGTACACCTGATATAAAAGAAATTATTTCATTACTTTTTGTTTCACGAATGGTAATATTCCATTCGTCTTTGTATCCGGGTGGTTGTATTGCCCATTTTATAAGTTCTTTGGAATAGTTAAATTCAAACGATTCATCGCGTATATAGTTTTTCTTTAAAAATTCAGATAGTTCTTCTATGGTACACGAACTCCATTCGTATCCTTCTGGTAAAGGATTTTTTTCGTACCTAAGTTCTCTAGATGAATCTATTTCCCCATCTTTATCAAAAATAGCTTTATCTTGTGGAACTGGCTGTTTATTCCAAAACTCGTGCATTATTAAATATAAAAGGCTTAAAGTTTTTAAGTATATAATATATAAAAAAAATGTCTCTCGAACAAGATTATACTACTGTCCCCGGTCAACTTTATGCATGCCTTTCTGTTGTAGGTCCCGAAGCACCACAAAAAAACGATAAGTTTGGTATCAAGATTAGAGGTGCATTTAATACACATGAAGAAGCTGCAAATCATGCGAAACGTCTTCAGAAGGAAGATGCAACGTTTGATATTTACGTTGTTGATATGTATAAATGGTTATTAATTCCACCAGATCCAACGAAGATCGAGGATGTTCATTACACTAATGAAAAACTCGAAGAACTCATGACGGGATACAAAGAAAATCAAGCGCTCGCGGCAAAGATGTTTGCGGAAAGAAAAGCGGACATGGTAGCAAACACGAACATGTTTAAACCAGGTGACGAAAATTCAAAGTATTATACGAAACCCGATGAGACACCAATCAGTCACCCATCAGAAGTTCTCGAACGTCTCCAAAAAGAGAAACCAGATACACCAATGGAAGAACTTGTAAAGGAAGCGGATAAGATTGTCGCGGAAGAAATCGAAGAACGAAGAAAGAAACGTGAAGAAGAAGCTAAGGAAGCGCGCGAAAAAGAAGCTAAAGAAAGAGGGTTTGATTCGGTAGAGGCGATGCAAAAAGCTGATGCCGAAGCTGCTGCATCCACAGAAGCCCAGGATAAGAAAGGTGAAGATACAGTTGAAGAAGGGGAAGAAGTAGAATCCAAATAATTAATTTTGTTATATAAATGTAAGTATGTTGAGTATTATATTAAACATAATCACCATTCTTATTGTTTTAGTTATGGTTAATTTATTTTTACGATTGTATAAAGATCGAAAAGATAAATCAGGTACCGAAAATGTAAAAGCTTCTGATGTTGCGAAAGATTTACTAAAGGATCCACTTGTTGTAAGTCGTGCATATTTTACAGAACCCAAACTTGGTTCTATAGGCGATTTTGAAGGACAACAGACACCATCAGAATATTTATGGATAAGTGGTAAACCTATCCAGGTCGAAGAATAACAGGTTGCATTGTTTTACCCATGAAAAAACCTAATATAAATGATACGAATATAATTACGTACGCTGATTTATCTAAATTTGAAAATATATCAGTTTTTTCTGGTAAAGGGGGGTCGTAATATTGATGTTGCGGAGGCGGAAAATAGTATTGTTCATTGTTTTCGGGCTCGTGCTCTTTTTCATCGTTATTTTCTTTATTTACGAATTCATCTGGATTGTATTCTATAGGAGTACCAACTTCAGCTTCCATTTTATAAAAAATACATTTATTTTTTTAAGCTTATTATTACTCATCTTCATCTTCGTCATCGTCTACAATAAACCCCTTTAGATTTCCATTTTCATCCATATCTTCGTCATCATCTTCAAAATCATCTTCATCGTCAGTTTCTAATAAATCCTCATCGTCACTATCGATATCAGATTCAGTTTCATAATCTTCATCGGAATAGTCGTCTTCTGGTATATCTTCTACTGGATCAAGACGTTCAGGAACTTTAGATATCCTACCAGAACGAGTACGTGTTCCATTTACATTAGTTTTTGTCATTATACTTCATTTTATGTCTATTCTTTTAAATAGGTTGTTTTTTATTAAGAGATTCGTTTATTAAAATAAGTTCAAATTCGGCGTTTAATTGATTTGCTAATGTATCTATTTCTTCTACGACACTTGTATCACTTGAAACTGTATAAAGAGCGAGTTCGCGTAAATTTTTAATGGCCCTGTCTAATAACTTTTCTGAAATTTCTACATGTGATTTGTATTCTATAGCCATGTTCATGTTCGCTAAAAATTCCTTGTATAAAACTTTATTTAGTCCTGAATAAGGAAGTGTTTTTCTCATTATTTCAGTTATATGTTCGGTACCAGTATCTTTCTTAATTAAAGAAGATGCCATGTATATCATAACCACGATTAAGAGTACAGCTAACATTCTATAAAGTACGTACAATTTTATCTGTGAGAATGTGTGCACGACATTTACATTTACACACTTGTTGAATTTGATTTTTTGTGATAGTAAAATTTACATTTTCTTTACATGTATCACACACACCTGTGATATTCACAATGTATTTTTTAGGACCTATTTTTTTGATAGATTCGATATGAAATGTTTCTTTTTGTAAAATATACTTTTTTATAAACTTTTCGATAAGTTCATTGGGATTATGTACTTTATTTGGCTCGGGGCTTTTCTTTTTAGGTACATAAGATTGAACTTTACCATCTTCGTAGAGAACATCTGTAATTTTTTTGGGTAATTGGTGTCGCCTTCCTGAAAAATCTTTACAAAACCCATAAAATCGACCTTTCATAGTTTCACAGTTACAAAAACATTTTTGTGCTATAGTATCACCTATTATATGAAACCATATATGATTTGAACTATGCGTACGTCGTAAATTTTCGCAATACTTGGACGTCGTCGAGACTAAAAATTGATTTTTATGTTTGTACATCTTTGTAATATTTGCAGATCCCTGACCTTCGAGGTGTTTACATATAAATTCTTCAATGAGAAGTAAAGCCTCTTGGTTTTCAAAAACGTTTTTTGTTTGTATTTTTGTAAATGTACCTTCATCATGTTTTTTAAAACTTCCTTCTACTGTAACTGGTTTTTCACTCTGTGTGCGTAAAGTAGCCATGTGTAGTATATCAACGGAAGGGTTTTGACTTGTTTTTTGTAACATTGATAAAGGACCATGTTTATATACAAAAATGGGTAAATATTCACTTTGTGTTTCTTTACCTGACTGATTACATGCATCACACCCCTGACCAGAACACGCTTCGTGTTTCCCCCTTTTGTGTGACCACGGCATACGAAATCCACTTCCCTTTGTATTACGTGAAGAATTTCCATATACCGAAATATCGACAATATCTTTCCAATCACGCGAACCATACGCTAGGTTTAGTGTATTTATAACGTGTTCCCTTAGAGATAAAGCTGATGCACGATTTACTACAAAACCTGACCAGTTGATATGTATCCCAGTTTTAATGAGATATCCAATTGGTTTTGGTTCGGCAACGGATATTAAAGCATCTTTACCACCGAACTTGGAAACTTTATCGCATATGACTTTACATATGTCTTTAATTTGGTCAAAGGTTAATTCATCGTCGTCCTTATAATCAAGGTCCATGAAAAAATTATAGTTTTCGGTTTTTTGTTCAACGACGAAAATTTTTTCACCGGAATTATAAGCTTCTATACATTTTTCATAAAATTCATTCAATCTATCAAATGGCACAGAAAGGACACCACCGTCCATGAGCACATGTGATAGATCGGAGTTGTTAGCAAAACCCTGGTCTTTACACCAGAGTTTAAACATACTTACCAATCATACGTTTTAATTTTTTATATTACTTATTCATCTTCGTATTCGTGATGCCATATAGAACGTCTATAAGACACTTCTGGGAATTCTTCTTCTTCTGATAATTTTTTCTTTAAAACAAGGAGTTCGTATACTTTATCATCTTTATGTAACTCAATGTATCTCGTAGCACGTTCTGGTGTATATGCATGTCTATCTACGAGAAGTTCGTGAATTTGTGATAAAATGTAATTCTTGGACTTCATTATTTAATAGAAAAGGTTTTTCTATCGAGAGAAGTTACACACGCATAGAATTCCGGGTTATTGAGTACATTCTTAACTATACGATCCCATTGTTTCTTTGTACTGAATTCTGCAAGTGTTTCAAAATTCATGAAATCGTTTTCGTCATGTGTCCTTTTAATAGGCTGTTTCTGTATTTTACGGAGATTCATTTTCTGTTTTTCTTCATTGAACTTTCTTATGAGTTCAACCTGATCCTGTATTGTATAATTCACAAAAAATATGAATACGTTATATTCTAATTCTACACCTGGGGATTCTTTTACTGTAAATTTGAAATCTGTATATTCCCCTTTCTTTAAAGAAACAACACCCCTTGTTTCTTCTTCGAGCTCTCGTAGAGCACACCTGAGTGGATTGGGTATTTCTCTTCGCCTGCACCCTCCGGTGACGAAAATCCAATCTTTGAACCTTCGATCCCGGACGGTGAGAAAACGTGGTTTATCACCTACAAATGTAACTGGTACTGCTATTGCTTTGTATTTCTTCATTGCTCATTAGCAAGTTATAATTGAATAAGATGATTATTCTGAAGAATCTTCTTCGGGATTTTCAACTTGGGTTATCGAAACACTTTCTTTTTTTGGATGTATTTCACACACCTGTTTTGTATCAGTTTCCTCATACAATTCTTCGGGGTCTGGTCTGGATAAATGTGCCATGAGATTTCCATAAAATCCCTTTACATTTTCCATTTCTGATTTTGTTTTGTTAAGTTCTTTGTACATGTATACTGTGGCAATAATACACATGAGCACGGCAACTATAGTCGCGGTATCGCGGTCGAGAGTAAACATTATATATAAAAATACGTTTCAAGTTTTTAAGTTCTTATAATCGCACCCATATTTGTTCTTTTATCTTTGGGACACTCGTATCCCATTTGTGCAAATTGGATTTCTTGGTAATGTCCCTCTTTACACTCTGCATTTTGTAAAGGTGGTTTTTGTTCATTTACCAAATGATTTAAAGTACCTGATTTTGGATCGTATGTTAATACAAAAATAAAACCTATGAGAAAGATTAATTGCCAAAACATTTATAATAAGTGGCTAAATTAAATTAAGTTAAATTAGTTAGAATACATCAAACCACCCATACCGTTTTCAATGCGGAGGATGTTATAGTTGACGGCGTATACAGTTTGATCGAAGATTTTGTAATCGGAAACGAGTCTTGCCGAATCGAGTCTACTGAAGTTGAGGGACCCGGTTGGTTGGAGCTTAGCTGTATTGAGACAAAATGGTAAGAGAATTGTAGAATGAATTTCAGCTGCACAATACCCATAATCTGTGTGATACCAGAATGGGGTTTCTACAAAGTGTGGTACGACAGTTTTATAATCTCCTACATCTACCCCATTTATTTGGAGTTCGAGTTTTGTTCTTTGACCATCTGAAGTGTCTGCCATACCATTAGAAGTTGTGGAAACTAAGTATTTTATTGGGTGATTAAAGTTGAGTTCCTGGATTTTAGAAGCCGAGGCGATAGCTTTTTGAGTTTGTGTGATAAGCATGTTTTGTGGTGCGGAAGACAAAGCGGTACGCTCGTCGGTGTCGAGGTGAATGAATTGGGCATAAACTTCCGCATCAGATGTAGTGGTACCACCCCATGTAATTCGTAACTCAACGTCGTGGTATTGGAGTGCGATTAACGGTAAAGCCGACTGAGCATTTTCACAGAACGAAAATCGGAGTGGATAAAAACTTTTTGGTTTGATTGGTTCCTGTCTAGATTTAGAAGCTGTTTGGGATACAACTCTTTCTGCGTGTAATGCGGAAAATGTATAATCTTGTTCATCAATGACTTGTCCACCAATGAGAAGTTCAACTTTCGAAATATGATCAGACCAATCGGTAATGTTGCCGGCTCTGTTAGCAATGTAGACGTATCCGAGCATGTCACCCTTTCTTTCGAAGCGGACGGTGGACATACCATTGGCACTTGGGTTGCCCTGGATAACCTGTCTTTCGACAGTTTGGGCGAAATTCGTGTGACGTTTATAGTTAGATCTAAAGAAGGAAACTTCGGGTTGACCGACGAGGTGCGCGTCTTGTGCACCTATAGCAACGAGTTGAGCAATACCTCCAGACATGTTTTATATTATAGTAAGGTTTTATTTTTTTAAATTACGAAAACCCGATCGCATTCATGTAAATATTTCCGTAAAGGTTCGATAGGGTCATGAGTGCGTGTTTGTCTTGGGTAACTGAAACATCGGATGTCATGGCATAAAAGTTGACGTTCGTCATGGCGGAGGAAATGTTTATGTCACCCCCACTCGCAAGTATAGGTATAACGATCTGTGCACCTGTTATGAGATTTGAGAATACGAGATTCGAAACGTCGGTTGTTGAAACAACAAGTGGTGCCGTTCCGTACGTTTTTTCTTTTGCGTCTACTGTTATCGTACCTGAAGTTACCGAAGCCGTTATATCCGTATTCGTTAATTTTATGTTTTGTGAAGTTGTATTTCCTGAAACGGTTATATTATTTGCTAAGGTGATTGTATTTGCCGTAACAATATTTGTTACTACACCCCCGAGGGTAAGTACATTTGCGGTTACGTTTGCACCATCGTATACACTTACAACATCGTCTAATGCAAATGGTGATGCCTCAATGGTTAACCCTCCAATGGTAATATTATCCGCCGAAACGTTACCTGAAACCGTGAGTACATTAGACCCGAACGAGTTTACGGTAAGGTTCGAACCAATTAATACATTTGCATTTTCCTCCGTTATGTTATCGAATAGGGAACCACCTAATCCACCCGAATCGTAAATTTCGCCTGTGGTAGTATTGTACGATAAAACATTCAGTGATGGGTTTGCATAACTTGGATCGAGTTGGATCGCGTTCACGACGAATAAATTCGATTTCGATGTATCCGTTGATTTAAGTGTGATTTTATTTACAAAATCGATGTTTGAAGTTATTTCAATACCAGTTGTCGAGTTTTCAAACCGGACAACGTTGGATGTTACGTTATCAACATTCACTACATCGTGTAAGTTTGGTGTCGCCGTTTGTACATTCGAAAGTGTACCGCCATCACCTATAAATTTAGTTGCCGTAACATTTCCCGAAACAACTACGTTACTGGAAGTTGTTATAGAGGTTACTGAATCTGTAGCTGAAATTGAAATTGTAGACGCACTTATAGCATTTGAACCTGATATTTCTCCGTAAATAGCATTACCATTCAAAGTAGTGGCTGAAATGGTACTTGCATTTATAGTGTTTGAACCAGCAATTGTTCCATATATGTTCGTAGCAACGACGTTATTAGAAAAAACGACATTACCATTCAAAGTATTCGCACTTACACTATCCCCTACGACGTTACTGTTTACAGTAATTGCCGTCAAATTACCGGACGTGAGTGTTAAATTGTTTTGTGCGATAATATTACCGAGAACGCGAAATGTAATAAGATTTGCGTCTGTATACAATACATGGTTATCCGTAACGACATTATCTGTGTACCCAAGTACTAATTCGTGTTCGTAAGTATCTTGATCATCGGGTTCGCCGTGGTGTATAAACGCAACATTATGTTCAGGGTGTCCCATGATTATACCAACATCGAGTGAATGCGACACGTTATTATTTGCAATACCCAAAACGCGATCGTTAATGACTAAAGAGTTAGATTCAATAGTAAATGTGTTACCTAGAACCGATAAATTACCAGTGATTTCGACATTTGATGATATTGTAGTTGTATCACCGGAATATTCTATTACCGAATCGTGTAAAAACTTATCCGAACCTACGATTGGTACGAAACCCGATGTTAACCCCGAAACCTGTATATTACTTCCAACGTGAACGTTACCCGATGATATGAAACCGGTTGTTGTGTTTGTTGATGCGATAGTGTTTGTAGTAGAGTTACTCCACGACGTAACCATATCCAAAGTTTGGTTATTTGCACTCAAATTTGAAGCGAGTATCTTTTTGAGTTCGTTACCCGAACTGTTGACGTAAACGTAAGAGGGTTGATCAGTGACAACTTGTGCATTTGGAATATCATTCGAACGACCAACACCCGTAACGAAAATAACACCGTGTAACGGATCTGATTTAACGCATATACCGACGTTTTGTATTAAATCTGATGCTCCAAAAGGTTTAGAATTCATAATCGAACCAGCGTTCGTATTACTCACATATACAATTTCACCTTCTGTAAACCCACCCGTGTTTACATTTTGTACTTTACCATATGCTACGGCTACACCTTCACTTTGATCGGAAATATCATCGTGTATTACACCTATACACGGCATTGTATTAGGTGAATCTGATTTTGCGAGCGCAACATTTGCTACGTTAGCGTTATGTCCATCTACTATATATACCGTGTTTCCTTTATACAATGTATATCCAGTTTCATTTTTAATTTTTACAAAATTATGTACGTTATAATCGTTTAACCAATTACTACCATCGTATATGAGTATATTATCTTCAACCAAACCCGTCACGTTTACATTCGATAATTGATTTAACTTAATTTCGACATTAGACGTAAGATCTGTCGTAAACGCCGTGTGTGCGTTCGTAAACTGAACCGTATTTGATGTCGTATTACCCGCATCCGTAACTTGTTGAAGAGTGACGTTCGAGAGAATACCACCATCACCTTTAAAGAACCCGGACGTTGTTTCTATGTTTCCGGATGCATTCACGTTACCATTCAAAGTAATTGCCGTCAATTCACCCGACGTGAGTGTTAAGTTGTTTTGTGCTATTATGTTACCGTAGACGTGTAAATCTATGACATTAGACAAATCCGGTACGATTTCAGTATCTGACGCACTATTTAATGTGTATCCAATCATCATTTCATTTTCATCGCCTCGGAACGTTACGGTTGGGTTTGCATTACTATTGGGTTGTTGCATGATAATACCAATATCGGTAGACGCGCTCGGGTTATTGTTCGCGAGAGATATGATTGGATCTTTAAATACCGTATTTATGGTATCAATGAATGTCGTCGTACCTTCAACCGTAAGATTACCCGAAATAATCGCATCTTCACTAACTTCTAACTTTTTTGATTTTAAATAATTCGTCGCGTTAACGTTACCTGTAACGTTTAATATATCCGAACCTATATCGTCAACGAATAAGTTCGAACCAACATCTAACGTGTGTATACCATATGTATTCTGTATACCAACGTTACCGTTCGTAATCAAAGCTGGACCATTTGCATAGTTAAACTGAACAGTTCTAGAACCGGTCGTATTACCTTGTAAAACGATATTGTTTAATTTCAAGTTTGAAAGATAATAACTATCCCCGTGGTAAAACGCAGCGCTTACGTTACCAGATGTTGTTATTGTATTTCCCGTTGTTGCGGGGTCATCTACGAACGTGTGTGAACCTATAGATAATTTTTTAGTTAACGTGTTATTATTGGATATACCTATTGCACCGGTACTTTCAAGACTGGTCGTTTTTATTTTACCCGAAACTACAACTTTAGAATCAATTGCACCTGAATCTATGGTAACTTGTGTTCCAGAAAAAAAGCGTTGGGCGCGTACATTACCTTCGACTTTTATAGCCTCGGCACCCGTATTTGAAAAAAATACAGAATCACTAACCGATAATAAGTGTTGTGGATTTGTGTTTGATATACCTACATTAGAACCGGGTAAAGTGGTAAATGCTGTTGTTACGTTAGCAAAGTGTGGTATACCATTGGAGACAACGTTCCCTTCTTTTGTAACATCGTCTAATGAAATACCACCTAAAAGTGACGTTAAAACGGTCGTATCGACGATTTCTTTGGTCGTAGAATCGTAACCTATAAAAGTTGCACCCCCTATAGTTGCTTGGCGTAGTGGCGTCATGTAAACACCACCCGCAGTAGATGCGTCTATAGCGACGTTAGAGGCATTAAATACGATCGTGTTTTCAGCCTGGTCGTCCGTAGCGTGTTTACCAAACCGGATTTTGGTAGACCGCTCGATGGTCGGTATGTTTTTAACCATTTAATATAGGTACGTATTTTAATTTGCGTAGATGAGACCAGCCATACCATTTTCAATTCGGAGTATGTTATAGTTTACTGCATATATAGGGTCGGAAATGATCATGGACTCACTTATAATTTTTGCTGAATCTAATCTGCTGAAATTGAGTGTTCCTGTCGGTTGGAGTGAACTTGTTGATAAACAGAAACAGTGTAAAAAGAAATCGGGCGATGTAACAAATGTCGTATGGTAATAGTTTGGTATTTCCATGAAATGGGGTTTACCGAACTTAAAATTACATATATCTAAACCGTTTATTTCAATTTTTACCTTATTGGTATCGGATGTAAGCGCACCACCGGTACTCGTATCCGAACACGCGAGGTACTTAACCGGGTGGTTAAATGTAAGTTCCTGTACGAGTTCTCTCGAAGGAATACTTTTTTGTACCTGGGTAATGAGCAAATTATGGTTTCTGGATACGATGTTACCACGTTCTTCGTTGTCTAAGTAATAATAGTTAGAGTAACAATCGAATTCGTAGTTACCTGCATCTTGTCCCCAGTGTATTCTGATTTCGACCTCGTGGTATTGTAAAGCGACTATGGGTAAAGCACACTGTGGACCTTCGCAGAAAAAGAACCGTAACGGGTAAAAATACGAACGGGAACTTATACCCGGGTGTGTACCTAAAGCGCTTTTCGATATATTGTTCGCGAACGTATCTATGGCGATCTTTTCCGTGAACGTGGCGTCCTGTGTATCTATAACCTGACCACCTATGAGTAGTTCGACTTTATCTATGAGGGTATCCCACCTTTGAATATCGAGTGCTTTTGTGTTATTGTGTATCGTAAAATACGTGTATCCTAAAAGGTCACCGGATCTCGTAAACTTGACCGATGACATAGCGTTACTTTTCACAGTTCCCTGTATCGTTTGTTTTTCTATGGATTGTGAAAAGTTAGAATGTCGTTTAAACGTCGAGCTAAAAAACGATATTTCTGGCTTTCCCATAATGTGTTCGTCTTGAGCACCTATGGCAATGAGTTGAACTACACCAGAAGACATTTATAATAAGAAAAGGTTAAAAAACGTCCTGAAATTATTCATATGGTAAATTTCTTTTTTTGCATACAAATCTAAAAACAAAAACTGCGTCGCCACAATCTGCCGCTGTGCCGTCTTGTTTATCTAAATTGAACGTCAATCTATCGATCTTTCGAATGGGATTATAGTATTGTTGAACGATTGGATACTCGTTTCTAAAAAATACGGCTTTTTGAGCACCTGAAGATGCGTGTAATTTGTGTTCACACACGATAGTACCAAATATACCGTTTAGGTGATTATCTGCATCACTAAGATCGTCTTTACCACGTTGACTGAAGTACGTTTTGAGTTCTTCTATGCCTATGTGTATACACCTTTGAGTATCAACAGTAGTGTTAATACTTGCAGCTAATAACTGTGCTTGAACAACGTTCTCTAGTGGGGTTGGTAAATACAGAGTAAAGTCGGTATCACTCGCAGTATCCAGATTATCGAGTACAACTGTATGGTGTTCGCATTCGAAATCAGGTAAGGTTGATTGACTAGTCACTAAAGCCATTTATATATACTGGAGATTTTACTTCATCTTGTAACTCGCTTGTCCGACAACCAATTTTTGGCCGTCGCAAACACCGCCTCGGCTATCCGAGTAGTACGATTTACCGAGACACTCTTCCTTGGATTCGAGATCGAAGAGCGAACCTTCACTGACGACTTCGATGTCGACTGGGGCTGGTGTATAGTAGTTCGTTTTAAGCATTTGGAGGACGCAGAGTATAGCAAAAACTATGACAATCGCCCTGAGCGTATTTCTGTTCGTGGTGTTGAGTTTAATCATTTGTTATGGACTGAGATTTTTTTATAAAGTGCGTTAAAGAAATTAGAATAGTTTCAATATAAAGAGTAATAGTAATGGACGGAGAGATTATTCTTAATCGTGGCGATACTAACGTTATGAAACTAGATGATAACGAACAGGCACTTATGAACGAGATAGAAATAGAAGTTCCCAGACCTCAAACTATTAGAAGGCAAATGCCTAAACCGATGAAAACTCAGTTTTCGCCACCGCAGGCGCAAGTTTTTCAGGAAGATATAGACTCGTTCGCAAATCCGAATAAACAGAATCCGCCATCCGCTCCTCCCCCAGAAGACCCAGTCGATTACGGTGAGTACGACGATGAACCTGATATGATGGATTATGGTTCCGGGGGTGGTGGAGGAGGATATGCCATGGAAGAGGAAGAAAAACCATCACCTGGTTATAAAACTATAGACGAGGAAAAGGTCGATCTCGTAAACAAACTCGGGCGTTTGGAAAAAAAGGGGTTTACTGTGAACAAGCGTTTGAATGCTTATTCCTCCGTAGACGAACTTAGAGCTGAAGTTAAGCGGATAACGTATAGCATAGACGTCGATAAGTCTATAAAGTTTTCGAGACGTATGCTTATTGCGTGTACCACGGGTCTCGAGTTTTTGAATAAAAAGTATAACCCGTTCGAGATCCAACTCGATGGTTGGTCCGAAAACGTCATGGAAAATGTGGACGATTACGACGAGGTTTTCGAGGAGTTATACGTAAAGTATAGAACGAAAATGCACGTCGCCCCCGAGGTAAAACTTATAATGATGCTTGGTGGTTCAGCGATGATGTTCCATTTAACGAATAGTATGTTCAAATCAGTTATGCCAAACATGAACGACGTGATTAAACAGAACCCGGAACTCGTTCAGAATATGATGTCCGCGGTTCAGAACACGGTGTCTAAATCTCAACAACAAAGTGTATCGAGCGAACCTTCGAGTGAAGGTGGTGGACGACGCGAAATGCAGGGACCAGGGTTTGATATTTCGAGTCTTATGGGTAACATAATGATGCCTCCACAACCACCCATGAACACGACGAGTTTGAATAAAGTCGAAGAACCCGAGATTGATTTGGAAGACGATATTTCGGATATAGCAGAGCCACCCGTATCTGAAGACGTTGCCGATGAAGATAGTGAAGTTCGCGAAGTTAAAGTTACTCAGGCCCAGACCAAGTCTAAAAGAGGTGGTAGTCGGAAGAAAAAAACGGTCGAAATTAATTTGTAAACATAGTATAGTATAGATGATAGCTTATTGTCCTTTAGACGAAGAACCAGTCGAGAGACCTTCGTGGTACCAGGAAAATAAAAGCGTAGCGTCTTCACCTTCGCGACCGCGTTCTAATTTGAATTCAAAATCGTACGCGGTTTTAGGTCAAGACGATACGGAGTGTAATTACGTCGTAATGTTTTTCATCGCGGGTGTTATTGCCCTCGCGATAATGGATTCACTTCCACGAAAGTAAAGTAAAAAACTTTCTACCATTCTGACCTTTTCCAGAATGGTAAAAATAATTAGTTGTTTTCGAGTGCAGAAACACGCGCTAATAAATCGGCGACTTGCGTTTCGAGCGTTGTGACCTTTGTTTTTTCAGCCTGTAATTGTCTATCAACTTCCTGTAAAGCCGCCGTTGAAACTGCCCATATAGCATCTTTATTCAAATTATGAAAATCTAGTACATGTTCGCCGTGTATGTACGCACCGGTAACGTTACTAAACTCTTTTCTATTTTTTATTGTTATAACATTACTCCCCGAAAATGAAAGTACATTACACGGTATACTAGTATTTTTATCTGTAATAATATTTATAACAGATGTGTTTGATAAAGTTAATCCTTCGACGGGTGTATCTAAATGGAGTTCGATAACGTTACTATTTTCAGTAACAATAACGTTGGAGTTCGTGAGTATGTTTGGAATATCACCATGACCCACGGTAACTGCGTATGGTAAAACGTTTGCGACTTCTTGTGCTATGAAACCATACACGTTACTTGTTCCTCTTTGTTTTTCATCGATATAATTGTATATTTTGGGTTCGAGAAGACGGATTTTTTCGAGTGCAGAACTATCGTTTATATCGGTCACATTCTTTTTTATTCGACTATCTGAAAATGCATTAAATTCTGTAGCAGCAATTCTATCACTTGCGTATATAGAATAATCAGCAGTACCATTATTTACTAAACCTGTGCTACCTGCACTATTTAAGTATGCGTATGATAAAGTTGAACTTCTCGATCCATTCACGTGAACTTTTGCTGAAGTTGGAAAATTTGTACCTATACCAACACACGAAGATGGACTTAATATGATATTATCTTCATATCCACCCGCGGCATCATTCTGTGTTCCGATTATAAGTCGAGATTTATCATCTCCCGGCGATATTGAATCTTCATATTGTATGTACCCATAGTCCGAGCTGTTATTAATTCTACTTGGAAACATAATACATGACGAACCACCCGAATCGCCGTGATCTAAAATAAGTGTACCGGTATTTGGTGCATGACTCGAACCTGTCGATTCGTAAATATGTAAAGGACCGGACGGATTTGTAGTTCCTATACCCACGTATCCTGTAATACCATCTATCATCATTCTCGAGTTAGACGTACTCGCTCTATAAGCTGTATCATTACTTGCCGTCGTTTCAACACAAAAGTGTAAATCCGCGCGACTCCAACCAACTGCATCTGCTATTATAGCGCATTTAGGTTGTGCGTCTGGATCATTGCTATGTGGTGTTCCTAAATATAAAGCTGCCCTATCGCCAGTGGTATCACTATACGCCTGTATATGTACATTAGATTCACCAGACGTGTTTCTATACACGTGTAATTTTTCGACGGGATCTGATATTCCTATACCCACATTTCCACTATTATAGTATATATTTGAACTTGACTGTGTCCATAAACTGCTACCT
>Ga0255760_10002020_pt1 | contig 19004 bp, 15 predicted proteins | sample 071ome_25_FD_179960 | JGI IMG/M metagenome (GOLD analysis project Ga0255760, IMG submission 179960) | Coastal salt marsh microbial communities from the Groves Creek Marsh, Skidaway Island, Georgia - 071410BT metaG (version 2) | ecosystem: Environmental > Aquatic > Marine > Intertidal zone >... | reverse complement strand
GAACGCTGACTTCAACGGCGTCGCCGGGGAGTACACGCTGGGCTATGGTATTGATCAGGAATCGGCGATTTTTATCAGTCAGGAGATGAACGGGCAGCCCAAGTACCCAGCAATCATCGACTACCACCGGATTGGCCCGATGGTGCGCGCGCGCTGCACCCACCAGGGCTACACCTTTCTCGAGTTTGAGGGGATGAGCGATGGGCCTGTCGATCCCATGGAAGAATTCGTGCAAAACGAATGGTGGATCAAGGTGTCTCGCGCGGTGAGTATTGGCGGCCCCGCTACTGGCTATGACTTTCCGCCGCACGTGGTACATGTTGCCAGTAAATATGGCACCGCATGGCAAGAGTCAGTCAGCGGGCAGTTGGTGCTGAGAGACAGCCCCTGGGATCCGCTGAGCACCAAGCTGCCCATGCGAGAGCAGCTCTCCGCCTATCTCTGGTGGCCCATATTTCTCGACCGCACGGTAACCCTGTCAGACCCACTCGACCCGGAGGCTTTTTTACCTTTTGCCGACACGATCTCGGGTTCTCGCTGGCCCGGCGAGAACGGTGCGCCACCCCGAGGCTAGGCGATGACACCGGCTGAGCAAAATCCCATGCCCGAACTCGTCGACAGAATCCGTCGCCTCGAAGACATTGAGGCGATCAAACAGCTTAAGGCCCGATGGTGGTTTGCCTGCGACGTTCGGGATATCGACGGCATGCGTGCTTGCTATGACGAATCCAACTTTCTGATTGATTTTGGCTTCATCGGCCAGTTTACGGATATGGATGCGTTTATCGCGGTTTTTAAATCCCTCGCATGCCACCCAACCCACGTGGACATGCATCACGGGACCTCTCCCGAGATAGCACTCACCGGCCCAGATACCGCGGTCGGTCGCTGGCGCATGCGTTTTCAACTTCTCGAAACCGAAAAGCAGCAAGTGCAACTCATGAGTGGTTATTATGAGGATGAGTATGTGCGATTGGGTACTGAATGGAAAATGCGGGTGTCGAAATACACCCTCATGTCCAATCTCTTCCTGAGCAGCAAGGATGGGCTTCTCGCTATTGACCAGATAGGAAGCGCGCCCGGACTGGTAACGGAACAAGGCAACTGACTGATGACAAATCCAAAGCACACGCTTCTCAGTGACTGGCAGGCCTTTTGTCAGGCCCTCGCCGACGCTGGCGAAGAAGTGTTTGCTGCAAACGTACCGGATAACGAGCAGGTTCAGGCGGAGGGTGTACGCTATCTGTCGCGGATGGCTCGAGCGGCACTCGAATGGTACGTTGAATATAACGATCCCGCTTTTCCCGTGCTGTATCGGCCGGCGCATGAGACCATCAAGCTCGGGGCGGATAACCCCGACAACGTGTACCTGAAAGCTGTCCTCGACGGTCAGTATGACTACGTCATTACCGGTACTCGCGGCACTGTCGATTACATCAGTTTTTCAACCAGCAAAGGCAGCTACGCGGATAACTTCAAACAGATAGAGACAGGATTCCTTGATGGGAATGACCTTGAAGTCCTTGAAGACGGGCGCTTTGAAATTATCGTGAGCTCCCGTGAGCACACAGGTAATTGGCTGCGCGCCGAGGGTGACAGTCAGTCGCTGCTTGTGCGTCAAACGTATAAGGATCGGGCTGCTGAAACGGCTGCCGACCTATCGATAAGACGACGTGACCAGGGACCTGCACCCGCGCCTCTTAACGCCGAGGGATTTGGCGCCGATCTTGGCAAAGCCACCGCTTTTTTCACCAACACCGTTGCGTTATTCGCCCGCTGGAGTGAGCAGATTCAAGAGCACCCCAATCAGCTACCCCTGTGGGATCAGGCATTCTGTCAGTCGGTAGGCGGCGACCCCAATATCACCTACTACCACGGTTACTTTAAGTTGTTACCCAATGAAGCCCTGCTCATAGAAATTAGCCATATTCCGCCGTGTAAAACCTGGAACATTCAGATCGACAATTATTGGATGGAATCCCTCGATTATCGCTACCACCGCGTCTCCCTCAACGCGCACACCGCGAAACCGAATCCAGACGGCAGCATCACGCTTGTGTTAAGCCCGGAAGACAACGGCCATCCCAACTGGCTGTCAACCGCAGGGCACCACGAGGGCAGCCTCTGCTTTCGCTGGGTAGGCGCACGCGAGCTGGTTCACCCAGCAACAAAGCATATAGCCCTGCAAGACGCTCCAGTAGAGTTGCACACCGCGTCCTAAGCGCAGTGACCGATCACTGTCAATAGCGGAAATTTCCACCATTACATCCATTTGGGCCTCGTCTTGGCCGGTGTGCCGTAGCATGATGCGCTAGGACCATCACTAAAATAACGCCAGTATCGGCGCGAACAATAGAGGACGCACTCATGGGGAACACTCGCTTTCAACGCCTTTCTACGCATTCGACCATTACACCAATGGCTCTGGCCATCTCAACGCTGGCGCTCGCAACACCTGTTTCAGCGCAGGTTGCGCTGGAAGAGGTCCTGGTGACGGCTGAGCGCCGAACCGAGTCGGTTCAGGAAGTGCCGATCGCTATCACTGCATTCACCGAAAGCCAGATCGCTGACTTGGGAATCATCGATCTAGGCGATTTGACGCAGTACACACCCAACGTCAATTTTGGTGCCGTAGCGGGCGACCAGGGCCAACTTGCCGCATTCATTCGGGGCGTGGGTACGGCAGAACCCTCCGTCATCAATGACCCAAAGGTCGGTACCTATGTCGACGGCATCTACATCAGCAAAGTTGCAGGCGGTCTTTTCGATCTGGTGGCAACCGAGCGAGTTGAAATTCTGCGCGGCCCCCAGGGCACCCTGTTTGGACGCAATACCACAGGCGGCGCGATCAGCGTCACAACCAAGCGCCCAACTGGGGAGCTCGCGATCAATGCTCAGGCAACCGTGGGTAACTACGGCACCCAGCGCTACCGCTTCATGGCTGACCTACCCAAAGTCGCCAATATCTCGGCACAGGTGTCGGCCAGCTACAACGACACCGACGGCTGGGCTGACAATCACTACACCGGGCCTGCTTACATCGTCGACACGGTACAGAGAGATCTCGGCTCAGAGGAAAACATGGCGTACCGCCTCGCGCTACGTTGGGAGCCTACTGACAACGTCACCATCGACTACGATTTCATGCATTCTGAACTCGACAGCGTCCAGGTCCCCAGCCAGATCATTGCCGTGCACACCACAACCAACAATGGCTTCACGGTATCGCCCGTGCCCTATACCTACCTGGGCGGCGAGCTGTACCAGCAGATGGCGGCCAACGCCAACCTCAACGATCGGCAGGAAGACTACAACCTCGATGGTGTAGGCCTCAACCAGGTGGATGTCGATACGCACACGGTTATTGCCCAGTGGGATGTGAGCGAAAATATCACTCTCAAGTACCTGTTTAGCGATAGGGACATGGAGGGGTCTGACACGGGTACGGAGCTAGATGGTGGCGCCTACATGGCACGCGATCTATTTTACGGGGACTTTGCCGGCGCGCAGGGACCGGTAGCCACTTCACCCTTCTGGGCTGCCACCAACTATGAAAGTATCGAAGCCCAGACCCACGAGATTCAGATTATCGGCAGCGCCATGAATGACCGGCTCTTTTACACCGGTGGCGTATTCTTCCTTGACGAAGAAACCTATCAAGACAATCCTCAAACCCCCGCTCTGCCCATCGAATTTCTTCTCGGTAACCCGGCAGCCGCGGCGCTTATTCCACTTTATCAGGCCTTTGGTTACTGCCCTGGAGAGTACGGCAGGCCTTGCATAGGCGCCCAACGCCTACCCTTCGGTGCCGACGCGGGCGTACTAGGCGTTACAGACTTCAACTACGGACAGGAGCAGGAGTCCATGGCAGTTTATCTGCAGGGCACCTTCAGCGTAACGGATTCCCTCGATATCACGGCGGGCGTTCGATACACCGAAGATGAGAAGTCAGCCTTCCTTTACAACGAGAACAATGGCCCGGGTACCGCACGAGCAAGCGAAGAGTGGGATAACGTCAGCTACCTCGCCAACGTGACTTATCACGTGAGTGAAGACATCAACGTTTACGCGAAGTACACCACGGGCTACAACGCGGGCGGCTTCAACGGGCGTGCCGCGAGTGAAGCAAGCTTCCAGAGCCCCTTCAACGAAGAGGAAGTGGCGGTGTTGGAATTGGGCTTGAAGTCCGAATGGCTGGACAACCGGCTTCGCTTGAACGTGGCCTTGTTCTCTAACGACTATACCGACGTTCAGGTTGCGCAGTTTGAAGCGGGCGCTGGCGGTGCCTCAAGCAATATCGTCAACGCGGGTGAAGGTACCCGCGAAGGCTTCGAGGTGGAGCTTCTCGCACGCCCCACCGCAGGCCTCACCTTGAACGCCTCCTACGGCTATTTGGATGCAGAGTTCGACGAGTACCTCCAGCGCAACCCGGCCACCAACCAGCTCGAGAATATCGCCGACATCACACAGGTTGGCTATAGCCCCGAAAACACTTGGAATGCCGGCGTTCAGTACGACTTCGGTGAGATGGCCTTTGGTCAGCTTTCCATCCGGGCAGATGTCTCCTACTTTGATGAGATCGTCTTCCACCCCTACCAAAACGACTACACGCCAGCGGATGACTGGACCCTTGTCGGTGCCAGAGCCAGCCTGAACGACATTTCACTCGGCGATGGCAGCCTGCGCATTTCGATCTGGGGCAAGAACCTGACTGACGAAGAGTATCGCGTGTTCGGCATCGACTTTGGCGCGCTGGGCTTCTCAAATGGCCAGTTCGGTACCCCTCGCACCTACGGCATCGACTTTGTGTATAACCTGGACTAAGTGTCGCGAAGCACTGCATTAAAAGGAGGCGCAAGCCTCCTTTTTTTGCGGAAAAGGTTTCATCACGCCATAACACTGGTGGTCAAGGACCGCCCGCAACCTAGGGACTGCCCTGATGAGACTAGCTCTGGTCTTACTCTTTTGGCTTATTACGTGTTTTGCTGTTTTTACGCTGGGAACACTCCGCGGAACAAACACCATTGCGGTTAATGACACTCAATGGAGTCTTGAAGACCCGACAGCACAGGCCTGGCACCGATTTACCACCAGTCTGGAAGCGGCTGGAGAGTCCGTCGCGAAGTTCTCACAATCCAACGTGGAGCGCCTTTCAGGCTACGACTACCTGACTGATCTTGCCAGTGTTAGCTTGGAAATGAAGGTTGGCAGAGGCGACCCGGGGGATCCGACTTTTACCGAATGGATGCATGGCCACCGCAAGTTTCTTGGCGATAGCCCCGATGCCCGATATCAAACGGCCGAAATATCGCCCGAGCACCACTACGTGATAAAGGGAACCGCGCACGCCCTGGATTATTTCGGGATTATTGTCTACCAGAAAAATCCGATCACGGGGTGGAACCAAATTGCGAGCAATCTTTCGACCCCCGCGCTGACACTCGAGGAATCAGGCGCATTCTCAGTTCTACTTAGCCCAGAAAAGCCGCCGGGCTACAGCGGGAACTGGCTGCGTCTAACGGAAACCAGTCATATGGTGATGACTCGAGAGTATAGTCATCACCCCCTAGCGCCAAACCCATTATCCATCAATGTAGCGACTCATCACTCGCGGGCCGCATCAGACTCGCCTGCCCAACAGTCGATGCTGGCGGCGCGCATTGATGCCGCTTCAGCGTTTTTCAATTTAACCCTAAAAAGCTCAATCGCTTTGGCCGAGACGATGGAAAGCGTTGCAAACACCTTCGAACGCCCGCTGTCGCTCAGCAATGACTACGTCGGTATTTTTTATCCCACCGCTGATAACGACTACTTTGGGGGCGCTTTCAATCTTGGGGCCGACGACAGACTTATTATTGAGGGCGAGGTCCCAAACGCGACCTACTGGTCGGTGGCGTTGCAGAATGTTTGGATGCAGTCCATCACCGGGTCTGCACTAAACAACCGATCTATTGCCACGGATGATGGAAAGTATCGCATTGTAGTGTCCGCCAGAAAGCCAATTGATGAACCCAACTGGTTGGGCACCCGGGGATACCATCGGGGCTTAATTGCCATCAGATACCAGCAGGCCGTCGATGCAACTCCACCCACCGTTCGCTTGGAATCAGCCTCGCAGGCAATCGAAGCACGCTAATCTGACTGACCTATTTCGAATCCGCTATCGGGCGCCAAATAAGGGGTCTCAAGGCTGGGATTGACCGAACAGCTCGGGATGCCTTCTGATCACTCGCCTGGCCGATGCCTCCCAGTAAAAGGGGAAGCCGTTGCCGTCAATCATTGCACCCACCGCCGCGGCAACGTCATCGGCTAGCGGCTTGCCTCCACCCAGTAACTCAACCTCATAAGCCACGCGACATCTCCACTCCAGTGTTGCCGCACGCAAGTACGCCTGCTCGATCGAGCCTCCCACAACCAGCACGCCGTGATTGGCTAGCAACGCCCACTTATGCTTGCCAAGGAGCTCGGCGCAGCGCGCGCCCTCGCCTTTGTCATTCACAGGCGCGTTGTACTCATCGAGCAGTGGAAGCGCCCCATCGACCTGAGCCGAGGTCTGATCATAGACCGGTGGGACACGGCCTGCATTTGCCCACAAGGTGCCATATCGGGAATGGTTATGAATAATGACGGTTACGTCGGGTCGGCGACTGTAAATCTCGGTGTGAAGGTTGATGGCCGGGGTGATATTCCAGCCACCCGCTGTCACCTGCCCCTCTGGACTGAGCGTGAGGATATCGTCCCCTGTAAGCTCGTCCCACGCCAGCTCCCAAGGATTCGCTAACAAGGTGTCATCATCCTGCCGCCAGGTAATATGGCCTGCAATATGGTCGTTGTACCCCTCACGGAAAAGTGAGTGACAGAGTAAGGCGAGGGTCGCGCTCGGGGACAGTTCTGGCAACAACGGTCGTTTTGGCCTAATCGGCGCCAGCGTTACCATCAGATCCTTATCCATATTTTTCTCCCTCGCCCGGGTTACGTCTGTAGGATTTCGTATTCAACCTTGTCATGTCTGGCTCGCCCCGCTTGGCAACACCTCTAAATGATCGTGGTACGGTGAATCAAGCGTTCGTCACCAGGCCTGATTCCCGGTGCACAATGCATCATGCGCCAGTTATCCCACAGGATAATGTCATCGCGCTTCCAGCTGTGGTGATAGCTAAAGCGTTCGTCAGTAACGTGGTCTACAAGAGACTGCAGCAACGGATCGCCGCCCCCCTCCGCGCGGCCTCTGATATGACTCAAAAACATTGGACATACATTCAGCACCTTGCGCCCGCTGACTGGGTGCGATACCACAAGCGGATAAACACTGTCAGGAAAATCGGGAAAACCGACGTCTGCGGGCTTTTCCGGAGCACCCGGTCCAGCGAGGTAGCCCGATGTATCGAGATAAGGCATGCGATACAGGTTGACCTCGAACCTGTAGACAACTTCCAAGTCGGCTATCGCTTCCTTCACCGAATCAGGCAGTGCGTCGTAGGCGGCGCCCCTGTCGGCATACCCAGTTTGCCCATCATTAGCCGGTAATATCACCGCACGAAGTACGGCACCCAAATTTGGCTTTCCCGAGTAGATCAAGTCGGTGTGCCACCCTAAACGGCCAATCCAATCCTCGCCATCCCAAGAAGAGGTTGGATTGGTTTGCTCGTCAGCGCTATTGAGTTCAATGAGTTCCGGATGATCCTTATGACGAATGCGTTCGAGCGGATGGATTTCAAGCTCTCCAAAGACGCGACTAAAGCGAATTTGCTCCGCCACTGTCCTGCACTGCCCGCGCAACAAAAGAAGACCATGTTCCAACCAGAGCGTACGGAGCTGGTCTTCGACCATCCTCTCCAGAGGCCGCGACAGGTCGATACCCTCAACGGCCAACCCCACATTATTTGATAACGCTGTCGCAGTAATCATCACTTACGCATCCTGTTGACTGGCGGGCTCGAAATAAGGCGCCCTATATTCCTTACCATCCATCGTTCGTATTACGTCAAAGGCCACGTGGCCCACCATGTCACAAACCAGCTCATCTCGAAAATCAGTTTTGATCCAGGTCACCAGCTGCACTCCCGGTGCATCGAGCGGCTCAACGAGGGCTGGGATATAGGGCACGGCGAAGTTGGGATTTAGTGCGCGCTCTACCACTGTCCAAGACAGAAGCCGCGCCCGCCCTTCAAGCTCTCTCCAGCCGGCCTCCTGATTGCAATGGTCACACCGCTCTTTGGGATACCAAATATCGACCTCGCAGGTCGCGCAGGTACAGATAACAAGCTTGCCCTCAGAGGCTGCTTGCCAGAAGGGGCCCGCAAGCGGGTGATTAAGCAAATCGCGTTGTTCAAGCATCACGGCGCAATACCAGCGTCGATGACTCTTCTGCGGTAAATCCAGCGTAGGCTGCTACCTCAACCCCCTCTACCTGATTTGTCGCTTCTCCCCGCACCTGTCTAACAAGCTCTATAACATGGGAAATACCCAGCACATAAGCGTGGGCTAGTAAGCCGCCGTGGGTATTACAGGGAATGCCTCCCTGCGATCGGGTTCGCTGAAAATGAAGATTACCGCGGGCGGCAAATTCACCGCCCGCTCCTTTCTGGCAAAGCCCCATGTCTTCGATTTGCATCAACGCTGTCCCCGAAAAACAGTCATAGACCCCAATCACATCGAGGTCCTTTGCCGTAATGTCTGCCATGGCATAAGCCCAAGGCGCAGAGAAGGTTTGCGGGGTCGCGGTAAGCCGCTTCTGCTGACTGATATAGGGAGCGCCCTCAATCATCCCCCGCCCGACCCCGGCTACCACCACTGGCGGTTTCGGATAGTCCCGCGCTTGCTCGGTCGAGGTCATCACAAACGCGCCGGCCCCATCCGAAATGAGGCAGCAGTCCGCGACGCGAAATGGATCAGCGATCATGGGTTGGTCCAAATAGGCCTGAAGGGACAGCGCTTTCTCTCTAAGCTTGGCACCCGGATGGCTGTTGGCATGCTGACGGAAGGTCATCGGAATCGCCGCCAGTTGCTCCTCTGTGGTGCCGAACTCATGCATATGCCTGCGCATAAAGGTTGCAAAATAAAGGGGCTGGGGGTGCCATCCGAAGGGCATTTCGAGTGCCGCCTTCAGCGACTCGGAGGCATGCCAATCACCCGGCGAGGCGCTCCCCTGCTGCCGCCCTGAGGCCCAATTAACTGCGAAAACATTGACAATCACCGAAGCCTGTTTGGCTCTGATCGCCATTGCCGCATCGTGGGCACAGGTTGCGGCCCAAATCATCGCCCCACCCTGATTGCTGAACCAAATGTCTTGCTCCGTACCAAAGTAGTCGCGATAGTCCTGCGGGGTTAGCTGCTCGGCAATGCCGAAACTCACCATCAGCCCATCGACGCTATCGGGCGAAATCTCCGCATCTTGCAAGGCTGCCTCGATGGCTTCGAGTGCCATCGCTTTGTTATTTCTATGAGAGGCTCCCGTAAAGGCCGTTTCCCCTACCCCGACAATCGCAACCTCGCCGCTGATGTCCTCGAGATCTGCCGCCGCGCCCCAGTCATGAGCGCCTGCCTTCTTGCGGAGCTGAGCCAAGGACTGCTCCATCACCGCTCAATCTCAAAGCCGGCGGAAACAGCATCCCAGCTATCCGACGTCAAGCCGCGTTCTCGCAATTTATGTTTTTGTATTTTCTGGGTCGGCGTAAGCGGCAACTCGGCCATAATTTCGATGTAGCGCGGGACAAAATAGTAAGGGGCGTTGTCGTTGATGTACCTCGCCAACACCGCCTCATCCAGTTCCATGCCGTCTCCAAGCACCACCGCCAGCATAATTTCATGCTCCGACTCCAGCTCAGCTGAGGTTATGCCAAAGGCGGCTGCCTGGGTGATGGCCGGATGCTTCAATACCACGCTCTCAAGTGCGAGGGAGCTCACCGATCGCCCCTTGTATCGAATCAAGTCACTCTTGCGATCGACAAAGAAGTAGTGTGAACCCTCGCGCCGCAGGAGATCACCGGTATGGTACCAGCCACCTTTAAACGCGTTGGCATTGGCCGCTTCATTGTTAAAATAGCCATTAAACAGGACATGTGGCGCCTTCTCTTTAACGCAAAGCTCTCCCACCATAGCGTCACCAACCTCAACGCATTCATCATCGAGGAGGCATATCTCAATATCCTCTGCTGGCACGCCGAGGCTATTCTCGGGCCACTCGGCCTGATCATCATCGCGCCGCCTCAACAGGTACATAATTTCACTCTGGCCAAACCCTTGGTGTATCGCATCAATTCCAAAGCGTTTTTTAAACGGCCCCCTAACGCTATCCGGCATAGGCACCATATTGACGCTACGTAACGGATTGTCTGCGTCATCGTCTTTCACCGGCATATCCCAAAGAAACATATGCATAGCACCGAGGGTCAGGGTATGGGTGACACCATGCTCGCGCACCTGTTGCCAGAACCTACCCGCCGAAAAGGCCTTGGCTAAAAAGCAGGTGGCTCCCGTCAACAAGGCAGGATAAATGTTCGAAACCCAGGCCGCGGAATTATGGAGGGGTAACACATTCAACATGGTATCCCCATGCGCTATCTCCCCCATAGTCACACTACTGAGCGCACTCCTGATCCACGTATTGTGGCTCTGCATGACGCCTTTGGCGGTGCCTGTGGTGCCGGATGTCCACATGACAGAAACCGTATCACCGTAATACAGATCAGGCTCAGGTAACGGCTCATCAAACTCGCCTACCACTGGTAGCGATTGGGCGGAAATTACCTCGCCGATCATGTCGTGAAAACCAGCTAATCGACCCTCGAAGTCGGAGCTCACAATCGTGAGCAAAGGGGCGCTGTCGCGCAACGTTCCGAGAAGCCAGTCACCCTTGTAGTCGGTGTTAACCGGAACCCAGATCGCCCCCAACGAATTGACGGCTAGGGTCAACGCAACGTAGTCGATAGAACTCGACATCAGAAGACAAACTCGATCCTCTTTGCCAACTCCCCTCTGGCTCAGCCACCGAGCGTAACAGCGCACCAACGCCTGCATCTGCTCGTAGCTTATGCTCGAATCCTCAGTCTTAATAAAACAGGCTGTCGGATAGCGCGCTGCCTGTTGATCCAATACCCGGCTCAACAGACGGTTTTCTGGCGCACTCAGATCGAGATTCAACGGGCGCTCTCCGCATAAAATTGCGCGGCCCATTTTCGATATTTAGCAATAGGCCCATCACCATCGCATAGGATTGGATTAGGCTCGAAACGTTTGTGCTCCCAGATCTTGGCATCGTCCTGCAGCTGACGGTTGACCTCTTTGTTGAACGCCTCGCCAATACGGTCTACTTTGGGATCCTTGTCGGGGTTCTTCCAGGACACGTGAAATAACTGCTCGACGGTCCCATGATCTATCGGACAATTCGTCGTCAGCATGCATACGTCAATAAGTGTCTCGTAACGCACTTCAGCCCATCCAAAACCATAGTTTGTGGTTTTGAGCGTCCCTTTCACTGGCCCACCCGAACTAGGAAAAAGCTGGGTGCTTTCCATCAGAATTTTGAACGGTTCAAAATCAAAGCGGCCGTATTCCGCATCACCCGGATGTCCATGAACCGTCACGAAATGGGCAGAATCTGCAGTGTTTTCGCCCATCTCCTGCAAGCATGTTGAGATGATATGACTGGTGGTAATGGGGCGCGTGTAAGCATCACTGCCAAACTCTTCTAGGTGAGGCAATTGATAGAGAGGCTCTTCACCGTCCGGGTGATACCAACCCATGATGATGCCGTGTCGCTCTACCAGCGGGTAGGTGCGCACACAACCCCTCTCATTGAGTTTTTTGGCGTAGGGGATTTCGACAACACGCCCGTCGGTATTAAAGACCCAATGGTGAAAAGGGCATTTAATGCCTTTTTCTGTCACTTCGCCGCCATGACCAAAATGGGCACCCAAATGCGGACAGTAAGCGTCTTGCAGTACGAACTCGCCAGCCTGTGATCGCCACAGCACAAGCTCCTGACCAAAGCGCGTAAGTATCTTTTGCTCCCCCGGCGCCAAATCAGCCGAGAACCCGATATGAAACCAGCCAAAAGGGATGGGAAAGGGAAACCTCTGTGCTCGATCCATCGCAGCTGTCGTCACAACTCACCTCGTACTCTTCTATTTATGGGTTATGTTATGGGTTATGGAGTGACTGCTTATTCGTTTTAGACAGATCACCTCTCTGAACGATTGATCCACCTTACGCTAAGTGCCAATTCAAGGAATCATGCATATGGGTGTCATCGATTGGTGCTTCTTGCTCCCCCTCATCGATTCTAGAGGTTACACTCATTCGATCAACCGCAGACCAATGTCGGCCCGGAGATTCACGTGGATCTGACCGCATCTTCTCTCAAACAGCTCGCCGAAAGCGAGGCCTCGGGATCGCTGGACCTCACCCCATTCGAATCCGACATCCTGCACCGCCTGACCGAGGCACTCAGCAACAACGCGCAGCTAAATACCGCGGGAGTCACTTTTCACCACCAGCGTCTTCTAGACATCCTTAAAAATCGCATTGCCATTGAGCAGTGGGTCGCTAAATTCCCTGAGATTAATGACGAGCACATTGATGATCCCGTCATTGTCGTCGGCTTACCGCGAACCGGAACCACCCTACTCCATCGAACGATCGCCGCGGACTCCCGTTTGCTAGCACCGCTGTGGTACGAGGTGAGAAATCCCGTACCTCTGGCTGAGAGCTTCGTTGAGCGTGACGACCGAATTCCCAAAGCCGAAGCCGAAGTTGCCGCTATTTTGAGCGCATCACCGGAACTGGCCGCCATCCATCCGATGGATGCTACGGCGCCAGACGAAGAAATCATGCTGCTAGAGCACTCCTTCATGAGTACAGTGCCCGAGTGCTATGCCTTCTTGCCAGAATTTGGCAACTGGCTGTACGAGCAGAATCAAACAACAGGCTATGCTTATCTGTACCGGCTACTTCAGTTTCTGCAGTGGCAAAAGCGTCAACGAGGGTTGACTGGCACCCGGTGGCTTCTGAAAACGCCACACCACCTTCACTATCCCCAGGCGTTGGCAACAACATTTCCTGGCGCAAAGGTGATACAAACCCACAGGCACCCACTGGAGGTGATTCCGTCCTACGGCAGTATGATGTGCGCCTTGGCGGCGCCCTTTACCGATCGACTGGACCAAGCCGCCATGACCATGCATTGGGCGCACAAGTGGCAGCGTGGCTTAAATACGACCATCGCCGCGCGCGCGGATGAAGCCCTAGGCCTCGATTATCTGGATCTGGCATTCACCGATCTGCTAGCCGACCCCAAAGGTCAGATTGAACAGGTGTATAGCTTTATCAATGAAAACTTGACCGAGCGAGCCCTTGAGGAAATGACGGCGTGGCAGGAGTTAAACACGCGGGAAAGTCGGCCAGAGCACCACTACACCCTCGAAGAATTTGGCTTATCCGAAGGTCTCATCAACGAGCTGTTTGGCAACTACCTGTCACACTATTTTTGACGTTCCCACCGACAAAACTCGCAGTCCCCATCAAGCCTTGGCCTCTACATAGGCCTTGAGCGCAAAAGCCGTGTCATCAAAGGCCCGCTTCACCCAGGGACCGGCAAATCGCATGACGTGGATACCGTGGGGGCCCAGGAATGCGTCGGTCGAGTGGTATCGACACCGATCGGTGCTCAGCGGCTCGATAATCTGATCACGCCTAGCGGGATAAGGCCACTCGTCCACCCAAGGCGCTTCCCACGAAATGAGCGTAGGCGCATCGATAGCACAGAAGAATTCGGTATTGTCAAAGAAACCTCCCGGCTCTAAATAATTCTTTAGCGTCATTTTTAAGGGCTCTCCGAGGGCGAGAGTACCTTCTGCCGCCACACAAAATGGATTCCATTCTCCGTAGCGGCGAAAGTCGATCAACACCTCCCAGACTTTTTCAGCGGAGGCATTGATAACGACGGTTTGGGAGACCACGACCGCGTCGGGATCGAATGCCAGCTTGTCCTCTTCTTGCAACCCCGCACTCCTTTTATCTTTCATATTTTTTTCAATCTGAACGGTTTACTACGCACCCTTTTCGCTCGGCTACGGCGCCATGTACTCACCGCCGTTAACATCGACCGAGGCGCCGTTAATAACCCGCGAGTAATCCGAGAGGAAAGCCAGAACAGCTCGGGCACAATCCTCCTCTGGCGGAATGATACCCAAAGGAATCCGATCGGTAATACTTTTGACTACGACGTCCCGATCTATTCCCGCGGCCACCTGGGAGTCAATGTAGGCATACACCGGCGCCCCACCGATCCAGCCCATGCGCAGCGCATTCACCCGGATACCATATTGACCGAAGTCATTAGCCATATGGCGAGTCAGCGCGTTGAGCGCACCTTTTCCCGCGGCATACATCGCCTCACCCGCAAAAGGCTTTACCGTGGACTGGGTTGACACGTTGACGATGCTGCCACCGCCAGCGGCCTTCATGTAAGGCAAACAGGCCTGCGCCATGCGCAACGCCCCCTGGCAAATCACGTTGACCACTTCCCCCACCTTGTCTGGATCGGCGACATCAGCGGGTGCCCAGTCACCATGGATGTAGGCACTGTTCACCAGGCCATCAATACGACCAAATTTCTCAGCGCCCGCGGCAATCAAGGCATTCACCTGCGCGGTATCTGCAACATCGGTGGATTGCGCAAACACCCGGCCATCTGACGCCTCGATTTCGCCAGCGACATCAGCCAAAAACTTTTCGTTACGGGCACCCAGAATAACAGCGGCGCCCTCAGCACACGCCAACTTGGCCATGGTCTGGCCGAGGCCCGGGCCTACACCACTGATCACCACCACCTTGTCTTTGAGCAGCATTTGCATCCCTCCACCTGATTGTTGTTAGGCTTACCAATTTGAAGCTTAGCCTAAATTTTCAGGGACCGTGACGGTTGTACCAAGGCGCATAGTCTTCCTGAGCTAGACGAGTCAATAACTTCCCGCTTATTCTCCCACCGCTTAGTTTAATTGGCGCTGACGCATTCTAGCTCGGCGTTTTACCGACACATAACACATATAAACAGCGGATATCTCACTATGGGCGATAAAGGAAAAAGAGTCGTGCTAATCACCGGTGCGGCGGGGGGGCTGGGGCAGGCCAGCGTCAAACGCTTCATTGATTCCGACCATATTGTCATCGGTACAGATATCCGGCTTCGCGAAGACCTATTTACCCACAGTCAAGTCACCTATCGGGAAGCCGACGTCACCTCGGAAGCCGACTGGAGTAGGGTCATGGAGATGGTGAAATCGGAGGTCGGGCGTTTGGATGCCCTGGTAAACAACGCCGCTATCCTAATGGCCTACACCCTTGAGCAGCACACCCTTGATGACTTTCGGCGCATCATGGATGTCAATGTGAGCTCGGTATTCCTCGGCATGAAAGCAGGCTTACCGCTGTTAAAGGAAAGCACTCAGGGCTCGATCGTAAACCTCTCTTCTTCTTCCGCTGTCGCAGGCTATCCACATTTTGCGGCTTATGGCGCGACCAAAGCCGCCGTCAGGAATTTGACGATGAGTACCGCCGCCCTATGTCAGACCCACGACTATGGCGTGCGATGCAATTCGGTCCATCCTGATGGAATACTCACCGACATGATTGGCAATATGAAGGGGGAGTTCCCTGAGATGGATCCGGCAAAAGCCGAGAGGGCTTTTAAGTTTGCGTGTGAACCAGAGGCCATTGCCGACGTGGTTCATTTCCTGACGACTGACGAAGCCCGTCACATCAACGGCGCCGAAATACGTGTGGACAACGCCTCTACAGTACAGATGCCCTATCTCTAAAAAAAACAAGGCATTGCTTACCTAGCGATCTTGCCCCATTGCGCGCAAGGCGCTGAATTCCTGAAAGCAATCTGTTTGACGCCCAAATGGCCGACGATAAGAGCGTAATTTGCCACAGAGTGCCCAAATTTTGGCCCGAGATAGTCCGTTTTGAGGGTCCTAATTCAGGGGCTGAGTGTGTTATAAGGCTTAAGGAGTTCGGGCCATTGGAACACCGGAGCCACGTATAAAACTAGCGTTATGTATAAAACTAACAATGAGGTCTACCCTATGAAGCCATTCACTCAAAAGAAGCTACTCGGCGCTGCGATCTTGACCGCGCTCGCCGCTGAGAGCGCCGTTGCTCAATTGGAAGAAGTCATTGTGACAGCGGAGCGTCGGGAAGCGAGACTGCTGGATACCCCCATCTCTATCCAAGTACTCGGGGCTGATGACATTCAAAAACTTGGCATTAAGAGCGTTTCCGACTTGGTGGATCAGGTTGCCGGTGTGCAGGGCTATGCCCCGCCTGGGACCACATCTGATTTCGGCCTCAACATTCGCGGAATTGGCGACGGGTCGCCCAACTTAGCCACCGATCCTGGCGCGGCGCGCTACATAGACGGCATATACATCGGCAAGGTGGTTGGATCAGGTATGGACATCACCGATCTAGCACGAATCGAAATCCTCAAAGGCCCGCAAGGTACCCTATACGGACGTAATAGCATTGCCGGCGCCATCAACTTTGTCTCCAAAGCACCCAGCAGTGAACTTGGCTTCGATCTTCGTGCTACTGGTGGCAACTATAACCAACGCGCTCTTTCCGGGCGCGTCGATGTGCCCCTGTCAGACAGCCTCCGGCTCGCCGCTTCCTACTACCAGCGGGACCGGGATGCATTCTGGGACAACACCAACCCCTTCCAGGAGGGCCTGAACAGCACCGACAGAAACGGGTACCGGGTGGCACTGCAATGGGACGCGACCGAGCGGCTGTCCTTTGATTACATCTACACTAAAGACAAAGTGTCGGGCGAACTCGATAACCACAGCGTGGTTAGCGGCCTTAATCCAACCTATGCTGCAGCTGCCGGCGCGGTAGCCGCTGGCGCTGACCGGTTGAACTTTCCCATTCAAAGTAACTCTCGAGCGCAAACCGTCGGCTACTTAGGCTCTTTGGTCGAGCAGTTTGTGCTTCCGGCCGTCCCGGCGCCACAGGTTGCCCAGTACGTCCAGTGGACCAAGGACTATGTTGCTTGGAGTGCTGGCGTGTTAAGCGGCGCTCAGAATAACCCCGAGACGGGCTCAACGGATATTGCTAGCTTCAACAGCCAAGACACCGAGGCGCACACCTTCAAAGCTCGATTCGAGCTCACTGATAACATAGAGATGAGGTACCTTTACGGTCGCCGCGAGGTGTCCGCTTATACCTCGCAAGACCTGGACGGCATGGATAACTCCGTGAGTTCGGGCATCATTCACGACCTTCACTTGACCTACATCGGTGCCGCTTTCTTGGGCCAGCTGATTCCCGAATCAGTGCCTGCTTTCGGCCTCACAGTCCCGATCACCGATTATCAGTCGGAGAACATACTGCTTGGCCTCGCCTACGTAGATGCCTTTAACCAGTTCGGCGGAGCACCGGTATTTTCAACGGTCGCGCTTAACACCTATGAACAAGATAGCCATGAGTTACAGGTGGTCGGGTCTTCCGAGACACTAGATTGGGCGATGGGATTCTTCTACTGGGAAGACCAGGGAAGCTTTAGCAACGTACAGAATGCCACCTACGGCATCGCCAATGGCTCAACGGCTCGCTCATTTGACAACGGGGGCGACGCCTGGTCCGTATTTGGGGAAGCGACTTGGCGCCCCGGAAATGGCAAGCTCGCGCTGACCGCAGGCGTTCGCTACACCGACGAGACCAAAGACACAACGTGGCTCTGGCGCGATGCGGCCGTGGGAGGACTGGAGGCTTATTACACCGCCGCAGTCACCGAAGCGGCCACCCTCCTGTTCACGGGACAAGAAATCAGTATCCCGCGAGACCTTACCGCTGGGTATGTGTGGTCACTTGACGAGATCAATACCATTCCCGAAACCGCGGGGGTTTACGGACAGTCCGAGACCCAAAGTTTTGATAACACCAGCGGCCGCCTGGTGGCCCAGTATAACTTCACCGACAATTTGAACGCATATGCCAGCTACACCACAGGCTATCGCTCTGGTGGATTCAATGGCGGCGCCTTTAACGTCGCGACTGGGCGTGGCGACGCCTTTGACGAGGAGACCCTTGAGAGTATGGAGGTCGGTTTCAAGTCCGCGCTCCTCGATGGCAAGGTCCGACTTAACCTCGCCTACTACAGCTACGAGTACGATGATGTTCAAGTGAGTTCGGTAAAGAGCGATGGGGGCGCCATTTCAACCGAAATCGACAACGCGGCGAAATTATCGCGTGATGGTTTTGAGCTCGAGGCCGCTTGGTTGGTTACAGACCGGCTGCGATTGTCGGGCAACTACTCGTACCTGGACGGCGGCTATGATTCCTTCCCGCCCTTTTATGATCTGACCATAACGCCATCGAATGGTCTCGCCCCTGAAAGCGCTGCGTTCGTTGCGCTCGACTGGGACTTGATCCAGTCGGGGAAACATACTGTGAGCTTTAATCTCTCTGGCAACTATCAGGATGAGACCGTAAGCATTGGCTCATCCACTTCGGTGTATTCAGAGACCGGTTTCCCGTCTATTCCCGTCAATTTCCAACAGCCAGTCAACCAATCACGTACGTTGGTCAATACGCGACTGACATGGAGCTACGAGGGCAGTGGCGGCGTAAGCGTCTCGGTGTCCGCCTGGGGCAAAAACATCACAGACGAGGACTACCGCACCTTTGGTTATAACCTTGGCGCTGCACTCGGGCTTCCGGTTCACCAATGGGGCGATCCAGCAACCTACGGAGTTGACGTGAGCTTGTCACTCTAATCGACACCGCCACAAAAGAGCCCGCCCTTGCGCGGGCTTTTTTGTGTGCTTGTATTACACTCGCGATAGTGCAACCCTAAGACGCAACAAAACTTCAGAGATGGAATTCATGTCACAGCCGGTTTATCCCGATGGGTTTGCGTTAGTGGTTGGCGGCAGCGGTGGTATTGGCAGTCACATTGCCATTGAGTTGGCGCAACAGGGCGTCTCTACCTGCATTACGTA
>Ga0255760_10002014_pt1 | contig 19030 bp, 28 predicted proteins | sample 071ome_25_FD_179960 | JGI IMG/M metagenome (GOLD analysis project Ga0255760, IMG submission 179960) | Coastal salt marsh microbial communities from the Groves Creek Marsh, Skidaway Island, Georgia - 071410BT metaG (version 2) | ecosystem: Environmental > Aquatic > Marine > Intertidal zone >... | reverse complement strand
TCAACCGTATGGACTAGACAATCTAAAGCAAATTACTTATGGTTACATTCACTATTAATGGAATTACTTAAGGAATATACTTATCGTTATGAAAAAGAACATAAGTGTACAGTACTAGCCGAAGCTCTTAAGACTCCTCCAACTAATATTGCTGATGTACCATTTACAGAACCTACTCCAGCCATGCCAGATGAGTATAAAATATCTGGTAATTCAATACAATCTTACCATAATTACTATAATGGTGAGAAGCAAAGAATGTTTAATTGGAAGAAAAGGCAGGCTCCTTCGTTTATAAATAACTATAATATATTATCAAAGGAATAATATGCCTTTATATGATTTTAAAGATACAAAGACAGGTGAAGTATTCGAGAAGTTTATGAGTATTTCATCTAAAGAAGAGTATTTAAAAGAGAATCCTCATATTGAACCACTTATATCTGGTTTACCACCATTAATTGACCCTGTAGTACTTGGCGTTAGAAAGACCGATCAAGGATTTAAAGAAGTCATGCAAAAGATACATTCACGCTCACCGGGCTCAGAACTCAATAAAACATTCAACACGTAAGGAATTATATGGCTAGACGCAAGGCCGCGACCCAGACGGATAGTGGGACGCAACCTAAGAAGAGCAATTCGTTAACAATTAAACCAGACCAGTTAGTGAAAATAGATCCACTAACGGATAATCAAAAGAAATTTTTTGATGCATATAAAATTGGAAGTTACTTCATAGCATTACATGGGGTTGCGGGAACAGGTAAAACATTCTGTGCTTTTTATAAAGCGATAGAAGAAGTATTAAATAAAAGTAATTATTTTAAAAAAATTATTGTAGTAAGATCTGCTGTACAATCTAGAGATATGGGTCACTTACCAGGTGACGTTACAGATAAGATGGAAATATATCAACAACCATATAAACAGATCTGTGAAACTTTATTTGGTCGATCAGATGCATGGCAGAGATTAGAAGAACAAGGATACGTTAAGTTTATATCTACATCATTTATTCGTGGTATGTCATTTGATGATGCTATCATTATTGTAGATGAAATGCAGAATATGAACTTTGAAGAGATAGACACCGTTATGACTCGGGTTGGTTACAGGTCGAAGATAATATGGTGCGGTGACTATAGGCAAACAGATTTGAGGAAAGCAGGTGATAAATCTGGATTGCTTAAATTCTTCGATATTGCTCAGCATATGGAATCATTTGAGCGTATCGAATTTACAGTAGACGATATTGTAAGATCAAGTTTAGTAAAAGATTATATTACTGCTAAACTGCGATATGAAGATATTGTTGAAGACAAATAAGGAGAAAACTTATGGACGTTTTATTACATACAGCAACAGAGTGGGTAAAAGCACGTTGGGCTGAAAGAACATCATGGGACGGTGCAGCATTGATCGCTGTTGGTGTTTTAGCTTTAGTAGCACACCCACTTATGCATTTAGCAGCATGGGCAGCTATCGGCTGGGGTGCATGGACATTATGGAAAAAAGAGAAGTAAGGGAGTAAAATATGGAATTTGATTTTGATTTCACTGAAGAAAAACTAGAGGAGCTTTTACCAAAGAATGAGAAGGTATCTGAATGGTATGAAGCTATGTGTGAGTACTTTCCTAAATTCGAGATTACAACAGCTCCAAGAGTTGCAGCATTCATTGCTCAGTGTGGTCATGAATCAAGGAATTTTACTGTACTAAAAGAAAACCTCAATTACTCGGCCGACGCTCTTAACAAAATATTTCCAAAGTATTTTAAGAATGCCGGTCGAGATGCTGAGGAATACCATAGACAACCAGAAAAAATTGCCAATGTAATCTATGCTAATCGTATGGGTAATGGTGATACAGAATCTGGTGAAGGTTGGTTATATAGAGGTCGTGGACCTATTCAATTAACTGGTAAGGATAACTATACAAACTTTGCTAATGATTTCTTTGATGATCCTGAAACAGTTATGGATGATCCTGATTTATTATGTGACCACATACCAACCGCTTTATTAGCTGCTATTTGGTTCTGGAACAAGAATGGATTAAATAAGTATGCTGATGAACAGGATATTAAAGGTATGACAAAGAGGATCAATGGTGGATATATTGGTTTAGAAGATAGAATCAAGCACTATGATCATGCTATGGAAATCTTAGGATAATAAATGTTAAAACATAACGATGGTTTAAAAGAAATTGGTGTTAGTTTATTCTTAATACTTACAGTTTTATTATTAACCAGTTGTGATAAGGCTGAAGAGCCTGTAGTAATAGAAATTGAAGAAATAATAGTCACTCCAGAAGTGCCTGCAGAGGCTCCGGCAGATGACAATAAATATACTGAAGACGGAAGAAAGTTACCTACTTTAAAGAAAAAATATCAATAAAACAGTGTACTTTAATTAGTAAACGTGATATAATATCTATATAATGAAAAATTTTATACATCATGAATACCCTGTGATTAAACGTATTGATACCGACAATGGTAGATTATACGAAGTTCCAAATGGGAATCGTTACCCATCCGTTACGACTGTAACCGGTAAATTAAACGAAGCTGCAATTAAAGCATGGCGAGATCGCGTTGGTGAAGACGAAGCGAATCGTATATCGAACAGAGCAGCGAGTAGAGGTACTCAGATCCATGAACTATGTGAATCCTTTCTCAAAGGCGAACCTCTACAAGTTGATATGTTTAACCATGAATTATGGACATCTTTGAAACCTGAAGTTGATAAGATCGATAATATTCATGCGTTAGAGAATATGTTGTATACTGATAAGCTTAAGATGGCCGGTACAGTTGATTGTATTGGTGAATATGATGGCGAATTATCGATCATCGACTTTAAGACCGCAAAACGTCCTAAAGAAGAATCCAAGATTGAAAATTATTTCATTCAGGCCACAGCTTACTCTCTTATGTTTGAAGAGATGTATGGGATTAAAATACCAAACATAGTTATTATAGTCGGTGTGGATGATGAACAACCGCAAGTATTTAAAAAGAAACGCAAAGATTATATACAAAAGTTAGTTGAATTAAGATTAAGTGTACATTAATTCATAACTTTGATATAATATTCTAAAGGAGTAAAGATGAAAATCGTAGCCCTTATAGCGGTAGTAGTAACAGTATTATTTTCTGTTGTATTATTTGAGACAGAATCTGATGCAAAAGTTACTGAACAAGAAGATCAGATTATAAGATATTCTTCTCTTACAGAATCTGATCGTAGACAAGTTGAATGCTTGGCACAGAATATATATTACGAAGCACGAGGCGAGAACCAAGATGGTCACGTTGCAGTAGCTCTCGTAACAATGAATAGATCTTTAAGTAAACTATATCCTAACAATGTATGTAATGTTGTTAGAGAAAAGCTTGGTAAAACATGTCAGTTTACTTGGTGGTGTGATCCTGAACTTAGAAGTAAAGCAACATTATACAACTATACACGACAAGAAAAAGCAGTGTATGAAGAAATAAGAAACTTAGCTTTACATGTTTATGTGAATCGCGACAAAATAGAAGACTTTACAGGTGGTGCAATTTTTTATCATGCTAATTACGTGAATCCACGTTGGAAGTATAAGAAGACTGCACAAATTGGAAAACATATTTTTTATAAAAGAAAGTAGGAGTTTAAATGGAAAACGAAGATGTAGTGACGACGAACCTACTCAACAATCTTACTAATAACGTTCATATCAATGCAGTAACATCTTCAGTGACAACACATGAAGTATTCCTTGATATGGATATTGAAGATCCACACAAGTATCGAAATCTAATTTCTTTACTTATTAATGCCCAACCTACTGATCGCATTCATATGTATATCAATAGTAATGGTGGTAACCTTGACACAGCAATTGCAATCATTAATGCAATGCTTGTATCTCAGGCAGAAATAACAGGATTTATAATGGGTGCATGTCATAGTGCTGCTTCTATTATATCAATGTATTGTCATAATATACATGTATTTGAAACTGCATATATGATGATACATACAGCAACATTTGGTAACTTTGGTAACACAACAACTGTGAAGACTCAAACAGACTTTACAGTAGAACAAGTTGAAAAGTTATTAGATGATGCTTATAAAGGTTTCTTGGATAAGAAAGAATTAAATGATGTAAAACAAGGTATTGAACTTTGGTTTGATTCTGAAGAAATCCGTAAGAGACTTAAGAAACGTGTATCGGCTTTAGAAGCTGCTGAAAAGAAAGCCGCAAAATTAATGAAATAAAGGTGAAATATTATGAGTGAATTGAGTGTTAAAACTGTACAGAATGGTTTTATTGTTACTGATGTAGATCTTGGTGAAGAATATATCTTCACAAAAGAGTTTCAAGTAATTCGTTTTATGAAAGAAAGATTTAAAGCTGTGAAAGGAACTGCCAATGACTAATATGCTTGCAGATCTCTATCGCAGAGGAGAAAAGAAAAAGCTTGAAGTTGTTAAAGAAGGTTTAGTCGTTCGTAAAGCAGAACTCGATAACTTCTTTGAAGAATACTTAGAATTATTTGATGATAAAATGAGTGCTATTGAAGATCAGTCTCATCCTATATGGAAAGCATATAAGGTAAGATATAAAGAATGGCAAAAAATCAATAGTGACTTAAAACTTGCTAACTACTATATGGGAATGGTTTAATGCAAGGTAAGATGTTTAAAAATACTCAAGAGTTTGCTATCTATATTGATGGCATTGTATCAGAAACAGGCATGACCCACATGGAAGCTGTGCTAAAATACTGTGAAGAAAACTTTATTGATCCAGAAGATATAAGTTCTATGGTGAATAAAGCTTTAAAGCAAAAGATTGCTGTGAATATGATGGATGAAAACATGCTACCAAAACGGGCCAGGCTTGATGTATGACAGGGTTTAAAGCTTTTAGATATTATATTGCATTAAAACTACATTTTACAAAAGACAAATTTAACGTATTCGAAAACAAAGGTCATATTAAAGGATCTTATTCAGCATTCGAAGCACGAAACGATAAATACTTATTTGAGAAACTAGCAAGAAAGTTTCCAAAAGACCAAGATATCATACAGTTCATTGTAGCTAATCTTTCTATCGGTAACGATAATATCATATATGGTATGGAAGAAGCCGAAGAGAATTATATACAATGGCAAAAAAGAAAGCAAAGTATTACACATACCTTTCTAAATGATATAAATACTATACAATTAGAATCTGAGAAGAATAATTATAATTTAGATCAGATAATTAATTGTACATTAAATCAGTTTCCATATATAATAAAACTATATCTTGGAAAATTGATATGTATGGAATCAATTGTTATATTAAATGATTTCGTACCAATGATAGCTAGGTGGAAGGAAGAGCCATCATTGATGTTACTAGAGAATGATATATTACGTATTGAAAAGCTCAAAGGCTTTGTAAAATATGATCGTAATAAGATTGAAAAACAAGTTAATGAATTTCTTACGACAATATATTAAGTTTATACTACGCAAATACTAAGGAAAATACGATGGATATTAATACATTAAGACAATCCCGCAATCAAGACTTCAGTCAGATCTCATCTGCATTCGAGACGATTGCAAATCCAGGTCAGAATTCTAAAGCTTCATATGAAGATGACCGTATCTGGAAACCAACTCCTGATAAAGCAGGTAACGCTACTGCAACAATCCGTTTCTTACCAAAACACCCTGATGATGAATTACCATGGGTAAAAGTATTCTCACATGGTTTCCAAGGCCCTACTGGTCGTTGGTACATTGAGAACTCTTTGACAACTCTAGGTGAAAATGATCCAGTCGGTGAATTGAACTCTAAGTTATGGAACTCTGGTGTAGAAGCAAATAAAGAAATTGCAAGAAAACAAAAACGTAGATTACATTTCTACTCTAATGTTTTAGTTCTTTCTGATCCTGCAAACCCAGAAAATGAAGGTAAAGTAATGTTATTTAGATATGGTAAACGTATCTTTGATAAGATTATGGATAAAGCTAAACCTACATTTGAAGATGAGAAACCTGTAAATGTATTTGATTTATGGGAAGGCGCTAACTTTAAACTACGTATGAAACGTGTTGAAGGTTATCCTAACTATGATTCTTCATCTTTCTCAGAGCCAGTACCTGTTGCTCCTACTGATGAAGCAATCTTAGAAATTGTTAATAAACAATATAGACTAGGAGAATTCCTAGATCGTAAGAACTTTAAATCATATGATGAATTAAAGACTAAACTTGATCAAATACTCAGTGGTGATGGTGGCGTAGCTGCTTCTGCTTCTGATCTAGTTCAAGAAGATATTCCAACACAACCGGCTCCAGAATATAAGGCAGCAGCAGCGCCTGAACCTGTAGCTTCAGCAGCACCTGAACCTTCACTCAGTTCAGATGATGACGATGATGTGATGAGTTATTTTCAGAAAATAGCGGATCAAGACTAAGAAAAAGGGGCTTCGGCCCCTTTCTTATTAAAATGATGAGGCACTAGACTCCATTATCCAATTACCTCTATAATATGCATTTACAGATGTGTCGACATTTCTTACAGGTGCTTTAACAACATTATTAGATGTTGAATTATTTACAGTAGTTGTAGGAGCATTAATATTAGTATTACCGCCCATCATTTCTCTCATAGCTTGTCTTTCAGCATCTCTAATAGCGCCATTTGCTGCTGTTAATTTTTCACCGTCTTTAAGAACTAATCTTTGTTCTCCATTAGGTCCAGTTACTATTTCTTGTCCACTTAAGTCAGCACTACTTAATGCCATTCTTTCTTGGTCTGTTAATTTATATGTGCGGCCGTTTTTAGTATAAGATGTTACAGGACTCATTTTACCAGATGTAATATTAGTTACTTTAGCTTTTGCTGCTACAACTTGCTCATTAACTTGTTCACTATCAATATTGCCGAATCCACCTAAACCTCTAGCAAGTTTTTCCATTCCTACACCGGCTTTTTCTAAATCAGGACCAAGAGCTGCTAATTCTTGTAATTGCTCAACTGTTGATTTTCCACCAGTAAGTTTATTTAATAAACCTCCTACTAATTCTTTAAGACCATTTACAGCTGAACCCGCAGCAAATACTGTTAAACCTGTACCTATAGAAGCAAGACCTAGACCGACCTGCATCATATTTCCACCATCTAATGCGGCAAGTCTTTCAATAGACTCAGTTATTTTATCTATAAAGTTAATGACTGAGTCAGATATTGTTTTAATAAGGTCAGTTATTACCCCACCTATACTCACTATCATTTCAGGAATCTGTTTAATAAATTCTATAAACACGCTGCCTAGTGTTTTAACAACATCTTGTAATACAGGAGCAAGTTTTTCCATGAACGGTGCCATATAACCAAGAGCTTTACCAATACCCATAAATGCTAAGGTTAATGCGCCTAAACCTAATAATACTGGAGGAGCTGCTAGAGCAGCTAGAGCTGGAACTAAAGCTAGTATACCTTTAGATAATCCTGATAATACACCTTTTGTTAATCCACCAATACCTTTACCTAATCCAGTTAATCCTTTACCAATTCCACCAAACATACCACCACCGCTGTCGCCTGATGATTTGGATGATGCTTTGCCAGAAAAGGCATCGGCCATAGTTTTAGTATTATCAGCAATTTCAGTAAGCTTATCAACTTGGCCTTCTTGTAATTTAAGTTGTTCTCTTTCTTCTTCAGTAACTACATTAGAGTCTGCTTTTTCTTTTTCTTTTTCTTCTTCACCGGCAGCTTTTGCTTTTTCTTTAGAGCCAAAAGCCGTTGTCTTTGTTAATTCTGCAAGTTCATTTAATTTTTTACCACGGTCATCTTTTTCTAAAGCTTTCTTTCTGGCAATTGTTGGATCAATACCATTATCAATCATGAACTGCTCATCTTTACTGACAGCATCTTCTAATTTAGCTTGTTCTCTTCTTTGTTTTTGTTCTTTAGCCGCTTCACCACTTAGTTGGAAGCCTTGTTTTAATTTATTAAGAATACCTTTTACTTCTGGCACTTCACCTGCCATTACCCGCGCTTTAATTCTATCATTACGAGCTTTACGGGCTTCAAAGGCTTGATCTATTATACCACCACTACCCTTTTTAACAATGCCTGTTTTATCTAAGAATCCACGAGGAGTTAAAAAGTTAGCAACACCACTAACTGCACCACCTACACCACGCTTAACAGCACCACCAATATTTCCAGCTATTGTATTATGAACTTTTCTATCTCTTTGTTCATCTAATATAGCTTTGTTTTGTTCTGTTAGTGGTTTCCTATAATCTCCTGCTGCAATCTTTTTCAATTGCGCGAGCATTTCTTTTTCTGAAAAACCAGTTTTACTCAATTTAGACGCAATCTCGCTGTTCATTTTTGTCTGTGCTTCAACAGCTTTTGTTTGCTTCTCAGATTGTAGGCTTAATTTTTGTAATATTTCTTTCATTACTTGCTTTCTTGTTTACGTTTTTCCTCTTCAAGATACTGCATAAGTAAAGCGATATAAATTTCCCTCTCAAAAGGTATCATATTTTCAATTTCTGCTAAAGAATAATTATGATACTGCATTAATGCAAAATTTGTTTTATAATGATTATTCAAATTCTCATGAGAGAGATTCATTAAAAAAAACTTTGAAGTCCTTCCAAAACTTTTTTATGTTCTTTTTGACATACAGGACATTTATATTCTATGTCATATTTTAATCTAGGCATTGTTTCAAAAAACTGTCTAATTTTCATAAACTGATCACTAGATAAATTATTTAAAAACTCTACCATTTCTTCATGTGATTGTTCTTTAGAATGAAATACTTCTTCAGTATTATAGATTGAATCTATACAATCAATCATAATATTAAATACTTCATCTAAATTACTATCATCTACATTATCAATTTTTTCAATAACGTCGATAGTAGGATATTTCATTATAACACCTACATCGTCGAATAACTTAATATTATTTGAATGCTCTTTTAACCCATCAACATGTAATTTAGTTAAATCTATATTAATAGTAGCTACAGCTTTAGGGTCTTCACATGTATCACATTTAAGAGTTAAATCAATTATTTCACCAACAGATTTTGCTCTTAATTGTGTAAAAATATATTCAATATCAAATGTTGCTAATGTTTCAGTATCAATATCTTCTTTAACACATGATTTAATAACATCTTTTAATGATGTTAACATGACCATTGGATTTTCAGATTGTTGAGCTAATAATAATGCTTTCTCATCTTTAACCAAAAATGGTCTAAAATTAATTTGTTTTCCGGTCGATGGAACTTCCATCTGGTAAACCGGAGTATTATTCATAGGCAAAGCCATGATCTATTCTCCTTTATTATCTAAATCACTAAGTAGTTTATTCAACTCACTTGTACTGCCTACAAAGATAGCATTATTATTAGTCACACCTTCTTTCTTTTCAGAACCTTTAGGGTTATCTAACTTTTGTTTCTTATCATGTAGGCTAAGCAACTGTTCATTCACATCAGCTAGTTGCTTAATTAAGTTACCAACAACCTCAAACGCTCTAGGGTGTTCAGATTGTTTAGCAATCTCTAATGCATTCATTAATGCATCTTGTCCTTGAACTAATAAGCCGTGAAGGTTATCACGAGACCTATCATAATCAAAGTCAATATTCTCTTCCATCTTTTTAGACTTAGGCGGTAATACCGTTCCGTCATTTTTTATAACCTCTGTCTTATCCATTGGTTCTACATCGAACACTTTAGACAGATTTTCATCAGTACTCATAATATACCTTTATTAAAATTTGTATGCTGCTCCTGCTAAATCTAAACCACCTAATTGAGGAGTAGTCATATTATTAGCTTGAGATTGGAACCCATTAAAATCGCCAAAATATCCGTCAGGAATAATTTGACCATCTCCAAAAAATGCATCAAATATTTTTTCAAAGAAACCTCTGTTATCTGGATGTGATATTGATGTAGTTGATGGAGCAGATGTCCAATACTTATATTGCATAGTAACATTTAATTTCATTACATCTCTATTTGAAGCATCCATTTGTATTTGACCGATATCTTTTACATATGCTTCATGCAATGTTACAATGTATCTTTCATTTCTATATACATCTAATATAGCAATATCAATTGGAACTGTATAATCAACGTAATATCCTGTATTTCTTGTGGTTGGATCTACAATTAAACCTTGCCATTTATCAAACATATGTTTAACAACCATTGCATTATCAACATAGAATGTAAAATTAGCAGGTGAAAAAAGTTTTTCATATGGCATTTCTCTTATTTCACCATATGTTAGCGCAGGACTAGTAGAAACTGTAACACCAGGAATAGATGCTGAATCACAAAACAATAACGTTTTTTCAACAGAAGCATTGCCAAATAATGGTCTTAATGCTAATGGTGGTTGCATTGTAACAATATATCTATTGTTACGCATTATTCCTTCGGATTTAACTTGAGCTATAAAATCATTTACAGTTGCCATATTAACCTCTTAATGAGTCTTGCCAGACTTTTTGTTTGTTTGACCCAACAAACTGTTCAACTGGAAGTAGCATTGCTGTTGCCCAGTCATTTGCAGGGATAACTTTTAATTGTGTTTTAACATGATTTGCAAGATACTTCTTAACACAAGGCTGTGCTAAACGATATCGTGAAACGCCGTCAATCAGACTCCAAGAATATTTTAATCTTGTTGTTTCATCCATCTTTTTATTACTTGCAAAATCCATTAATCTTTGTAATAACATTATACGCATCTGATATGGTAAATAATGCATATTTAATCCTGTAAAACCTGTAGAATCCTTTGAAAAAGGAAAAACTAAAGGAAACATATCATAATACGGTAACGTTTCTTTATGTTTAGGATCATATAAGAACATATATAACTTACCAGGCATAGGCCGTGATGTAAAATCACCACCTCTCATTGCTTTTTGTGGTGTAACTTGTTGTTGACCTAATAGTCTAGCCTGTTGTTGAAACCAATTCTTTGATTTTTTAGCTGCTTGACCTAAATCATATTGGTTTTTATCAAAAATGTCTTTTAAAGATGCCATAATATTATTTATATGCTTATATACCGAGTTCTCGTTCTGTTATTATTTTAAATTCATACCCACGATCTTTACACCATTCCTCTGCAGCCTTCCATTTTGACTGATTTTTAACAAATGTTAAAGATTCTGTAATGAATCGTTTAGTTTTACGGCCAGGATACTCAGGAGGTTTAGTTTGAGCATGTGGTTTAATTTCTACAATATAAGTCTTAATAGAACCATCAGTTTGTTTCACTTTTATCCTAAAATCTACAAAATAACGATGTATTCTATTATCTGTGTGACACCGATAAGGTATAATTGTTTCTTCTGATGACCATTTAACAATTGCAGGGTTACGATCACACCATAAGGCGAAACGAGTTTCCCAACTTGATCTCATAATAATACTAGTTGGATCGCCCTCATACTTTTCTGGGTAGATTGGTTTGTAACGTCTTTTATGATACATATCTCATATATTTATTATAAATAATATAAAGACTTTTTAGGAAATAGAATGGCGCAAGATAATGTTAATCCAGCTCTAAGATCTACACCTTCATCAACTGCTGGACAAGGTAATTTATCTGATACAGCATCAGACTCTTTATATAAATCTAGAGGAGGAGCCGAATCGCTTGACGTTTACGCAAAAGGCGGAAATGGAAAATATAAGGTAACCCAACATATGTATCCAGATGATCTTATGGGTCCAAATGGTGAATATGGTTCTAATTACGCAATGTTTTATATTAATATTGCTGAAGATTCTAAATTAGGTCGTGATCCTAATAATGAATACGTAGAAGATATAGCCCCAAGAGATAGAGGTGAATTAATTGCAAAAGTAGAACGTGATGGATATGGTGAAGCCTATGCCGCGTCAGGAGTTGCAATAACTGGTGGAGCTGCAGCTGCAATTACTGGAGGAGGTAGTGTAACTAAAAAAGTTATTGCTGGAGCAGTTATAGCAGGTGGCGCAGCAGCTGTTGCAAGCCAAACTAGTAATTTTAAAGCCCAAACAAAACGATTAAAAACTGCCATAGCATTACATATGCCAAATAATATGAATATACGGTATGGAGTTAATTATGATGAAAAAGATATGTTTAAAGAAACACTTCTTGGTACTGCATTAGGTGGTTCTATATCTCTTGGAAAAACTATTGCAGCTGATCCAGGAAATATTATGGATGCTGCAAAAGGATCTTTTGATAGAGCAAAAAGTGGTCTTGCTGCAGCAGCATTATCAGTCCCTGGAGCAGAGGCTGCACAAAAGTTATCAGGTCTAGCGCCTAATCCAAAAAGAGAACAATTATTTAAGAGTGTAGACTTTAGAACATTTCAAATTGATTATCAGTTTTTTCCACGAAGTCCTCAAGAATCTGCAAATGTAAAAGAAATTATTAAAATGTTTAAACTGCATATGCATCCTGAATATAAAGATACAAATGCATTCTTATACATTTACCCTTCAGAATTTGATATATCATTCTATCATGGAACACAAGAAAATTTAAATGTTCATAGACATACTTCATGTGTATTAACAGAAATGAATGTTAACTACACACCACAGGGTAGGTTCAACGCATTTGATGATGGTACTCCAACTCAAATAAACATGGTACTTACATTTAGAGAACTTGTTCCACTTACAAAAGAGCGAATTAAGGATGGTCTATAATGTATTTTAAAAAATTTCCAAAATTTTTATATGATTTTAAAATCAATGGTGAAAACAAAGTTGCATTAGTTAAAGATATAACCCAGAATGTTAGAGTAAGAACTCAAATTCTTGAGAATATTACATTATATGATGAATATGATATAAGAGATGGAGAAACACCAGAAATTATTGCTGAAAAAATATACGGTTCTCCTGAATATCATTGGGTAGTTATGTTGTGTAATCAACGCTTTGATTATATTAATGACTTTCCATTATCTACATATAATTTAGAAGAGCATATTACACAAAAGTACGGTGCAGGTAATGAATATAATACGCACCATTGGATAGATACAAATGGAAACTGGGTTCATGAAGGTGCATCAGGTGCTACATCTGTATCTAATTATCAATATGAAGATGATGAGAATGAAAAGAAACGTAGAATCAAATTAATTTCACCAGAATTATTACAAACTATATTAAAAAACTTTAAAGAACTTATATAATGAATAACAATGAACAAATACGCTTTGCAGGCGATATTAGTATTGAAACAATCAAAATCATAACTGCTAATGGATTTGGCCAAGAAATTACAAATCAGGTTGTTGCATTAGAAGTATATGAAGATCTATATTCACCATTTATTTCTGGTATTATTGCGGTAAAAGAAACACTTGATTTTATAAACTTATTCCCATTTGTTGGTGAAGAATATATTGAAATTAATGTATATACTCCTTCTTTTACTGAAAGGAATATGACTATTAATGATCAATTTATTATTCATAAAGTCACAAATAGAGCACAAGCCGGTGATCGTAGTGTTGTTTATGAACTTCATTTTATGTCAAGAGAAGCATTGGTTGATTTGAATAAAAGACCAAGTATGGCATTTGAAGGAAAAATAAGTGATATAGCTCGTTCTATGTTAACTAATAAAGAACATGGTTTAGAGACTACAAAGAATGTTGTTATAGAAGAAACAATGAATGGTACCAAATATGTTTCTAATTTTTGGTCACCTATAAAAAATCTAAATTTCTTATCTCAAAAAGCATTAAACTTAAATAATACGCCATCATATTTATTCTTTGAAAATAGAAATGGATTTAACTTTCAAAGTTTAGAGAATATGTATAATAGTGATGTTCAACAAGAATTTATATATGATGGATATGATAGAGATACTACAATTGCCGGTGAAACCAAAAGAAATATTGAAGAAGATTACAAAAGAATTATTGATATAGAAATTCCTGTATATTATGATCTTATAGAAAAAACTAAAATGGGTATGTATTCATCTAAGAAAACGTCTCATGATATTGTGACAAAAAGATACTCTATAAAAATATTTGATATACTTGAACAGCATCCAGAAAAATCTCATTTAAATGAATTTCCTGCTATTTCGAATAAATCGATTCGAAGAGGAGATCAATTACATATGATGTCTGAACAACATTATGGTTCTTTTAATGGATATAAGTATATTAGTTCGGGTACTACACAAGAACGCAGATCTCTTCTTAAACAAGCTGAAACAACAAAAATTAATATTATAGTTCCAGGAAGAACTGATTATACAGTAGGTGCTAAAGTTAACTTATTAATTAATAAATTTAATCCTATTAGAATGAGTGAGTCTGATGTAACTGATAAAATGCTTTCCGGAAATTATATTATATCATCAATTAATCATGTAATTGATAGAGAAAGACATGAATGTACAATGGAATTAATTAAAGATACAATTCAACTTAATCCAGATAAAGGCGATGAATCATGAAGATATATACTGGTGTAGTTGAAAATAGACAAGATCCATTTAAGCTTGGAAGATGTCAAGTTCGAGTAGTAGGTCTACATAACCATGATAAATCAATATTAAAAACTGCTGATTTACCATGGGCTTATCCTATACAACCTATAACATCTGCAGCAATGTCTGGAATAGGACAATCTCCAATAGGTCTTGTTGAAGGAACCTGGGTTATTGTAATGTTCCGTGATACTGATGAACAACAGCCTATTATTATTGGTTCATTAGGTGGTATACCACAACAAGATGGTCCTATAGATCAAAGTAGCACAGAAATGATTCTTAAGGAAGATGGTTATCTTCCAGGTACAGATGAAGAAAGTCTTGTATCAAAATCTGGTGATATAATAAAAAATTCTAGCGGCTCTCCTGCAGAAGAATCAACAGGTTTAGCTACAGCATCATCATTTACTACTTCTTCACAAACTGCAAGAGACTTGACTGGATCTGAGTTTGTTACAAATTCACAGCTTCAAGCAGCAGAAGCAAAAGTTAAAAGCCAAGTTAAATCTGATGTAACTCAATCAATGTTTGATTCTCTTGTATCATTAGAATATAATAAAACAGGAGCACTAGATAGTTCATCTATTGTATCAGATCTTAACAATAATGATTACCTTGCTGCAGCAACTGGATTTGCAGAAGAAGCAAAAGTTAATGGTGAAATTGATCAAGGTGAATTAAGAAAACGTCTAGCAGAGAAAGATAAGTTTATTGCTGAGGGCATCCCGGGACCTACCGGTGACCTTGTTCCTGTCAAGGCAGCTATACCTACAGTCGATTCTAGTACAACTGCGTCAGGTCAATTAGATAATGGCCTTAAAATGGTTCTTGGTTTTAGAGATCCAAATGGCAAATATCCATTATATCGATTTGAACCAGATACAAATAAACTTGCAAGACACGAAGATATAAAGAAAACGATTGTTCGTAAGAAAGAACTAACAAGAACAAAAGGTGTTACAACTGCATTTAGTGTTTCATGGGATCAATCGCCGATTCCATATAATGCAACATATCCATATAACCATGTTTATCAATCAGAATCTGGACATGTACTTGAATTTGATGATACAAAACATTCAGAACGCGTTCATTTATATCATACAAAAGGTACATTCTTTGAGATTGATGCTAACGGTACAAAGGTAGAAAAAATTGTTGGAGATAACTATCAAATACTTGAAAGAAATGATCATCTATATGTTAAAGGTTCTGGCCACATTACTATTGATGGTAATTGGAATGTTAAAGTTAATAATAACGCTAACATTGAAGTTATGGGTAATGCTAAAACTCATGTGCATGGTAATATGGAAACTTCTGTATTAGGTTCATATAAAGTCAAAGCAGCAAGTATTAATTTAGAAGCACATAGCGGTAATGTTGATATGACAGCATCAGGTAATATTGCAGGTGATGCAACTCGTATTGACTTTAATAGTGGAGTTGCGGTATCTTCAGGATTATCTACACCATCTGCTTATGATCCAAATATGCCAACATTTAAAGAATTACAAGTCATTACTCGTGGTGTAGAAGCTGCTGCTCATTATGAAACACCAGAAGAAGGTGATCCATCTGCATATATTGCTAAACGAATTAGTGAAGGTACACTTGATCCTGATGATGAAGATTATGGTACAACACAAAAAACATGTACAGTTTCTCCAAATAGTGCTGTCGCCTTACCACAATCATGTACTATTATTAATGGCATTGAGAAATTTACTCCAGATTTATATTTAAGCAAACACTTTACTCTGAGTGCATTAACTAAGAATGGTTCACGTATGCCTAGACCACAACAGGGTTTAACAGAAAATCAAATAGTATGTAATCTTAAAGGTTTATGTGAAAACATATTAGAACCACTTGCTGAATTATATCCAGGTATGGTCATTACATCTGGATTTAGAAGACCTGGTGATGTAAGAGGATCAAGTGCTACATCACAACATTATCTTGGTCAAGCTGCAGATATTGTGATCCCAGGATTTAGTAGAGAACAACACTATGAGGCAGCATGTCAATTAGCTAAGATGGTACCGTATGATCAGATTATATTAGAATATTCTGGTAAAACAACTGTATGGATTCATGTATCATTTAAATATACAGCAAATAGATCCAATGCATTTACAATGAGGGATCACAAACGAGCCTCTGGTAATGGTCAGTTTGTATTAATTACATAATGGGATGGAATCCAAGTAATACAACCCTCGGTACTGTTGATGAACGTGATACTTTTAGTTTTACGATTACATATACTGATGATATAACACAGCAGTCAGAAGATGTAACAATAACTGCAAATGATCCGGACCCAGATGTAGTTATTACTGATAATAATATTGCTGGTCAATACGAAGATGTATTTGACCAAACAATTAAATACAGAACAAAGCAAGATACATTTGTTGAAGTACAAAAATGGAGCGAGATAAACACAGATGAATTGTATGGTGTTTATCACTTTATACAAGATCCAGCAACAACAAAAACATATACATTCGAAGCAACTGCAGGTGGTGCTTCACAAACTTATAGTATTGTAGTCAATAATAGTTTAGACTATGATAAAAGACAATTAGCTAAGTATGTAAATCCAGTAGGTATTGTGATTACATGGACAAATGCTAGTGGTAATACAATAACTTGGGTAGATAGTAATAATAACGAAATAACATGGACAACTTAAATGGCAGCACCAAATACATTTTCAGATAAAACAGGTCAAATAGCACTTACATTACTTGATGAAAATTTTGAGTATGTCGATACTTCACTATCATCATTACAAAATAATATTGATAGTGTACAAACACAATTAAATAACCTAGATTTAACAACACTTGAAGGCAATACTGAAATTACTGGGGACTTAACTGTTCCATCTCTATTTGCTGATAACATAGGTATAGGGACAACTACACCAAGTACTGATATACATATAAAAAGTGCTGGAAGTGTTGGTATAACACTTGAAGCAGATATTGATAATGTTACAGAATCTCATATTCCAACAATATTTTTTAAACAAGATGGTGGTCTAGTAAATTATAATTTAGGAATTAATAATACTAATAATTTTGAAATAGAATCATTATATAATACCGGTAACATAAAACTAACAACTATTAGTGGCGCTACAGAAATAACTAAATTACATTCACCTGGTACTATTGTTCAAACACAAACAGCAAGATCAGGCCCTGCAAGACAAACTATTTCCTCAACATCTCCTGTTGCAATCACCGGATTATCTATTGCATTTACGCCAAAATTTGCTTCAAGTAAAATTATAATTGTTTCAAATGTTGTACACACTAAAGGGCATGTAATCTCATTTGGATATTACAAAGGAAGTTCTAAAGTTGTATCAACATCTGGATATGGTAATAGTAATGAACCTAATATGAATGTAACATATTATACAGGTAGTGATAATAATCAGTTAGTTAATTCTACTATTATACATGAAGAAGATGCACTTAGTACATCTGCAAGAACCTATACACTTCGATCAACAGGTGGGTGGAGTGGAACAACTTATACTCATTATATAAACAATAGAAGCAATAATGATATGGCATCATTTAGTTATATGACAATTTATGAGGTGGCACAATGATAACAATAGTCGAAGCATTACAATCATTAAGACCAAATGCAAATTGGAGTTTGATTGGTGATACATATGATGGTTTAGATTGGATAGATGAATCACAAACTAAGCCTACAGAAGAAGAAATTAATACAGAAATTGTTCGATTACAAGCAATTGAAGATTCAATACAATATCAAAAAGATAGAAAAGAACAATATCCAGACATCGGAGATCAATTAGATATGCTTTGGCATGCTATTGATTTAGGTACATTAGATCAAACATCAGACTTTTATATAACACTTAAGGAAGTAAAGGATAATAATCCTAAACCATAATGCCAGCAGTTACTAGATTAGGAGATATATGTACAGGACATGGGTGTTATCCACCACGGGTTAATGACGAAGCAAGTACTGATGTATTTGTGAATGGCATTGGTGTACATCGAGAAGGAGATCATTGGGTAACACATTGTTGTGGTCCTTCTTGTCATGACTCAGTATTAGCAAAAGGATCATCTACAGTCTTTGTTAATGGTATACCTGCTGCAAGGATTGGTGATCCAGTTGCATGTGGATCTTTATCTGCGCAAGGTTCACCAAACGTATTTTTCGGTTAAAAGGGTTATAAATAATAGTATGGCAAGGAACACAAGAACATTTTCAGACTTTGATTTTAACTTTACTAAGCATCCAGCAACATACGATGTCGCAATGAAGTATGACGAAGAAGCAATTAAGGCTTCAGTTCGTAACTTAGTCTTGACTCAAAACTATGAGAGACCATTTCATTCAGAAATAGGTTCACAAATAAGAGGATTAC
>Ga0255760_10002011_pt1 | contig 19041 bp, 14 predicted proteins | sample 071ome_25_FD_179960 | JGI IMG/M metagenome (GOLD analysis project Ga0255760, IMG submission 179960) | Coastal salt marsh microbial communities from the Groves Creek Marsh, Skidaway Island, Georgia - 071410BT metaG (version 2) | ecosystem: Environmental > Aquatic > Marine > Intertidal zone >... | reverse complement strand
GGATAGTCCGTCAGGCCTTGGGTTTACGTGGCTGCCAGGGTGGCGCGAACAATGTCGATAAATGGGGCGGGGTCCTCTTCGTGGCCCAAATGCCCAAGCGCCGGTATGCGGTACAAGCTGGACTGGGTGATGAAGTCGGCCAAGCGTTCCGATTGCCAGGGTGACACAGTCTTGTCGTTATCGCAGGTGACAAGGTGGATCGGGACTCGCAGGGTCGGAAGCTGTTCTCGTTGGGCGCCAAGATCCCAGCCCGCCATCATTTTGAGCGTTCCAAGAATGTGATCGGGTCTGGATAACAACGCTTGATAACAGCTCAGCATGGTTTGTGTCGGATGTGAACCGGTCTCGGTCAACATGTTGCGCACGGGGCGGGTAAACAGACCGTGAGCCGCGGTGATGTAGGCTAGCAACCGGGATCGCGACAGCCAGCGAGCGAGTCGATTAAAGACCGGCGCTGCCGCCGAGCCGAAGGGCAGGAAAGCACCATTCAGTGAAACGATAGCGGCAGGGGACAACTGATAATGCAGCGTGAGGTGGGTGGCAATAACGGCGCCTGCCGAGTGACCTACAATGATTTTGGGTTGTGCCCCCAGTGCGCCGAGCAATTTGTGCAGGCTTGCCGCGAAGCCGGTGATATTCACCTGCCCGTCGGGCAGGCTTTCGCTAAATCCCTGTCCGGGTAGGTCAGGCATGACCAGGGTAAAGTTTTGGGCCAACGCGTCAGCCATCCCGGCCCAGCTGTGTGCCGAGGCGCCGGTTCCGTGGATCATGAGCAATACCGGTCCCGATCCACGGACCTGAACGTGCCAGCGCAGGCCTTCAATCGTTACAAAGCGGCTGTACTCGCGATTCGGCCAGTTGTCTGGCAGCACGGGCTCATTTGCCGCGTGCACGCTAGTGGGGGAGTAAGACATCGCGTAGTCCAGTGGCCGATGCGTGGGGCATGGCTAAGTAATTACCGTTCAAAGCTGACGCGAGTTCTCGGGCCCGACTACTTGCGCGGGGAGAGGAGTCGATCAATAAGGTACGACTGGTCAGCTGTTCAAATCTTTTCGCTGCGCTCAGGGCATCCGCCTGGGCCCGAGGTCGTCCAGGTGTCCCATCCCGCGCGATATTGGCCATGCCATCAGTAAAGAATACGGTGGTGGGTGTGATGCCCTGGCGCTGAATCGTCGCGGCCAGCTGCTCTGCCAGCTCGATGGCGTGAGCCAGTGGAGTGCCACCACCTCCGGGCAGGGCGGCAAGCACCTTTTTCGCTCTAACCAGCGAGCGAGTTGGGGGTAGTAGTACTTCCGCCTGAGTGCCTTTAAACGCGATGAGGGCGACACTGTCTCTGCGCGAGTAGCAATCGGTGAGCAATAGTTCGATGGCTCCTTTGGCTTCGGCCATGCGATGAAACGCGGAGGAGCCGGACGCGTCAACCACAAAGACCGTTGCGGTTTCCTGCGGCTGCTTGAATCGAGTGACGCGAATATCACTGGGCTGGATCCTAAGTTTTCTCGGTTCGCCGACAGGCTGGCGCAGGCGCTGCCAGGGCGTGCAAGCACGCAGGGTCGCCATTAAATTCAGTTTGTAGCCCTCTCGCGGTGACCCCGGCATGGCCCCAATCGGTCGACCTCGCTGCTTATTTCGTTGTTGGGTTCCTGCCTTACCGCTACTTTTTTGCGGTGCATGGCGGGCCGCCGCACGCCCTTTGAGCTTGTCGAGTAACTGCTTCGGTAGGGTGGCGGCAATCTTTTCAATGAGCTGATCTTCCGGCGGCACCTGTTGTTTTTCAGGCTCGGCGCTGTTTTTGTTTTCCTCAGCGGGCGGCTCTGTGACTTCTTGCGCGGGGTCTGCAGGCGCATCCGGAGGCAGTGGCAGCTGCGTCGCGCGATGGAGCATGCCAAGAGCAATTGCCCTATGTAGCTGTTCGTCGGAGACTGACTGTTCGTGCTCAAGCGCACTGATAATTCGCGCGATGATCGCGGTCTGAAGCATCGCCCGGGGGGAGTGAACCCCTAGCTGTATGCTTGCCACCGCAATCGTGCTGAGGGCGGCTTCACCGAGCTCAACCGACCGCCATCGCGAGCGGGCATCGGCAATATCGGCAGCGGACCATGGGCACAGGGCAAGGTCGCGCACGCTAATACCATCGAGCTCAATAGCAAGTCCGAGACGCTCCAGCAGGGCAGCCTCAGGGTGTTCTTCCTCAGTTCCCTCGTCTAAAGCGACCACGCCAAAGGCGGCGTCAGCCTCTCGGGTCATGCCCTCGCGCGCCACCAAGATTTCGCCGCGATCCAGACAGCTGCAAAGGTGTGCGATGACCCGCCGTTCAGCGCGCTCCGCCATGCTGAGGACCAGTGTCCCGCCATGGCATTGGTTGACTAACCCTTGCTCCCAGCAGAGCGTATTGGTGGCCAGAGTGCGGGTTAGGTCAATCCCACCGATTAAGCGCGATTCGGCCACAGTGCTCGGCACGCGTTTAATGGTGGCAGGATCCAGAAGCGCGCCCAGTTCCTCCAGCAAACTGTCCCGTATGGGGCCGGGGGCGCTTCGGACGGTTATGCCGCCCAGAGCGTGGGGAGCTGTGGCATACACCGCCAGAACCACCAGCGCCTGCTGCCAGCGCTGCGCACTATCTGACCCCGGGGTCGACATTGTTAACCCATGCTCTCCAGCGCGCGCTCTATTCGGACGTCGCTGGTCGACTCATCCAGTGGGTCCCGGCGCAGGCGATGGCGCAGTACTAGGCCCGATACATTCCGCAGGTGGGAGGGCGTCACTGATTCTTGGCTGTGTAGGGCCGCTAGGGCGCGACCAGCACGCAATAGTGTGAGCTCTCCACGAAGGCCGTCAGTGCCCAATTTCATGCACAGTTCCGCCGCGAACTCGAGGGCTTCATCGGGGGTTTCGATCTCTGTGACTAGGGCTCGCGCCGCCTCGATGATCTTTCGTTGCGCGGTTTCTTTCCGGCGCCATTTTTTGATAAAGCCTACCCTGTCACGCTCAAAAGCATCTCTTAACTTTATGATGTTTACACGATCCTTGATATCCATGGGTGTTGTCACATCGACCGATAGACCAAATCGATCGAGAAGCTGGGGTCGTAGCTCGCCTTCCTCCGGATTACCGCTACCGACCAGCACGAAACGCGCGGGATGCTTTATACTCAGGCCCTCTCGTTCCACCACGTTTTCGCCAGAGGCGGCCACGTCGAGTAGCGCGTCTACGATGTGATCTTCGAGCAGATTAACCTCGTCAATATAAAGGAAGCCTCGGTGCGCTCGCGCCAGGAGGCCCGGTTCAAAGGCTTTTTCCCCTGCGTGTAGCGCTCGCTCTATATCGAGGGCGCCTACCACGCGATCTTCGGTCGCCCCAAGCGGCAGATCAACAACGGGTATGGTGATGGACTTGGCTGACAGTTTGTCCTTGGGGCCGGCACACGCCTGGCACAAGCCTGTGTTGGCGGCAGCTGGATCGCAGTTGTAGGGGCAATTCGCTACCGCGTCTATTTTTGGCAGCAGCGCGGCGAGGGCCCGGATCGCGGTGGATTTCCCTGTGCCGCGGTCCCCCATAACCAAAACGCCGCCAACCCCTTGGTCGACGGCGGCTATCATTAGTGCCTGTTTCATGGCGTCTTGCGCCACGATGGCAGTAAATGGGTAGGCTAAAGCCATAGCAAGTGAGTCCCCCAGCTAATCAAGTCTTAAAGTGTAAACCAGAAATAACATTACATGTGTACCCGCATTGGTACATAATTGCGGTGGCCGAGGGGGTGTGTAATGGCGCTAAGCAAAGCGATTGATGCGGATCTGCAGGAGGTCAGCCTTGGGCCTTCGCTGCCGTCTGTGCATTATTACGTCGACCACAAGGCCTCGGGCTCGGGTGCAGGGCGCCCAGTTGTGCTGATACACAGCATTAATGCGGCGCCCAGCGCCATGGAAATGAAGCCGCTGTTTGACTATTTCCGGGGGAAGAGGCCGGTTTATGCCCTCGAATTACCCGGGTTTGGCCATTCGCCTAGGAAGGATTTTCCTTACTCTCCCGGCTTCTACGCCAAGGTCATCGCAGCGTTTCTCAACAAGTTACCCACTTCTCAGCCAGCCCATGTCATCGCGCTGTCGCTAAGCGCGGAGTTTCTGCTCCGCGCGATATTGGAAGAGGGTGCAAGAGTTGCCGCTAACATATTGATTTCGCCGACAGGTTTGGGGACTCGACAGCCCAAATCCTCGCCGGCGGCCCAGTCGGTGACGGGTTTTTTGGGCCGCTCAGTTATTGGGACAGCGCTGTGGCGGGCGCTGGTATCTCGCCCAAGCATTCGTTTTTTTCTCGGTCAGGCCTTCGAGGGTAATCCGCCGGCGTCGCTGATCAATTATGCCCACGAGACCGCCCACCAGCCGGGGGCCAAATATGCTCCCTTTGCGTTTCTGTCGATGGCGCTTTTCACAGAGAACGCCTTCGATGCACTGTATGCCCGACTGACTACTCCCTCATTAATCCTTTATGACCGGGATCCCAACATCGGCTTTGAAAGGCTGGATGAGTTGGTCGCCACTAATTCCCTTGTTGACGCAGAGCGCATCAGCCCCTCTCTGGGGCTTCCTCATTGGGAGCACACCGACCGAACGGGGGATTGCATTGTGCGCTTTTGGCAAGCCCTGGGGCACTAGTGGCGCAGGTTTAGCGCGCTCTGAGATCCTCGAGAGCCGCGCGGGCGGCAATGCGCCCAGATAGCGTTGCCATAGGCACGCCAGGGCCCGGATGGACGGACCCCCCTGCAAGATAGAGACCGGGTTTTCGTGTCCGCGCAGCGGGGCGGGTGAAGCTCGACATCATGCCGTGAGACGCGCGCCCGTAGAGCGAGCCGCCGCTGCCCGGGAAAAGGTGGTGAAACTGGCTCGGGTGGCAGATGCTGGCATTACTATCCGACAGGTCGAGACTTAAGCCACAGGCGTCAAGGACATGCTGCGTGTTCGAGGCCGCCAAGCGGAGATCTCGCTCCGACCATGCCTTGCTGTCTCCATTTGCCGGGGCGTTGATTAAAACCAGCAGTCGCTCGGGACCCGCGACATGTCTTCCAGTCAGCCTATCCTGCGCACAAATATAAACGGTCGGATGCGCGGGTAACCGTTGCCGAGAAAAAATCGCGTTAAATTCTTCGGGGTAATCGTGGTCAAAAAACACGTTGTGATAGCTCAGTGGAAAGTCCTTTACATCGGCCATTAAGCACCACGTGATCGCCGATAGGCCGCGCTTCGAAGCAGAGCTTTTGGTGGTGGCACGGGCAACCTCATCACCAAGCTTGCCGCTGGCGAGTGCGCCATGATCCCCATTGAAGATCACGGCATCCGCCGGTAAATGCTCCCCCGTTGTCAGTGTGACGCCCGACGTACGGCCCCGTGTTGTTGTAATGCGGGCTACGTCGGTGTTGAAGTGAAATGATGCGCCATGGTCTTCGGCAAGGCCTTGGATCGCGCGGGCTAGCGAAGACATGCCGCTGGGCAGCATCCAGACCCCCGCCTGCTCTGCGTGGGTTATCAGCATCAGGGTTGCGGGGGTGAGCAGGGGTGAGGACCCCACGTAGGTGGCATAGCGCGCGAACAGCTGCCGTAAGCGGGCATCCTCAAAATAGTTCCCGAGTGAGTTCCACAGGGTCTGGTGTGAGCGCAATCTCAGTAGGGCTCCAATGCGGGTGATCCCAACGCGATAGGCCAGTGACACCGGTGAGGGTTTGGGCGCTGCCATGAAGGTGTCGCGAAGAGTGTCGAATATGTTGGCGGCGTCCGCGCAGAGTTGTTTATAGCCCTCGGCGTCTCGGGTGTTGGCAAACTCTTGAATGAGTCGCGCGCTGGTCTCGACGTCAACATCGAGGTCGAGCTGTCCTCCGCTTGTCCACCAATGCCTAGCGAGAATACTCGCCTGCTCTAAGGATACGGCGCTTTCCAGTGTCGATCCCGCATCTTGAAACAGGGATTCAAATACCCATCGCATGGTAAACACGGTGGGACCTGCATCAATAGGATGGCCATCCACATTGATGTTTCGCATTTTCCCGCCGGCGCTCGAGGCTCGCTCCAGTACCGTGACGTTGACGCCCGCCGAGGCGAGGTCAGCAGCTGCTGCCAGACCACCGGCACCTGCGCCAATCACAATCGCATGACGGTTTTCCATTAAATCCGCGCCTGCCGTAATTTTTGTTGGCGAGTGACCACGCCTTGGTGGTACACGATGAGAAACAGGCCAATGACGAGAGGTATGGCCCACAGGGTGGGTGTAAGCGCCAGTTCAGGCATAAGACGGACAGCGCCGAAAGCGAAGAAGGCCGTGTAAACCGAGATCCCGGCGCCCACGAGGCTCTTGATGTGCTCTTTGACATAGTCGTGGGGCTTGGGTTCGGGTTTAAAAATAAACCAGACATTGGTTGCTACTGTTGCGAACCCCACCAGGGAAAAAGCCATCATCATGGGCTGGCCCAGTTTAAGCCCGACGACGGCGCTGCTGATTGCGGTGATGATAAGCGCCCCTTGGAGAAAAATATTGAGCGGTGTCGCGACCGCACGATGATTGCGTTTGTGGCGCAAACTGAGCCGGCCCTGCCAGACTAAATTTACCGTCAGCGTCGCGAGGTACAGCATCATCCAGCCAAAGATGCCGCTGATCATCGCGGGATCGGCGAAAACCGGATGGCTGTTCAGGTGCGGGTGGGTGCCGGTGGGATCGGACAAGGTTGTCGCGGCGATGCCAATGGCGGTGAGGCCGGTCAGCAGGAGTGCATCGGTAAAGAGCTTGCCCACACGTCTGTGTGCCTTGCCTCCCTTCCGCCCAACGATAGGAACCCAGAAGCTAAGCAGTCCAATCGACCCCGTCGCGATGTGGCAGGCGACGAGAATTTCAAAAATGAGATGACTCGACAGCATTACGCCAGCCTCCCATACTGAAGACTTTGTTCGTCAAGGAAGTCACCGTGGATAGCGGCCGTCTGTTCATACCACCCCATCCCAAGCCTTTGCCCGCGCTTGCTGCGCTTATTCGAGTGCTCAGACACGGTGATGGTAATTTGCTCGAGCTTTTGCCCGGCGATGCCTATCGGTTTGATGTCGGTAATCTCGGTTACTCGCGCCGGGGAACGGTGTTGTTCAACGATCCTGAGCTCATCCGAATTATCTTGCGTGACGACGGTGCCTTGTTCCCCAAAAGTGATTTGATGGTGAATGCCCTCGAGCCACTTATCGGCGAATCGATCTTTGTCACCGATGGTCCCAAATGGCGCCGGCAGCGCGCCATGATTGATCCCGCTTTCAGCCACATGCGGGTAAACCACGCGTTTCGAGCGATGCAGGAAACGGTTTCCGATCACAAGAAGCAGCTGGATCAGGCGGCTCAGTCGGAGCAGGCTTTTTCCCTGGATCTTGCGATGAGCCATCTGACAGCGGACATCATCTGCCGAACGACTTTCTCCACGCCACTTGAATCGCAGGTCGCTAGCGAAGTGTTTGAGGACTTCACCGAATTCGAGCGCTCGGTCGCGCAGGTGGATATCTTTCGCCTCATTTTTCAGAAGGCGTGGGCCGACGTGAAACAGCCCACGACCGTTATGGCGGCCTGCGAGCGAATCAGAGCTCACTTGGGCGATTTGATCGACCCTCATCTTGAGAATCCGTCCCACTTTAACGACATCGCCAGTGACGTTATTGCTGCTCGGGATAGTGATACGGGCGATGCTTTCAGTCGTGATGAGCTGATTGATCAGCTGGGCGTGTTTTTTCTCGCGGGCCATGAGACGTCGGCGAGTGCATTGACCTGGGTGTTCTATCTGCTCGCCGTGCAACCCAATTGGGTAGAGATTCTGCGAGAGGAAGTGGCGGCGGTTGTTGGCGAGAGCGCCGTCGACTTTGATCACATTAAGCGGTTGACTCGAGTGCGTGCTTTTTTTCGCGAAACCCTGCGATTGTACCCGCCGATCACGTTTATTCCGCGAGTAGCTTTGGCAGACTGTCAGGTCGGAGGCCGCAAACTTAAGCGCGGATCGCTGGTGATGATCGCGCCCTGGACCCTGCACAGACATCACGCTTTCTGGCAGGATCCCAGTGCCTTCAAGCCTGAGCGATTTATCAGCGAAGCGGGTCACGGCTTTCCTGAGGATGCCTACATTCCCTTTGGCGCAGGCCCCCACACCTGCATTGGCGCGGGCTTTGCTCAGGCAGAGGCAGTTTTGATTATCGCCGAGTTTGTCCGTCGCTACGATTTCTCCTTGGCGCAAAACCAGACCGTCAGGCCGGCAGCCAGGCTCACGACCAGACCGGCTGAGCAGCTCATGCTTCACTGCCGCTTTGCTCCAGGCTAGCGCCAGGTGATGTTTCCCATAGGGGAGCGATGTCCCGCTGGCAGGCTTCCCCCAACGACATCCCTTTGAATAAGGCGCTTTTTAGGATGGGCCAGGACAGCGGTGTCATCAACAAGAAGGGAAGGGGGTCCCGCCAGCTCCATACGACGTCGCGACTTGAGGCAAGCCACTTAAAAATGCGCAATGCTTCGCGCCAATTGCCTCTGAACAGTGCCGCATAGGCCTCTGTCAGTGTACTGTACCCCCATTGCCATCGATCGACAGTGTTGCTGTACACGGCTCGTAATGGGAAGTTTCCCGCAACCGCGTCTCCAAGGGAGGCTTCGTCAAAAAAGTGAATGCCGCTGGTTAATCGCGGATTGCACTCTATGGGCCATGCCAGGCCGTTTTTATCAACGATAAAGTCAAAGGCGATAAAACCTTCGTAGTCTAAAGAGTCAATAAGGGTTTCAACCCACTGTCGGACTGATGTTTCACCAGGAGAGCCCGGTGAGCATCGTTCAAAGCCAACGGCGACCGTGCCGGCAAAAACACGGCCCTCGTAAATGCTCGTACCGACGACCGAGCCCTGGCGCACCAAGCTTAGGGTGCTCACGGGTTGCCCGACAATTTGCTCCTGAATCACATAACCGCTATCAAGGGGGTCGTGGGGTGTGCCCTGATCGCAAAGGCTGACCTCCATGCCCGAACAGCCTCGCACCGGTTTTTTAACGTGGTCCGCCTCCCGAGCGAGAGTCGTAGCCCTCGGATCATCGATAGCAAAGGTTGCAGGGACACGTAGTCCCAATGCGCCGGCTTTTTCGATGAAATGCAGTTTGTGTGAGAGCTCCTGATACAGCTGGTGTGCAGGGCCAATAAGTTCAACATTTTCTGGAAGCTGTGACGCTAAGGGTAATACGTGGTGAGCTTCTTCAGATACCGGTACCAGAAGGTCGACCGATTCATGTTGGATGAGTGCCAGGATGGTATCTCGGTAGAGTTTTGGGTTGGTGTTTGGAGGCGGTAGGTAATAAGAGGCATCAACACTGTTGGACGCCCGGGCCACGTGCCACTTAAAGGGTTCGGCCACAACAACGCGGTAGCCACGGCTCTTGAGTGCTCGGGCCAGGGTAAGCGCTTTCGGAAGCCGGCCTAGGGTTAGGAGTGCGGTTGGCACGGGCTTGCCTCTACCGTCCTTGACGGTCGAATCGAATATAGGCGACCCGCACCAGCATAATCTTCGGGTGGTCTCACTACCTGTTTGGGGCTGGCAAGAATCGGCAAACGCTGTCCTTGTTGTCGCGGCCTTTTGCCTAACATGACACATAATAATGTCAAAAAAAAGCGACAATAACTGGCTATCTCACCAATTTGCCGGCCTCAGCGGGAACTCTTGAACCCGCAAGGGGGCCGCGCGAGCCGCTATGTGATAAACGGCCTCAACATTGTCGTAGCCCTAGGCGGAGGGGGCGACGAAGGCATATCCGTTATCGCGCATGATGAGCCGAACGTCCTCGGTGCTAAAACCTTCCAGATCTTCGACAAATGCCAGGGGCTGCGCCAGTCCCTCGGCATGGGGGAAATCCGAGCCAAATAGAATGCGATCAGCGCCAATTAGGCTTTTCAATTCTGTGATGTCATCCTCGTAGTAAGGGGAGACCCAGACATGCTCCCGAAAAGATTTCACTGGATCCGTATTGAACAACATCGGCATTTGGCCATAGGCTTTTTTCATTTTTTGAAGCAGCGCGGGCACCCAGCTGCTACCGCTTTCGATGGTCGCGACGCGGAGTGTCGGGAATCGATCGAACAGGCCGTCGCACACGAGCGCAGCGCACAGGTCTTGGATGGGTGTGGCCGACATGCACAAGTTCTTGGGATTGAAATCGAACGCGCGAAATTCCTCATCTGATCCCCATTGAGAAATATAAGGAAGGTAGCCGCTGTCGCCCGAATGGTAAGCGACAGCAATTCCAGCGCGACTGACTTCTTCCCAAAAGGGGTCGAAGCGAGAGTCAGCGGGAGAGCGGGTCCGGGTCGCTTCAACCACGGGAGCGGCGCGCATAACGATCACCTTCGCCCCCTTAGATAGTACCCAATCCAGCTCTTGTAGCGCCCACTCCAGATCAGAAAGGACAAAATAGGGTGCACTGAATAGACGATTTTGATGGGCGAACCCCCAATCCTCGTCAAGCCAGCGATTGAAAGCTTTGAACGCGGCAAGCATCGCTGGAATGTCATCCTTCAGCGACTCTTCCATGCCAACGCCTAGAGTGGGAAACATCATGCACGCCTCGATGCCTTGAGCGTCCAGTTGAGCCAGCCGCGCTGCACGATCTCGGTATTCGATCGGCAGTGGTTCGAGGTCGCCAAAAATTTCACGGATTGATTTGTTGTCAGGATTCCGACCACGAAAGTAATCATCAAGGCAGCCTGGTTTAGCCACGGGGTCAAACGTAGGATTGGGGATGAAGCGATTTATTTTACCGCCGACAAGCAGGCGCTTCTTTCCGTTGACTTCAGCCCACTGCATCGCGCGGTGTTTATAGGCGGGGTCTATATAACGTGTAAACGCATCCTCGGCTTCGTAGTAGTGGTGGTCTGCATCGAAAGCGAGGTAGTCAAGTTTAGCCATGATCTATGTCCGTAGTGTCCCAGTTCGACATGGGTGAAATATAAAGATGTCACCTTGATCCGTTACGGTCTACCCGCGCCAGTGTATCGAAGATAATCGGTTTAGTAGGGGTTTTCCTGCGGCAGCTCCTGGCGCGCCTTTATACCAAACGCCGTATGAATATCTTCCAGCAGTAAATAAAGGGTCGGAATTAAGATCAGTGTAACGCTCGTAGCGAAAATCACGCCAAAGCCCAAGGAGACGGCAAGCGGTACAAAGGGGGCTGTGTCCAGATCGGCGTTAAACATCAACGGGATGAGGCCTACGAAAGTGGTGACCGAGGTAAGAAAGATCGGTCTAAAGCGCTCCGTTCCCGCAAGCACCACCGCGTCAAAGACGGATATGTTTGGGGTCCGTTTGTTTCGGTTGATGAAGTCGACGAGAACCAGACTTGAGTTAATAACGACTCCTGAGAGCGCGACCATCCCTAGCAGGGAGAAAAACACAAGGTCATATCCCATGAGATAGTGACCGACTACAGCACCAATAAAGCCAAAAGGAATGCTCGCCATGACGACGAGAGGTTGCGTGTAAGATTTAAGTGGTACGGCCAACAAGCTATAGATCACGATGAGCGCGAGTACGCTCGTTCTCGCCAAGCCATCAAGTGCGCTGGCTCGTTCTTCTGCTTCTCCCGCTAACACAAGCGACACGTCGGGGTAGCGATTTTGAAAATCGGTGAGGTGCTCACGCTCCATCTGGGCGAGGATGGATTCTGGCGCGACAACAGAGCGGTTGGCATAGGCTGTGACGGCAATTGTCCGTTGGCCATCCGTTCGTTGTATTGTTGCATTCCCTTCAGACATAGCTATTGAGGCAACCGCCAGTAGCGGCACCTCAGTGTCATCAGGTAGTCGCACGAACATGTTTTCAAAGGCGCTAAGAGATGTGCGCTCAGCTCTCGGATAGCGAACCATGATGCGGACATCATCCCGGCCGCGTTGGACCCGCTGAGCTTCCGAACCATAAAAAGCGTGGCGGACCTGATTGCCCAAATCGGCTTGAGTGAGACCTAGGGACTCTGCCTCGGGCCGGATTTTAATTGTGTATTCCTGCTTACCCGCGCGGTAACTATCGGTGATGTCAAAGATGCCATCGAAACTCCCCAGGACTTCGCTTATCTCGTGCGCAGCCTGACCTAACACCTCGATATCCCGTCCCCTCAGCTCAAGATTGATGTCTGGGCCCAATGACACGGCTGCAGCCGTAAAGCTCTGCTCGACCACATCAGGCAATGCCGGTGTTAGGGCTCTCCAACGCGCGGCGGCCTCTGTCGGAGTCATCCCCTGACGCTCTCGATATGGTTTGAGATTGAGTCCGATTTCGGCAATGTGGCTACCGGTTTGGCCGGTATTGCTGAGCGAGCCGACTGACAACGGTATGCCAACTGATACGAGTTCAGAGACGATTGCTGACTCACCGTCGGGAGAGGCTTCGGTCATCTCCTGGTCCAGTGTAGCCGCCGCTGCTTGGATCTCAGCAACAAGGGTTTTTGTTTCCTCAATCGGATAGCCCTCGGGTAAGACTAATCTTGCAATGAGTAAGTCCCCCGCAACCGACGGGAAGAACTGAAACAGGACTCTGCCGCTGGCTAGCATTCCCCCCATGATAACCATGATCGCCAATGCTATGGACAGCGTGATATAGCGATACTGCAGGCCTAGAATAAGCCAGCGCTTGTACCGGCCGGTAGCAAAGTTCTCGAGCGACTTCACCACGCGGTCCTGAAAGGCTTCCCAGCGCGCACCAATTTTGGTTTTCCCGCGAGAGCGACGTCGATGAGCCAAGTGCGCGGGCAAGATAAGCTGCGACTCTATCAGGCTGAACAGCAAGCAGAGGATAACGGTCCAGCCGATAGCCCCGAAGAACTGGCCGAGCATGCTATCTACGGACACGACCGGAATAAAGGCAGCCATTGTCGTGAGGACCCCAAAAAATACCGGGACGGCTACTTCGCTGGTACCGATCACGGCGGCGCTTCTGGGGTTGTTCGTGAGCTGTTCTCGGGTGTAGATCCGTTCACCGATGACAATGGCGTCATCGACCAAAACGCCGAGGGACAGTAAAAACCCCATGAGGGAGAGCGTGCTAATCCCTAAGTTAAACGAGGGGAATAGGGCGATTGCACCCAGTATCGATACGGGAATACCTGCGGTGACCCAGAGGGCAAGCCTCACCCGGAGAAAAAGCGAGAGGGTGATGACCACGAGGATAAGCCCGCCTAACGCGTTATCAATCAGGGTGCCAAGTCTGCCAATCAAGTCGTCACCTTCATTGCGCCACACTGTGAGCGAAATCCCCTCGGGAAGGGAGTGGGCTTTGGTGTCAACATAGGCGAGTACGTCCCGAGAAATTTCCAAGGTGTTGTCCGCACCAATTCGCCAAATTTGGAGCATTTGAGCGCGCTCTCCGTTAATGCTGGCGTATTCATCTCGCTCTTCAAAACCATCAACGATTGTTGCTATGTCACCAAGAACAACGCGAGTGCCATTTGCGTTAGCTATAACAACAACATCTTCAAGTGCCGTACCCGTGTAGCGCTGACCGGTGCTCCGCAGTCTGATGTCGCCGCTGCTCGATTTTATGAGCCCACCGGGGATATCGACGCTACTCCTTTGAATCGCTGTCGATACGTCCGCCATGGTTAGCCGGTGACGCTTCAGCTTCACTTCATCAAGCTCAACCGAAATTTCATCGGGTCGGACGTAAACCGTATCAACGAGGCTTACAGATGGAATTTCAAGGAGGTCTTCCCGTATTTCCTCAGCAAGTCGTTTCAGTGATCGCTCGTCCGTATCGCCATGAATAGCCAGTTGCATCACCATGGATCGTACGGTTACCTGCGCAACGATGGGCCGTTCTGTGCTGGCGGGGAAAGACGTGATCGCATTGACCTGCGCTTTGATGTCATCGAGAGCCTTCGTCGGGTCGGCTTGGATGATCAGTTCGATAGCGACGGTGCATTGTCCTTCCGCGGCGGTGGTCTTGACCTTATCGATACCTTCAATGCCCTGTATCGCTTCTTCAATGCGGGTACACACCCCCGACTCCACTTCAGCCGGCGCGGCACCGAGGTAGGGTACGGTCACGACGACCGCTGGGACCTCGATATTCGGGAATTCCTCTTTGCGAACTTCCACCAGTCCTAGGAGCCCAGACACAATCAACATAAACATGAGGAGATTGGCTGCGACCGGGTTGTCTACAAACCAGGCAATGAGTTTTTGCATGTTTCGTCGCCTACTCGAGGACCGACACCGGCATTCCCTCCACGACATACTGCAGCGGAGATACGCAGACTGTTTCACCCGGGCGTAAGCCTGCGGTGATTACAGCTTGATCTTCTTCAAAGCGGAGTATTTCAACGTCCCTGAAGTGGAGTGTTTGATCGTCATCGACAACCAAGACCTGGCTATCATTTCTAATGGCTGATCTTGGGAGTAGCACGGCATCATTGAGGGTGTTTCCCTCGATCAGGGCATTCAAAAAAAGACCAGCGGGTAACGCGACGCCGTTTTTATTTACAGTTTCCTCGACGCTTACAATGACGTTCAGCATTCGAGATTTCGCTTGGATTTCGCCATCAGTTCGCACCAAGCGTCCCTGCCATTCCTGCCGAGCTCCCCCAAAGCTCGCCCACAGGGTCACGGCGGATGATTCATTATTGATGAGGAACCCGGCCAGCATTATCTCACTATTTAAATAGGCTAGCTGGCTGTCTGGTAAGGGGATTCGAACCTCCATACTGTCGCTATTGTAGATATCCGCGACCACCTCGCCGGGCTGTAAAAATTGTCCTACGTCAATGTACTCGCTTTTCACCCTGCCATTGAATGGCGCTACCATGGTCGCTCGTTCCAGGTTCCTTTCCGCTTGATCGAGATCAGCTTCGGCGTTTAGTGTGGCAGCGCTCGCTACTGCTTGTGCGCGTTCTGCTTGAGCGAGCGCCGAGTCACTTACCATCTCCTTGGCCATCAATGCTTTGAGTCTGGTTAGTTCCGAGCTCGCGTACGTGAGCTCTGCTCGCGCGCGCACCACACTCGCCTGCGCCTTTTGATGTTGAACGCTCAGATCTCTCGTATCGACTTTAAGCAGTGTTTCACCCTGATTGAAATGTCCGCCTGCGCGAAGACTGGGTGAGACCCAAATTACTTCGCCGGGTACCTGGGCGATCAAGGACGTCTCGGTGGTTGCCCGTGCAGTACCCTGGGCGTTAACGCGAAGTGTATGTGGCTGCGTAATTACCGTTGTGGCGCGGATAGTTGTCGGTTGACGCTGGGATTTGGAATGCGTCAGTTCGGGTTGGGTGCCAACGAGCAGTCCGTATAGCAGTAGGGCGCCCCCGAGGATGAGTGCTGGCAAGATAATGCGATAACGTAGAGTGTTTGGCGTTGTATTGCTCATGCTGGTTTTGCCATATTCACTGTTGTCCAATGGGGCTTCATGCCTTTGGTCATATCAAACGCGACCCCTACTTAGGGGTGGTATGTTAGGGGTGGTATGGGGCGCAGTCCATTATTCGATTGAATCCGCAGTGATCCGTCGTAGCGTGTGGCGACCGGATTCAAACTCTCCCATGTATACCCCGTAGTTTCCGCGCTGATGGTCTCGGTAGAATAAATGAATTCCCTCGACAACATCGGGGTAAGCGTAATTATCAAACTCCACCTCATCATAACTCAGCAATGCGACCTCAGAGGCTTCTTCCGTGGGTTTGATGGAGCAGTCAGCAAGCGCGCCGCGATATACCAGATAGATTTGATTCATTTCGGGTAGAGAGCCTATTAAAAATAGCGTGAGTGACTTTGGATCGACTGATCCGCCTGTTTCTTCATGAAGCTCTCTTGCCGCCGAGACAGCGGGCGTTTCCCCCGGCTCCAAAAAACCCGACGGCAAAGCCCAGCATCCTTTTTGGGGCTCTGTCGCTCTCTTAAGCCAGAGTACTTTATTTCCAACGGTCGCGATACAAGATGTCTGAATCGTCGGCTTCTCGAAATGAGTGGTATGGCATGCAGGACACGTAACGTGCTGTCGGACGGATTCTCGCCTGACGACTGGCGACAGAACCTCGCCACATGTGGGGCAGTAGTTCACGATATCTTTGTTCTGGTTGCCGCTACCTAGAACGGAAGGCCATCATCGATGGCATGATTGCGATCCGCGGGTGTTTCCACTCCGGGAACATGGTAGGTGCCGTTCAAGGGAGCTTGAATTGTCTCGACATCAGAGCGGTCAGCATAAAACTGGCCATACCACTTTCGATTATTGAGAAAAGGCCCCTCGGTCTTCATCGCCATCGGTTTTATCGCGGGAGCCTTGTGCTGCCAAATTTCGAAGTCCTTGGAAAAAGCCTCCAGGGCCCCAGCCTGAATCATTTTTGCGGTGGCTTTTTCCTCATCATTGATCTCACCGCTGGATGATTTAATGAGGCAGCCATGCCATGCCTTGATGCGACCGTCGGCCACCGGCGTGTTCGCGATAAGCTCAAACTGTGTGGTGTCGCCCCAGACCTGTTTGCTCAGTAGAATCCCGGGTCCCGTGTACCACGTGGTGGTGTATAGCATGACGCCGCCGTACAGCGTCATAGGGCCGCCCTGACGCTGAATCAGAACATGTTCCTTGATCTCATTCTCGAAGTACTCACAGGGTGCTCCGTGTGTCGGCCCGAGGTGACGGTTATCAGCCATGTTGTCGAGAACTTCCTGCGGGTGAATGTCCAATTCCGGCAGGTGATCAAGATCCCAATGAATCCAGCCTGACTCGTCCCATTGCGGCAGATAGGGCGGGGGATAATCGGGTGCTTCGCCTTGTTCATCAAACCACATCATGATGCAACCCATGTTATCGACGACGGGATAGGAGCGAATCGAGGCGGATTTGGGACAGGGGCCATCGTGGTAGGGGATATCATCCACGTGGCCCTCAGCGTTGTATCGCCACCCGTGATAGGGGCATCGGATCGAATCCCCCTCGATGTGCTTGCCGCCCACATCGGCAATAACGATCATGGCGCTGGTGTTCTTCGCTAAATGTGTCCCCATGTGACTGCAGTAGGCGTCAAGCATGACGGGCTTACCGCTCTCACCACGATACAGGGCGAAGTCGCGACCAAAAAATGTGACCCCAATAGGGCCTTTGTCTAATTCGCAACTTTCTGCCACGACAAACCACCCTCGGGGGAAGGTGTTGGGTCCCAATCCGTAATCTGCTGCCTTTGCCATTGTTTTTCTGCTCGTTTGTTTAATTTCAGCTCACTGCTGGTTATGGCCTAGCATATGCCACTCGCCGTGGTAACGCGAAAACCTGCCACCCATGCCTGCAGGCATTTCGTAATGAGATGGTAGATCCTTGGGTCAAAATTGCCAGTCTTGATTTGTAGACAAAAAGGACGATGACACCTGATGCTGTTGAGGGAACGATGCGAACCTGAGGACTGAAACCTTGCCCTCGTCCCTGTGTATAAGCCGTCCCTATGTAAGAGGTCCCAGATGACAGATCCCCAAGAGTTGCAAGCGTTTCGACAGGAGGTCGCTGGCTGGCTGGAGCAGAACTGCCCGCCTTCGCAGCGACAGCCGGTTGTCCAGTCTGAGCAGATCTGGGGTGGTCGCAAACGGCAATTTCCAAGTGAAGACGCTCGCACCTGGTTTGAGGCGTGCAGGGATCGAGGCTTTACCGCGCCCGACTGGCCCGCGGAGTATGGTGGTGCTGGGCTGACCGCAGAGCAGCACAAAGTCCTCACGGGTGAGATGAGACGGTTAGGTTGCAGGCCGCCGCTCTACGACCAGGGATTGTGGATGCTTGGGCCGGCGTTGCTCGTCTACGGTTCGGAGGAGCAGAAGCGTGAACACCTGACGGCAATTTGTCGAGGTGAAGTGCGCTGGGCCCAAGGCTATTCGGAACCGGGGGCCGGATCGGATTTGGCCAGCCTAAAAACCCGAGCGGATGATGACGGCGACGCTTTTATTGTCAATGGAACAAAAATTTGGACGACGAAGGCTGATCAGGCGGATTGGATTTTTTGTCTTGTCCGAACCGATGACGATGCTCCCAAGCAGCAGGGCATCAGCTTCCTCCTCATTGATATGGAGTCAGAGGGCGTCAGTACTTCTCCTATCCCGCTGATCAGCGGTGAGTCAGAGTTCTGCCAGACCTTTTTCGACAACGTGCGAGTGCCCAAAGAAAACTTAGTGGGGGAGCTCAATGGTGGCTGGTCTGTTGCGAAGGAGCTGTTAAAGCACGAGCGAAAAATGATGGCCATGGTGGGGGATATGGGAGAGAAGCCCGCCATGAGTCTGGTTGAGCTAGCCAGGCACTGCGTGGGGACTAAGTACGATGGCGTGCTAAACAACCCCGCGATACGGGACCGTATGGCCCAGCACCTCATGCGTGAGCAGGCGGTGGCGAGTCTGGCCGAGCGCATTTACCAGCAGGGAAAAGCGGGGCAGGTAGATCCCCGCTTGCCCCTACTGATGAAATACCTTGGGACCCGGGAAATCCAGGCGAATGATGAGCTTATTCTTGAGCTGCTGGGTACGGAGGGGTTGACCATGGAGGACGTCAGCATCGTCGATGACAGCAGAAAACGGGTCAAGCAATGGGCGTTTAATAAAGCGCTCACGATCGCCGGCGGTACCTCAGAGATTCAGCTCAACATCATCGCTAAACGAGCGCTTGGTATGCCAAGCGTGGGTAGTCAGTCATGATTCTCACAGAGGAGCAGCAGTTATTTCGCGATGCCATGGCTGATTTTTTTGCCGAACATGGCTCTACTCAAGCCTTGCGACAGCTGCGTGAGGAACCAGCAAACGTCGCGTTCGACACACAGGTTTGGGCAGAGCTTGTGGCGCTTGGTCTGCCCGGTATGGTGGTACCCGAAGAATACGATGGTTTGAGTTTTGGGTGGCTCGGTCTGGGGGCCATTGCCGAGGTGTCTGGGCGACACCTCGCGCCCTCACCACTGCTCTCGCATGTTGTCCTTGCGCAAGAGCTTTTGCTTAACTGCGGCTCAGCCGCCCAAATCGCCCATTATTTACCGCCTCTTTTGTCTGGCGATGAGTTATGG
>Ga0255760_10002006_pt1 | contig 19055 bp, 18 predicted proteins | sample 071ome_25_FD_179960 | JGI IMG/M metagenome (GOLD analysis project Ga0255760, IMG submission 179960) | Coastal salt marsh microbial communities from the Groves Creek Marsh, Skidaway Island, Georgia - 071410BT metaG (version 2) | ecosystem: Environmental > Aquatic > Marine > Intertidal zone >... | reverse complement strand
GGATCTAAAACCGTGTTTTCTGCTTCTTTTTCTATTACTAGGTTGATAAGTTCTTTTCATTTTTTACCTGACTGTAAGAATATATCGAAAAAGTTTTTATTCAAACCAAAAAAATTTTTAATTTTTTTAAGTTCGCGAAAACTATATTTACCTCGCGAAAAAGAAACTAACTAATATTTCTAAAAAAACAATTTTTATTTTTCGACCTAACTTTGTGAGAAAAAAACCCTTATGTTTATTAGCTTTTTACATCAATTTAGTAAAATGTGAAATATTAATTTGATTTTCGCACTCTATTAAAAATTTTTGTTTTAATTTAAATTGTTCTTAATGGAAACGCAAAATTTTAATTCTTATGATTTAGAAACAGTTATTAAAGACATTGTAAACGCTCTTCCAAATAAGACAGATAGATACTGGTTAGACCAAGTTGAGTTTAAGTTAACAGAAAACTCTGATTTAAACATTATTGTTGGTTCCGATTTTGTAAAACACTCAATCGAAAAAAAAGTTCTTAATGTTATAAAAGATATTTTCGGTAATTATTCATCTGGTGATTGCATTTTTATATTAGACAAAAATTTCACAGCAAAATCTTTCTTTGTTTATGAGCCTGAAAGAGGTGACATACCTAATGTAGATCAAGTTAAAAAAATAGATTTATATGATCTTTCTCATTTCGATAGTCTTTATGTGGGAAGCTGTAATAATCTTGCTGTAACAGCTGCAAAAAACATTGTGGTCGCTCCTGGTTCAAGATTTAATCCATTATTTATTTACGGAAAACCCGGGGTTGGTAAAACCTATCTATTAAAAACGATTGAAAAATCGTACACCTCTTCTTTATATATTGATTCTGAGTTATTTTTAGAGTCATTTGTTTCAGGAATTAAAAATGGCGACATAGAAAACTTTAAAAATAGAATTCGTTCGGTTGATATATTGTTAATCGATGATATACAATTCTTTCTTGGTAAAAAAGGTGTTTCTGAAGAGTTGTTTCACACAATCAACTATTTCTTAAACAACTCCAAATCCGTTGTGTTGGCTTCAGATCAAAAACCACAAGACTTAATAGGTTTTCCTGAAAGGTTGGTTTCAAGAATTTTAAATGGCCTGGTTACTGATATTGAAAAACCGGACAAAAACATCCTGTCAGAAATGTTGAAAAAAACAAATTTTGAACATGGTTCAATGTTGTTAACTAAAAAAGAAGAGGGTTTACTGTTGTCTTTGGACTTCCAAAGCTTTAGAGAGGTGAATGGGGTCATCAATAATTTAATTATTAATAAACAAACCGGTGTCGGAAACTCTAAATATGTTGCTGAATTAGTTTCAATGTATACAGAGGACAAGATACTTGAATTAACACCCGAGTTTATTTTGGGTTACGCTTCAGGTGTCTATCAAGTTGATGAAAAGCTGGTTCTGTCTAAAAACAGAAGTGAGCAGGTTAGTAATGCTCGACATTTGTTTATTTATTTAATGAGAAAACACACTGGTTATTCGTTAAACCAAATTGGTTTATATGCAGGTAATAGATCTCATTCAACAGTTTTGTCGTCAATAAAGAAGGTTGAAGAGTCTCCCAGCTTGAAGAGAGAAATAAACATTTTCAACAACAAAGTTCTTTATTTAAACTCGGCTTTATCTGGTGTTTAAATTGTTGAATACTTTCAACACAAAAAACCGCTTGAACATTGGTTTTATTAGACTTTACAACAGTTTAAACAGTTTTATTATTGTTAAATATATAAAGGAATAAAAGATTGAAAATTAAAAGTGATGTTAAAGAATTAAAAAAAGCTGTTATGGCGGTATCCAGAGCTGTTGATCAAAAACCGTCAACACCCTCCTTACAGGGTATCTATATTAAGTGTGTTGATGGCTCCTGCGAGATTATAGGTTCTGATTTGGATTTGATTATTAAAGCATCTGCAAATGTTGAAATAGAAGTAGAAGGAGAGTGTTTGGTTAACGCAAGAATATTAACTGAAGTTTTGAGAAAACTACCTTCGGGAAGTGTCACCGTTTCTGATATTGGAAGCGAAATAAAAATAGAAACAGATCGATCCGAATACAATTTAAGAAAACTTGATCACCTAACATATCCAAAAGCCCTACTTGAACCAAACTACAACGAAGAAAACAGTCAAAAAATATTTACCGACGAACTTTTTTCTTCTTTAAAAAAGGTTGGAATAGCTTCGTCACCAGAGGGAGGAAAACCTATTTTAACCGGTGTTTGTTTTGACAACAACGACAACAAAACAAACCTGGTTTCGACAGACAGCTATAGACTTGCAGTAAACACCGTGTTCGACCTTCCTATCACCGACGCAGGAATTGTTTCTTTTAGGTCTTTAAATGAAGTTATAAAACTTTTTGAAGAAAATGAAGGCGAGATCTATATAAACTCCTCGGAGAGAGAGCTTCATTTTTACAACAGTGTTTTTTATGCATCCGTTAGGAAACTGGAAGGAAGTTTTCCAGCCTATGAAAACCTTTTTCCGAAAGAAAACCTTTTTTCAATTGAAGTACCGAAAACAAAAATATTAGAAGCTCTTGACAGATCTACAGTTGTTGCTGAAGGATTTATTCCTGTAACTTTAAAGATTTTAAATGAAAACACACTAAACATTTCATCTACAAATAAAGATATTGGTGGCGGTTCAGAAGAAGTCGACATAAAAATATTAGGTTTAGAGGTAGGCGACTTAACAAATTTTGAAATATCTTTTAATCCAAACTTTTTAATTCAAGGAATAGAGGTATTGGATGGCTCAACCGCTTATTTAAGATTTTCAAGTAACGAAAAACCAATCGTTATACAGGGTGAAGAAGAACACTTTAAATACTTATTAATGCCCGTTAGAACAAATTAATCTATGTTTTCTGACCCAGAAAAATTTGATCCGGAGAACAATACTCTTGGTATAAACTTTAAAAACTCTGAAAAAGTAAAGAAATTTATCGAAAATTCTGACTTTACCTGGAAAAATGCCGTAATTTCTGGACCAGTAACAAACGATGCAATAACGTTATATGTTGATAATCCAAGGGTAAAAAAAATGGTTCAACTACAAACCTACCAATTTCTTATCGAACTTGAGAAAAAAACAAATCTAGTTTTAAAAACGGTTAATGTTCAAATTTCTAATACCCAGCAATAATATATAAATCTAGTAAAATAAGAGTTCAGCAGGGGCTGTAACAATAAAATAGGAAACGTATCTTGGAGATATTTCGTGTCTAAAAAAGATTCAAATAACGCTAATACCTATGATTCTAAAGATATAAAAATTCTTGAGGGTCTTGAGGCTGTTAGAAAAAGACCGGCAATGTATATTGGTTCAACCGGTCCTAACGGATTACACCATTTAATATGGGAAGTTTTAGACAACTCAGTCGATGAAGCCATGGCTGGAAGATGTTCTAAAATATCAGTTTCTCTTGAAAAAGATGGATCTGTAACTGTTGTAGATGATGGAAGCGGAATACCAGTTAAACCTCACCCCAAAACAAAAGTTTCTGCACTAACAACAGTGTTAACAACACTACATGCAGGTGGAAAATTTGAATCAGGTGCTTATACCGTAAGTGGGGGGTTACACGGAGTTGGAATATCAGTAGTTAACGCACTTTCAACCAATGTTAAGGTTGAAGTTCAAAGAGACGGACACTTTTGGAATCAAGAGTTCAAACTTGGAAAACCAACATCAAAAATTAAAAGAGGTAAAGTTTCAAAAAAAACCGGCACCTTAGTCAACTTTACAGCGGACCCTGAAATTTTTAGCGAGACACAAACTTATGAATATAACATTGTTGCAGAAAGGCTAAGACAAACAGCTTTTTTAAACAAAGGTTTAAGTATTACTTTGGTTGATAACAGGGTTAAACCAGCAACAGAAGAAACATACCTATATAAAGGTGGCTTGGTTGATTTTGTAGGCTATCTCAACGAAGGTTTTGAGCCACTTCATACGAAAGTAATATCTTTTTCAGATGATTCAAAAGATTCGGAAATAGAAGTAGCTTTGCAGTGGAAAGCTGAGGACGATGTTACAGTTAAAAGTTTTGCTAACAACATTCATACACTAGAAGGTGGAACACACGAAGAAGGTTTAAAAACAGCTATTACAAAAGCTGTTAACGACTTTGCCAAAAAAAGAAATTTACACTCAGATATTTCACTTACAGGAGATGATATTAGAGAGGGTATGACAGGCGTTGTTTCTGTAAGGGTTAGAGAGCCTCAATTTGAAGGACAAACTAAAACAAAACTTGGTAATACTGAGATGAAATCAAAAGTTCAAGTTCTCATTAATGAAGAGTTTCCAAAATGGTTAGCAAAAAATACAGCGGACGGAAGAGCAATTGTAGAACGTTGTGCGCTGGCAGCAAAAGCAAGAATGAGCGCAAAAAAAGCTAGGGAGTTAACAAAAAGAAAAAGCATTCTAGAAACTTCAGGTTTGCCAGGAAAGCTAGCAGATTGTTCATCAACCGATCCAACAGAAAGCGAGCTATTTATTGTAGAGGGAGACTCAGCTGCTGGACCAGCTAAACAGGCAAGAGACTCAAGAGTTCAGGCTATATTGCCTATTCGTGGAAAAATAATAAACGTTCAAAAAGTTACTGAAAACAGAGCTCTTCAAAATGAAGAAATCAGTGCACTAATTAAAGCTATTGGAACAGGTATAAAAGCTGAATTCAATGCTGAAGAGTCTCGATATGACAAAATTGTATTTTTAACAGATGCTGATGTAGATGGAGCACACATTAGAACTCTTCTCTTAACTTTTTTCTTTAAATTTATGCCAGGTTTAATTACTAGTGGAAAAGTATGGATATCAGAGCCACCACTTTACAGGCTTAAGTCGTCTTCAGGTATTGTATATCTAAAAGACGATGAAGCATTGAACGAGTACAAGAAAGAAAATAAAAATAAGAAATTTGATATAAGCAGATTTAAAGGATTAGGAGAAATGAACGCAGGTGAACTTTGGGATACAGCCATGAATCCAGAAACCAGAACATTAATTAAGGTTACGCTTGCAGATGCTAAAGGTGCGATGGCTAAAGCTTCAGAAATGTTTGAAGTGTTAATGGGTAATGATGTTACAAAAAGAAAAGAATTTATTGAAAACAACGCTAAAGACGTTAGATTTTTGGATGTTTAATGACCGCTAAAAAACCAACTAACAAAAAACAAGCTCAGAAAAAAACTGCTGCAAAGATACCTGCCCAAAAAAAATCAGCACCGAAAAAAATAGAGGCACAAAACGATACTTTATTGGTTGAAGATGGACTTTCGACAATTCCAGTTGAAGATGAAATTTCAAAATCATTTTTAGATTATGCAATGTCAGTTATTGTTTCAAGAGCTCTTCCAGATGTTAAAGATGGCTTAAAACCAGTTCAAAGAAGAATTCTATATTCAATGTATGAAACAGGAATTAGACCCACAGGTCCATTTAGAAAATGTTCCAAGGTTGTAGGTGATGTTATGGGTAATTATCACCCACACGGAAACGATGCAATATATGGAACTCTTGTAAGATTAGGCCAGCACTTCAGTACAAGATACCCGCTTATTGAACCCCAAGGAAATTTTGGAACCCCAGATGATCCTCCTGCTGCAATGAGGTATACAGAATCAAGAATGTCACTTTTAGCAGCACAGCTATTGGATGGGATTGATGAAGACACAGTAGATTTTGATGCAAATTACTCAGGTGAAACTTCTGAACCTAAAGTCTTGCCTGCAAGGTTTCCAAACTTATTAGTTAACGGTGCTGAAGGAATTGCTGTTGCAATGGCTACTAATATTCCTCCATATAACCTTCGTGAGGTTACAGAGGCCGTTAAAGAGACAATTAAAAATAAAAATATGAAACCAAAAGACTACTTAAAAATTATTAAAGGGCCCGATTTCCCAACCGGCGGTTTGGTAGTTGATACACCAACTATTAAAGAAGCAATATTAAAAGGAAGAGGCTCAATAAAAATGAGAGCCGTTGCTGATGTAGAAGAACTAGGTAGAGGAAGATCAGCAATTGTAGTTAAAGAGCTTCCTTATCAAGCTTCTACAGACAGAATAATGGAAAAAATTGCATCTTTAGTTCAAGATAAAAAGCTTCAGGGAGTTTCAGACTTGAGAAACGAAAGTAGTGACAGGAACGGAACGAGACTAGTGGTTGAATTAAAAAGGGATGCCGTTCCTCAAGTTGTATTAAACGAACTATTTAAGCAAACACAACTGCAGGACACTTTTTCTGTAAACTCTGTTGCTTTAGTAGATGGTGTGCCAAAAGTACTATCTGTTCCTGAATTAATCCAACATTATATTGACCATCAAATTGATGTAATCCAGCGAAGAACAAAACACAGGTTAGAAAAAGCAGAAAATCGACTACATATTGTTGAAGGCTTATTACTTGCATTAAACAAAATAGATCAAATAATTAAAGTAATAAAAGCATCTAAAGATGTTGAAACTGCAAGAAAATCTTTGATGACAAAATTTAAATTGTCAGAAATTCAAGCCTCTCACATATTAGACATGCCGCTCAGAAGATTGACTGCACTAGAAATGGAAAAACTTGAGGAAGAAAAAGAAGAGCTAAAAGAGACAATTAAAAACTTAAAAGAAATTCTTAAAAGCAGATCTAAACAAGACACAATTTTAGTTGAAGAGCTAGAAGCGATTACTAAAAAATTCGGTGATGAAAGAAGATCAAGAATTGTTCCAGATGTTGGAGAGGTTTCAATAGAAGACTTAATTGAGGATGAAGAAATAATTGTGTCTGTTTCTGCTAATGGGTATGTAAAATCTGTTCCTTCAACATCCTACAAAAAGCAAGGAAGAGGAGGAAAGGGTGTTAAAGCAGCTTCATCAGAAGAAGATGTTATTGAACACCTTATAGCAACTTCAGTGCACTCATATTTACTTTTCTTCACAGATAGAGGAAAAGTATATAGAGCTAAGGCACATGAAATTCCTAAAACAAATAGAACAGCAAGAGGTTCTTTAATACAAAATGTATTAACTATGGGCCAAGAAGAAAAAGTGCAAGCAATAATTGACACGAGAGACTATGAAACAGAAAAGTTTTTATTAATAATGACAGAAAAAGGAGCGGTTAAGAAGTCTAAATTTAAAGACTTTGACTCTAACTACAAATCTTTACAAGCGATCACACTTAAGGACGATGACAAAGTTGTTTCTGTTAAAACCACATCTGGAAATGAAGATGTAATTTTGGTTTCACAAAAAGGTCAGGCAATTCGATTTGAAGAGAAAAATCTTAAACCACAAGGTAGAACAGCTCAAGGCGTAAGAGGATTAAAACTCAGAGAAGGAGATAAAGTAGTTGGTGCAGCCACTTCCAGAGATGAAGCACTACTTTTTGTAACAGCAAAAGGCTATGGAAAGAGAACAAAACTAGATGAGTTTAGAAAAGCCGGTAGAGGTGGAATGGGAGTTAAAGCATTGAAGGTTACTGAGACTAAGGGTAATTTAGTTGGAGCCAGGTCAGTTGATGAAGATACTGAAGTAATGCTTATGAGTACAGGTGGAACTGCTATAAGATGTGCAGTAAAGCAAATAAAACTTATGAGTAGATCAGCACAAGGTGTTAGAATTATGAAGCTTTCATCAGAAGAAGAGGTGTCAGCTTTTATACCAATAAAGAGTGAATAATGGTAAGAGTTAATAGAGTCAGAAGGATAATCAGAAAGATAGATCCTTGGACCGTGCTAAAAGTAACCCTTGTTTTAAACTTTGTAGTTGCCTTAACAGTCGTTTTAGGTGTTTCTATTCTTTGGGTTTTATTAGTAAATGCTGGAGTACCTCAAGGATTAGAAGATATCGCTAGAAGACTCGCCCTATTAGATGCAGACGCATCTTTAGTAGGAAACATTGAAACTCTTTTTACAGGTGTTGTTTCTCTAGCTGCTGTATATATGTTAACTCAAACAGCTTTAGCAACAGTTGCGGCATTTTTCTATAACCTAGTTTCCGATCTTGTTGGGGGAATTGAAGTTATTGTTCTTGAGGAAACATACAATGATGGAACTGAGTTAAAACAACCAACTAAAAAGAAAGAAAAAGATACTCAAAAAGAAACAGTTTTAATGTCTCTTGTAAACACAGTTAAAAACTTAAAACCAGAAAAAAAAGAGGAGCCTGAAATTAGAGTAGAATATCCAAGTTCCGATCTTCCTCGACCAGATGTACCAAGAAATATTGAAGAACCAACTTTGATGGATACTTTAAAAAATACTGATAACCAAGAAGAAGATTTTTAACTTCCTGCTAGTATTTTCTAACGAAACATTAAAGCGAAGCTAGTGAAAACCTAGCACTGTCCCGCAACTGTGATTCGAAAGATAAGTCAGGTCGACTCTAATGTTTTTTAATAACCTCGAGAGAAGGAAACAATGAAGTTTAAACTATCTATACTTGTAGCAATTTTTACCATGTGCACAAGTTCAAATGTAAACACCTCTGAGTTAAAGATTGTTTCCTTATCTACTACCCATACAGAAATAATTGATTCACTCGGTGCAGCAGAAAACCTAGTTGGCATAGACTCTTTTTATCAAACAGATTTACCAATTGAGAGAATTGATGCTTATACAGTAACAGCAGAAGATTTAAAACTTTTAAACCCTGACTTAGTAGTTGTAGCGTTTGATTTCAATAACATTATTGAGGGACTAGAAAAAAATAAAATTAATTATATAGTTTTACCACCAGCTAAAAACTTAGAAGAAGTTTATTTTCAAATACAAAAAGTTGGAGAAATAGTTCAGAAAGAACAAGAAGCCACTTCTATTGTTGAAAATATGAAATCAAAAATAGATTCACTCATTAAAAACAATGATTTCGGCGATGTTTCAGTTTTCCATGAGATTGGGTATTCTTACGGCTTATATACAGTTAACCAAAATGCTTTGATTGGCAATATTTATAACACTTTAGGGATTAATAATATTGCAAACTTTGAAGAAGACATTTACGGTTCTGGATATCCAGAATTTACTGATGAAAAAGTCATCGAAGCAAACCCAGATTTCATCATTGTTGGACACTCAGATTACCTCAACAAAGATCTTTCAACTAGACCAGGATGGAACAACTTAAAAGCTGTTTCTTCTGGTAATGTTTATTTCTTAGATGAAAACCTAGCAAACAATTGGGGAACTACAACACTCCAACTTGTAGAAAATATAGTATTAACAATTGGAGAATCTAATAAAAAAACTGAAATACAAATCTCGTATTTGTTAGTATCAATATTGGCTTTTATGTTTATATTTAATTTTGGTTTCAAAAGAATCAATAGAAGAACTAAGGAGAAAGTATGAAAGGCTATAATAACGATCTTTATATTCTTGCGTTTGACCACAGGGGAACATTAACTAAAGGTTTATTAGGAGTAGAAGGCAGAGAACCTTCCCAAGAAGAAATTAGTAGAGTCTCTGAGATGAAAAATATAATTTTTGATGGCTTTTTAAGCGCGAAAGAGTCTGGAATATCAGGTGGTGATCCAGCAATACTTGTTGACGAAGCATTTGGTTTACAAGTACAAAATAAAGCTAAAGAACTTGGAATAAAGTTTGCAGCTCCGGTAGAAAAATCTGGTCAAAAAGTATTTGATTTTGAATATGGTGATGATTTTGGAAACAAAATTGAAGAAGTCGGTGCTGATTTTGTAAAAATATTGGTTAGGTGGAATCCAGACGATCCAGCTGAAACAAGAGAAATTCAAGGTTCTAGAATTAAAACACTCTCAGATTGGTTAGATGACAATGGAAGAAAATTTTTACTAGAATTTTTAGTTCCAGCTTCAGAAGCCCAACTTGCCAGCGTTAATGGAGATCAAGCTAGATACGATTCTGAAATTAGACCTAAACTAGCTGTCCAGGTTGTTGAGGAAATGAGAGAAAAAGGTGCAGATCCAGATATTTGGAAGATCGAAGGTTTAGATACTAAAGAAGCATGTGAAAACGTTGCATCTGTTATAAAAAGTGGTGGCAGAGAAGACGTTATTGCTGTTGTTCTCGGTAGGGGTGCCAACGATGAGAAAGTTAATGAATGGCTTAGAGCAGGAGCTTCAGTTGATGGATATAAAGGATTTGCAATTGGAAGATCTATTTTTTGGGATTCATTAAAAGGTTGGCATGCTGGAGATAAATCAAGAGAACAAGCTGTTTCCGAAATTGCAAACTCTTACTTAAGTTTTATTTCTGTTTATCAAAACGGTAACTAATTAATGCCAAAAGGTAAGGCAATAATTGGACAATCAGGTGGTCCAACAGCTGTAATAAATAAATCTCTTGTTGGTTTCATAAAAGAAGCTGTTCAAGCAGACTTTGATCAAGTTATTGGGGCAAAGCATGGTTTGCAAGGTATGTTGAAAAAAGATTTTGTTGACCTAGCTAGTCTTAACGAAAGTCAGTTATATGGAATTGGTAAAACTCCAGCTGCTGCTTTAGGTTCAGTTAGAAAAAAACCTACAGATAACGATATAGAGCAACTGGTAGAAATTTTTGAGCAAGAAGGAATTCGCAACTTTTTCTATATTGGAGGAAACGACTCAGCTGAAACTGCGAACCTGGTCTCAGAAGGTGCTAAAAAAATAGGCTATGAGATGAAAGCATTTCACATTCCAAAAACTATTGATAATGACTTACTTGAAACCGACCATTGTCCAGGATATGGCTCAGCTGCAAGATTTGTTGCACATGCTTTTCAAGGCGATGATGCAGATAACAGAAGTTTGAAAGGTATAAAAATTAATGTTCTTATGGGTAGACATGCTGGTTGGTTAACAGCTGCAAGCACACTAGGGAAATCAAATGAAGATGACGGTCCTCATTTGGTTTATGTTCCAGAAAAAGTTTTTAAAATTGAAGACTTTCTCAAAGAAGTAAAAGAAGTTTATGATTCGCTTGGTCGTTGTGTTGTTGCTGTTTCTGAAGGAATACATAATGAAAAAGGTGAGTATTTTTTACAAACCTATGCAAAAGAGTCAGGTTCAGGTCTTGCTGGAAAAACAGATAGTCATGGAAATATTCAGCTTTCAGGTTCAGGTGCGCTTGGAGATACACTAACTAATTTAGTTTCAGAACATATTGATGGAGCAAGAGTAAGAGCTGACACTTTTGGTTATTTACAACGTTCTTTTTTAGCAGACGTATCTGAGGTGGATGCAGAAGAAGCTGAAAGAGTTGGTCAACACGCTGTGGTTGCATCACAAGAAAGAGACAGTGGTTCAGTTATATTGAAACGACAGTTCTCTGAAAAATATTTTTGTGATGTTGATGTGGTTGATTTACATAAAGTTGCAAAACATACTAAAGATATGCCTCCAGAGTTTCTTGATGAAACTAAACCCTATGTTACTAATGACTTTTTTGAATATGCTATGCCTTTAACGGGTGGTATAGAACCAAAGACTCAGATATTTGTTTAGATGCCAAAAATAGAACTTTCCAGAAACGATTTTAAAGCATTCTGGGAAACAACTGTTAGATATTATGAACTTGATCCACAAGGTGTAATGCATAACGCAAACTATGTTGCATTTTTTGACCAAGCAATTACTGCATACTTTAAGTTTATTAATTACGACTACTTAAAAGACATTGAAGAAACAAACAAAGATTTCCACACAGTTCAAGTATTAGTTCAATATAACAAACCACTGTATTTTGACAACCAGGTTGAAATCGGAGTAAAGGTGAAAAGCATTGGTAATACTAGTATGACATGGGTTATGGGTATGTTTTTAAAAGACACAGGAGATTTAGTTAGCAGTTGTGAAGCGGTACATGTATACACTGATCAGTCAACAATGAAGCCAACTCCTATAACTGAAGAATTAAAATCTAAACTACAGAACTAATAACAGGTTTAAGTTTTATAATTAGTCAAATGAATAAGAGGAGATATGATATTGACGCATTAAGGTCAATAGCATTATTCTTATTAATTTTTTATCACCTTGGACAATCATTTACGTACAATGCAAGAAATATTTTATTTGTTCAAGACAAAAGACCCGGAGATGATATTTGGATACTTTTAAATCTTCTTAATTCCTGGAGAATACCTCTAGTATTTTTAATCGCTGGCATTGCATTAAGATTGTCTTTTTCTAAAAGATCACAAGCCATAATATTAAAAGAGAGATTAAAAGTTTTAGGTATACCATGGGTTTTTGGATCTTTAGTTTTTGCAAGCTCATCTGCTTATATAACTGGAAGATTTTATGGATATCCTTTTTTTAATGAATTAAGTAATTTAATTCCTTTTGTGTTTGAGTACAACGGTCTACACATGTGGTTTGTATTGTATATCCTAATTTTTAGTCTCATCACCATTCCCTTTTTGAAAATCATTTCAAACACCAAGGAAAAAGATACAATTTTTTCGAAAATTCTAAATACACCGGGTGGAATTTTTTTATTTTCCATTCCTGTAATTCTAGAAGGACAACTATTAAATGAATTAAGGTTTGATTTTACGATTGATTATGGTGACTTTTATCAAGTATATGCAAACACAAGTCATGGATTTTTTCTTGGCTTTATATGGTTCTTATTGGGAGTTATTTTAACTTCACAAGGTGACGCTTTTTGGGAATCAAACAAAAGAAATTGGAAAATTCACTTAGCTCTTGGGTCACTTTCTTACCTATATAGATTATTTAATGAATTTGAAAGCGGTTTTGCTTTAGACAACAGGCTAATTGCGTTTGAGTCATTTAATTTTATCTTTTTGATGCTTGGTTTAGGTGCTTTGTATTTAAACAAAGATTCTCCACAATTAACTTATTACAAAACTGCTGTTTACCCGGTTTATATAGTTCATCTACCTGTACAAATGTTATTAATGTTTTACTTTTCTAAAATTAACTTACATCCAGTATTTAAATTTTCTATAGCTTTATTTCTCATTTGTTTTCTGAGTCTTACTATTTATCACGCGGTTAAAAATAGTAAATACTTACGCCCACTCTTTGGGTTAAGGAACAATAATACCAATTGAAACGCCTGTAATAAGAGGGCCTTCCTTATAGGAGGGCCATTGCATTACTATTTGCTTAGAATGTAATTATGAAAATCAAAAAACTCACAAGTTTAATATTTATAACAGCGCTAATTTTTATAGCTTGTTCCACAAGCGAATCACAAGGAGTAGTAACTTTACAGAACCAAGAGATTACGACTAAAGATACACAACTTGAAGAAATCTCACCAGAAGATGCTCAGTTAGTAGTTGCTGAATGTTTACGTGAAAAAGGATTCGACATACAAGATCCAAGTCCTGGTCAAGGATTTAGAGAACAAATTGGACCACAAAATCAAGAAGAGAGTCAAGAAATTTTTGAAACGGTTAGATTATGTGCAGAAGAAAATAATCTACCACTTTTTTCCGAAACAGAATTTGAAGATCCTGCTGTTGTAGCAGCTAGGTTGGATGATGAGTTAAAGATTGCTCGGTGTTTACGTGAAGAAAAAGATTTTGAAATAGAAGACCCTACGGCAGAAACGGGATTAAGAGAATTAGTTAGATCCTTAGTCCTTTCAGGAATCTATGACTCCCAAGAAATTAGAACAGCAGTTGAGTCCTGTTTTGATGAACTTGGATTAGAAAGACCTGACGGACCAGGCGGTGGTCCTGGAATGGGACCAAGAGGTTAAATTTGATTACTTTTATAATTAAATTTGAAATTTAGGAAAATGTTAAATAAGAAATTTTTATCGATCGTTGTACTTTTAGCAATAGCTGCATATGGAGGATATTATTATGGTTTTCAAAATTCTACTACATCAAACACAAAAAAAACTCTTGAGCTTACAACAGTAACTATTAAAAAAGGTGATTTAGAAACTAAAGAAGACTACAGCGGTACATTAAGAAAAACAGACAAATCAATACTTAAATCCACAATTTCTGGAGTAGTTACTTATTTACCAGATGAAGGCAGTGTGATAACTTTTGGAGGTGTGCTTTATTCTGTTGATAATAAACCTGTAATTTTGCTCCAAGGTAGTACACCATTTTATAGAACTCTCGATCTCACCTCAGATTCTGGACCAGATATTTTACAACTTGAAGAGGCTTTGGTGTATTTAGGTTATGCAAGCAACGAATTTATTCCAGACAGTATGTTCGATGAAGTAACTTCTACAATGTTGAATTCTTTATATAAAGACTATGGTATTGAGACAAAATCTGAGATAACTGCGGAAGAACAAGTTGCAATTAATACAAAGAAAGATGCTGTTAAGACAATTGAGGAAACGATATCAGCTGGAGGAACAAGTTTATTAGAAGTAAATGATAAAAAGAAAAAGTTAGATGACACTATTGAAAGTGCAACTGATGAAAATGCAGCATGGCAATCAGCAACAAAACTAATAGAGGAATACACTGATCAAATTACAATATTAAAAGATTTAACTAATCCAAAAACATTACAAAAGTCTGAAGAAGCACGTAAAGATGAAATTAAAAGTTATGAAGACAAAATAGAGGAACAAAAAAGGTTACGAAAACTTGAAGAAGGCAAAGGTTCAGTTATAGATGCTAGTGAAGCTTTAGCAATTGATATTGCTCAAAAAGCATATGATGATGCCGTAAAAGAATACAACGAAGGTATCGATAAATCTGCAGAATTAGAACAAGCTAAAAAAGAACTTAATGATTTAGAACTTGCTGCAAAATCAGAAACATTCAGTCCTACAAATGCTTATGCATCTGAAACAGCAATAATTGTAGGAGCTCATATAAGCGATAAAGGATCTATAACGAGTAGTAATGCACAACTTTATAATATTTCCACTACAGGGTTAGAAGTTGTTTTCAGTATAGAAGCTGCTGATCAAGATATCGTTAATTTAGGAGACTTCGTTGATGTTGAGTTACCAAACGGTGAAACTATTGTAACAACGATATCATTTATTGACCAAGTGGTTACACAGTCACAATCTGGAGATTTTGTTGAAGTTATTTTAAGTATAAGTAATCCTGACGAGCTAAATATATTTGACGAGGCCCCTGTTGATGTTTTTATAACTACAGAGGTTTCAAAAGATATATTGTATGTACCCGTCAACGCTCTTCTTGCTTTGGCTGAAGGTGGATATGCTTTAGAAATATATGATGGAAATAACGGTGATGATTTGTCAAATATTAAATCTGGTCAAGACACAACTTATGTTGGTGTTGAAATAGGTGTATTTACAGATGGATATGTCGAAGTTAAAGGAAATATTTCAGAAGGCCAGTTAGTAATAGTTCCAAGATGAGTTTAAATAAAAGCTCAGTTATTTCTTTGAAAAATATAAGTAAAACTTACGATGGTCCGCCACCTGTTAAAGCTCTGGATGATATATCTATTGACATAAATGCTGGAGAATTTGTTTCAATAGTCGGTCAATCAGGTAGCGGTAAGTCGACATTATTAAATATGATTGGTTTATTAGATAATGCTACCGAAGGAACAATTGAAATAGAAGGTAAAAATATATCTAATTTTTCTGATGATGAACTTTCAAAATTTAGAGGTGAAAAAATTGGATTTATATTTCAAAGCTTCTTTCTTTTACCCGGGCTTACAGCTCAAGAAAATGTTGCAGAGGGTTTGCTTTATCAAGGAGTAAAAAGAGAAGAAAGATTAAAAAAAGCAAAAGAAGCTTTAGAACAAGTTGGTTTAGGACATAGATTAACTCATTTGCCAAAAGAGTTATCAGGTGGTGAGCAACAAAGAGTTGCGATAGCAAGAGCATTAGTTGAAGACCCGGCTTTTGTATTAGCAGATGAGCCAACTGGAAATCTTGATAAAGAATCTGGATTAAAAATACTTAATATTTTAAAAGAGCTCAATGATGTTGGAAAAACAGTAATAATGATTACGCATAATCAAGAGCATGCAAAAATGTTCAAAAAGAAAATAGAACTTGTAGATGGAAAAATTTTTAAATATGAAAATTAATAAATTAAAAACAAGAGATTTATTTTTTGTTGCTTTATACGGAGTTAAAGCAAGAAGAGGTAGGGCAGCAATGACATCTATAGGAATTGGAATAGGTATAGCTGCTATTGTTGCAGTTACAGGCATATCTTCTTCTGGTAAAGCTGATCTGTTAGCAACACTAGAATCATTTGGAACAAATTTAATTAAAGCATCACCACAAGCTGGTTTTTTTGGCAGTCAGGAGAGCTTACCAGATGGCGTTGTTGGAATGGTAGAAAGAATCGGTCCAGTTGAGGAAGTTACTTCAACTTCTAGAGCTAACCTACTTGTAAGACGAACAAATTTTATTTCAGAATATGAAGGCGGAGGAATTTCCACAGTTGTCACCAGCAATGAACTTCTTGAAGTAATTGGTGGAAATCTATCTGAAGGTAGGTTTATTGAGGGAGATTTATCTGATGTACCAGTAACAGTTTTAGGTGCAGTTTCTGCAGAAAGACTTGGTATTAAATCAATATATCCACCATCAAAAATATTAATTGATGACCAATGGTTTGGAGTAATAGGGATTCTAGAAGAGCTAACAATTCATCCTGATTTAGACAGATCTGTTTTTATCGGATATGGTGTTGCAAAAACATTGTTTGATATCGATTCAGAACCAACGACTTTATATCTCAGAGCTAATCCCGATTATGTTGAAGACGTTGTAGATGTTTTAGCACCTTCAATGAACCCTGAAAATCCAGATCAAGTTGAAGTTAGTAGACCATCGGATGCATTAGAAGCCCAACAAGCAGCTGAAGCAGCTTTTACTAATTTATTATTAGGACTTGGTTCAGTTGCACTATTAGTTGGAGGAGTTGCCATTGCGAATGTTATGGTAATGTCAGTACTTGAAAGAAGAATGGAGATCGGCGTTAGGCGTTCACTTGGGGCAACAAGAAAAGAAATCAGATCCCAGTTTTTGCTAGAAAGTACAATATTATCTGGTATCGGCGGAGTAGTTGGAGTTTTACTTGGGGTTGGTATCACTTTTGGATATACGAATTACACTAATATTGTGTTTTCTATTCCATTTTGGCAAATATTTGGTGCAGTTGTTTTAGCCTTAGTTATTGGTGCAATTTCTGGAATGTATCCAGCTATTAAAGCATCGAAAATACAACCTGCAGAGGCTGTAAGAACATGAGGTATACATTATGTATTTTGTTAATAAGTGCTTGCACTATAGGTGGTGAAGAAACACAAGCTGTTGCAACTTTAGATTCCTCACCACAAAATGAAATATTGGCTGAAGAAGTTAGTTTTGAAGAAGGCGTTTTATCTTTTGCACAGTGTATGAGAGAAGAGGGTATTGATTTTCCAGATCCAACATTTGATGCTGATGGAAATCCAAACTTTCAAGAATTTGACTTAGCAACAGAGGATCAAGAAAAATTTGAATCAGCCTTTACAAATTGCGAAGACATTTTAAGAAATGCATTGCCAGAAGAGTTTGATTTAGACCCTGAAGTAGAAGCAGCGCTTATAGATGCTTCACTAGAATTTTCACAATGCATGCGAGATCAGGGAATTGATTTTCCAGATCCAGTTCCAGGAGAGTTTGGTTTTTTTGCATTTAGAGATGCAAACGTCGATTTTAATTCTCAAGAAGTTCAAGATGCATTTGAAATCTGTCAACCTGAAAACCCGCTTGAAAATTTAGACGACTAAATTCCAGAACCTAAAAATTGTGGTTCACTCACACCTATAGTTCTCCAACACGGTTTGTTATAGCATAAAGTTTTTTCAAATACCCAAGTTAAAACTAAATATGAATTATTTTGATTAATGAAATTTACTTCGTAATGAATGTTTTCATCACTTTCGAAAACCACTTTGTAAGAATAATCTTTTAAATCATTTTGTTATTTCCTGTAGTAACGCTTACCATGTTTGTTATTGGGCTAGTAAGAATAGATATTAAAGATTTGAGTGAAAAGAAAAAATCCTAATTTTTAAATCTGTCTCTATAAAAAGCTAAGTTATATTTTATGGATAAAGAAACTCTTTCAAAATTAGATGAAAAATCATTATTTGAGTTACAAAATACTATTTCTGAAGTTATAAAAGCTAAAAATCTCGAAAATGGTGATATTGAAACAATAATTGATGAAGCTTTTAATATAGCATTCCCAAAATTTGATGGTGTCGGACTCAATCCATGGTTAGAGGGCTCTTTACTTATTTGTCCTGGAGCTAGAATCGATAAATCGCAAGTTAAACATAATTGTAAATTTGTAGTTATTGGTGAGGACTGGTCTTGGGAATCATCAAATATGATAAGCGATGTGATTAGAAGAGATCAATCATCAAAAAAATTTAAACAGCACTCTATTACATTAATCTCTCCTCATGAGGGTATGAAAATAGAAGTAATTTCACAAAAATCTCAAAACGGTAAACATTTAGTAGAAAATATTGAATCATATATTTTTTCCAACGGCAAATTAGAGAAAACGATGACTAAATCATCACGTTCAAGAGACCATTAAATAAGAATTAAAGCAATAGTCAAAAATCCAGCAAAACCAGCAATGTCGGTAATTAAAGTTAAGAATATATTTGATGCTAATGCTGGATCCAAGCCAAGTTTTCTAAGCAGTAAGGGTATTGATGAACCAAAAAGATTTCCTATTAAAATATTTGCAAAAATTGAAATACTAAGTGCTGCAGCATAGTTTGATAAGCCAATAATACTTAAAACTAAAAATGACATAGTTCCTATTAAAAGACCGTTAAACATACCTATGGTTGATTGTTTTCTAATGACATCAAACACCCTTGCTTCAGATACATCATTTCTAGCAAGAGCTCTGATAACAATTGCTAAAGATTGGGAACCAGAGTTGCCACCAACCAAAGCTACTATAGGCATCAATGCGGCTAGTCGTGCATCGTTTGCAATTGTTGATTCAAATTGAGAAATTAAAAACGAAACTATAAATGCAAGCCCCATATTTATAGCTATCCAAGGTACTCTTAACTTTATTGATTTTTGTACTGGGGTAAAGATTG
>Ga0255760_10002002_pt1 | contig 19076 bp, 15 predicted proteins | sample 071ome_25_FD_179960 | JGI IMG/M metagenome (GOLD analysis project Ga0255760, IMG submission 179960) | Coastal salt marsh microbial communities from the Groves Creek Marsh, Skidaway Island, Georgia - 071410BT metaG (version 2) | ecosystem: Environmental > Aquatic > Marine > Intertidal zone >... | reverse complement strand
GTGGGCCGGAAGAGGCTCGCAGAGCCGTCATCCGGCAAGGGCAAAGCCGGTTGAACAAGGGTGCTGACTGACTTCCGATGCTTTTCGGGCATCGGGGTTGGCGAGGGGCTTCAAGCGACCGGTGGTCGCCATGCCAGATGACGGCTCTGCGAGCCTCTTCCGGCCGACCAGTTTTGCCAGGTCCGGGAGTTTACGATAATGTCCAGCTATGCCTACCTGCCGCTTCGTTATTGGGGCAGGGACAATGTCACAGTCTGGTGTTGCATGGGATAGCAATACAGGTCTTTGGCGCAGCCCTGATACTGCAGCTCGAAAGTCACGCTATGGTTTTGCACGTTCAGGGCGGACAGCGGAAAGCGGTGCAACAACCGGTCAAAATAGACTTCCACATTACCAAAGAATTCATCCTCGATCGTGATCGCAGCCGGTAGCTCGCCCAGGGCAACCATCGCACCGGCCTCCGTTGCCGCGAGGCTATTCCGGTACAGGTAATACCCGTCTTTTATTTCCCACAGCAGCACCACCGTGCCGGGTGCTTCGATAAACGTGCTCAGGGCAAAGGCTTCCTCGGTCGGCAGCACACTGTTGCGCACTTCCGGCAGTTTGCCGCCCGTGTTCAGGCCGAAGCCCTGCGCATACAGGGACGGGGAAAAAAACAGGAATAGGGTGCTCAGTAACCCGGGTAGAATGCTGTGACGCATGCCGGTGCTCACGTCATTCCTCGAAGCGTTCAAACACCAGGGTGGCGTTGGTGCCGCCGAAGCCGAAGCTGTTGGACATGATGGCGTTCAGGGTGACATCAGCCTGGCGCGCACGCACCACGGGCACTCCTTCCAGGGCCGGATCGAGGTTGTCGATATTGGCTGACTCACAGATGAAATTGTTTTCCATCATTAGCAGGCTGTAAATGGCTTCCTGCACACCGGCGGCGCCCAGGGAATGGCCCGACAGCGATTTGGTGGAGTTGATGGCGGGAATGTTGTCGCCAAACATTTCGCGCACGGCCTTGATCTCGGTGACATCGCCCACCGGCGTGCTGGTGCCGTGGGCATTGATGTAGTCGATCTTCGGGTTGCGCATGGTGGCCATGGCCATCTGCATGCAGCGCACAGCGCCTTCACCGGACGGGGCGACCATGTCGTAGCCGTCAGAGGTGGCGCCATAGCCCGTTATCTCGGCGTAGATCTTGGCGCCGCGGGCTTTGGCATGTTCCAGTTCTTCCACGACCAGAACGCCACCACCGCCAGCAATCACGAAACCGTCGCGGTCCGCATCGTAGGCACGGGAGGCTTTGCCGGGAGTGTCGTTGTACTTGGTGGACAGCGCGCCCATGGCATCGAACATGCAGCTCAGGGACCAGTGCTCGGCCTCGCCGCCACCGGCAAACAAAATGTCCTGCTTGCCGAGCTGGATCAGCTCCACGGCGTTGCCGATACAGTGTGCCGAAGTGGAACAGGCAGAGGATATGGAATAGTTGACGCCCTTGATCCGGAACGGGGTCGCCAGGCAGGCAGATACGGTACTGCCCATGGTGCGGGTGACGCGGTAAGGGCCGACACGCTTGAGGCCTTTTTCGCGCAGGATATCGGCGCTTTCGACCATGTCTTCCGTGGAGGAGCCGCCGGCGCCCATGATGATGCCGGTGCGGATATTGGAGACATCGGATTCTTCCAGGCCGGCGTCAAGAATGGCCTGCTGCATGGAGAGGTAACCAAAGGCCGCGGCATCGCCCATGAAGCGCAGGGTCTTGCGATCAATCAGTTCCTCGAGATTGACGTCCACAGCGCCGGCGACATGACTGCGCATGCCCATTTCCTGGTAATCCGGGCGTAAGGTGATCCCGCTGCGGGCCTGCTGCAGGGATTCCAGTACTGTTGCTTTATCCAGTCCCAGGCAGGATGTGATACCCAGGCCTGTCACGACAGCTCGTCGCATTGTTGTTGCCCCCTCGTTACTTCTAGTGACTTCCTAGTGACTTACGATACGTCCTAGTCGTTGGCTGTGCTGGACCCAACTGTGTCGGGAGAGACCGGCAATCCGGGGTATCAAGCGTTGTTACCTGGCAGGCTCAAGACTGCTGATGACGCCATTGCGATACTCTGGCCGTTTGTTGGTGTGTCTACCAGTCTGTTTTTTCAGTCTGCTCTTTTCAGACGGCTTTTTCAGTCGGCTTATTCGCCCAGCTTGTCATCCGGCTTGAAAAGCCCGACTTTCAGGCTTTTCGCAGTATAAATGACCTTGCCATCGACCGAAACCTTGCCATCGGCGATGCCCATGATCAGCTTGCGCTCGATCAAGCGCTTGATATCCAGTTCATACACCACCTTGGTGGCGTCAGGCAGAATTTCGCCGGTAAATTTCACTTCGCCGCAGCCCAGCGCACGGCCCTTGCCGGGATTGCCGCGCCAGCCCAGGTAAAAACCCACCAGCTGCCACATGGCATCCAGGCCGAGGCAGCCGGGCATGACCGGGTCGCCGCGGAAATGGCATTCAAAGAACCACAGGTCCGGATTGATATCGAGCTCGGCCCGAATCAGGCCTTTGCCTTCGGAGCCGCCGTCCGCGTTGATCTCGACGATGCGGTCTACCATGAGCATGTTGCCGATGGGCAGTTTGGCGTTGCCCGGGCCGAACATCTCGCCCATGCCACAGGCAATCAGTTCATCTTTTTCGTAGCTGTTCTTGGGAGTAAAAAAGGCTGATGACATTCTTGGGTTGCCGCTAAAGGCGGTCTTCCTTAACAAAAGGTCGCCATTATAGAGATAACATTATGGAAACCCTAATGATTTGCCCGGAAAGTCTATATAATTCCGGTTCCCTGAAAGCCCGGTCCCGGGCATGTAACAGGGTGCTTTACCGGCAGTACACCGCAAGGAGAGACAATGATCACACCGGTGATTATGGCAGGAGGTGTCGGGTCACGGCTGTGGCCGGTGTCCCGCAAACTTTATCCCAAGCAGTTTGTGTCTTTCGAACCGGGTGCCCAGTCCCTGTTCCAGCAAAGCCTGACCCGCCTGAACGGCCTTGAGGACGTCACGGCACCCATTGTGGTCTGCAACGAAGAACACCGTTTCCTGGTAGCAGAACAACTGCGTGAACTGGGCATCGACAACGCGACAATTGTCCTGGAACCCGAAGGCCGCAATACAGCGCCGGCAGTTGCTCTGGCGGCCCTGGCCGCTAACGCGCCGGAATCCGTCCTGCTGGTGCTGGCTGCCGATCACCTGATTGCTGACATTCCCGTGTTTCATGCCGCCATCGCGGACGGAGCGGCTCACGCTGAAAACGCCAAGCTGGCCACATTCGGTATTGTGCCAGGCCACCCCGAAACCGGCTATGGCTATATCCGTCGCGGCGATGCCCTGACCTCAGGCCATACCATTGAGGCGTTTGTTGAAAAGCCTGACCTGGAAACTGCCCGGCAGTATCTAGCATCCGGCGACTATTACTGGAACAGCGGCATGTTCATGTTCGCTGCCGGAGCCTACCTGGCTGAACTGAACGAGCATGCGCCAGAGATACTGCGAGTTTGTCGTGAGGCCTGGCAGGGCTGCGCCGACGATCTGGATTTCAAACGTATCCCCGCCGAGATTTTTTCCACTTGCCCGTCCGACTCCATCGACTATGCCGTGATGGAGCATACCCGCAATGGCGTGGTGGTCAGCCTGGATGCCGGCTGGAATGACCTCGGGGCCTGGTCGGCGCTGTGGGATCACAGTGATTCTGATGCGAGCGGCAATGTCAGCCGTGGCGACGTATTGCTCAGTGATGTCTGTGATTCCTACATTTATGCCGAATCCCGGCTGGTGTCGGTGATTGGCCTGGATGACCTGGTGGTAGTGGAAACCCCCGATGTGGTCCTGGTTTCGGCGAAGGACCGGGTGCAGGATGTGAAAGGCATGGTCGACACCATCAAGCAGGCCGGTCGCACTGAGGCCGATAGCCACGTCCGCGTCTACCGGCCCTGGGGCTCCTATGAAAGCCTGGCCCATGGTGAGCGCTTTCAGGTCAAACGTATACGCGTGAAGCCGGGCGCCTCATTATCGCTCCAGTTGCACCATAAGCGCGCAGAGCACTGGATTGTGGTGCAGGGTACGGCACGTGTAACCATCGGTGAGCAGGAAATGGACCTGCAGGCCAATGAGTCCACCTTCATTCCGCTGGAGACCAAACATCGCCTGGAAAACCGCGGCACCGAGGAACTGGTGATGATTGAGGTGCAATGCGGCAGTTATCTCGGGGAGGATGATATTGTGCGGTTTGATGATATCTATGGCAGGTTGGGCACGTAAAAAGAAGATAAAAGGACAAACGGATAAAAGGCAGACGCTTTAATGACAGTCGAAAGAATACCCCCTTTTATCCGTTTATCCTTTTATGGAAAACTGGAATGATTATTGAGTCCAGAATCACGACCCAATCACAAAAAAAGAGAACCCATGTCCGATTCCCCCATCAAAAAATGCCTGTTTCCCGCCGCCGGTTACGGCACCCGTTTTCTGCCCACCACCAAATCCATGCCCAAGGAGATGATGCCGATCGTCAACAAGCCCCTGATCCAGCTGGGGGTGGAAGAAGCCATGGAAGCGGGCATGACCGGCATGGGTATCATCACCGGGCGCGGCAAGCGTGCGCTGGCTGATCACTTCGATATCAACTACGAACTGGAGCATCAGATTGCCGGTACCGACAAGGAAGACCTGCTGATCCAGATTCGCAAGATTATCGACCAGTGCACTTTTTCCTATACGCGTCAGAATGAAATGAAAGGCCTGGGCCACGCCATCCTCACCGGCGAAACCCTGATTGGCAACGTCCCGTTTGCGGTCGTGCTAGCCGATGACCTGTGCTATTCCCCGGACCAGGGTGTGCTGTCACAGATGGTGGATCTCTATAAAAAGCACCAGTGCAGCATTGTGGCCATCGAGGAAGTGCCGAGGGACCAGACCCACAAGTACGGCGTCATCGCCGGAGAGGAAATCGAACCGGGCCTGATCAGGATCACCGACATGGTGGAAAAACCCGCACCGGAAGACGCACCTACCAACCTGGCCATTATCGGGCGCTACATTCTCACGCCGGATATCTTCGATATCATCCGAGAGACCCTGCCGGGCCGTAACAATGAAGTGCAAATCACCGATGCCCTGCTGACCCAGGCCACCCAAGGCAAGGGTGTGCTGGGCTACAAGTTCAAGGGCCGCCGCTTCGATTGCGGTTCGGTGCCCGGTTTCATGGAAGCCACGAAATTCTATTTCGACAACAATTTGTATTGAGAGACGGTCAGGAAGAGGCTGGTTGGTCGGCATAGGCGGCAGGCCCTTTGCCGACAGCTATATAAACCGGCTGGGCTGGAGAAACCCGGTCGGTAAAAATCGAGGAGACACCCGAATGCAGGCAATCACCTGTTTCAAAGCCTATGATGTGCGCGGTCGCATTCCGGACCAGTTGAATGAGGATATCGCCTACCGTATCGGCCAGGCCTACGCGGCATTCATTCAGCCCCGCGAAGTGGTGGTGGGCTTCGACATCCGCCTGAGCAGCAAATCCCTGTGTGCGGCGCTGACCCGCGGTCTTACCGACTCCGGTGTTGATGTGCAGAACATCGGCCAGTGCGGCACCGAAGAAATCTACTTCGCCACCAGCTTCCTGAACGTGGATGGCGGCATCGTGGTCACGGCTAGTCATAATCCCAAGGATTACAACGGCATCAAATTCGTCCGCGAAAATTCAAAGCCCATCAGTGGCGACACGGGGCTGGAAGAGATCCGCAAGCTGGCGGAAAAAAACGAATTTGATCTTGCGCCAAAAAAAGGCAGCAACACCCAGGTGGATGTGAAGAAAGACTATATCCGCCACCTGCTGTCCTATATTGATATCGACAAACTCAAGCCGCTGAAGGTCCTGAGCAATCCCGGCAATGGCGGTGCGGGTCCGATCGTGGATCTGCTGGCGGAACACCTGCCGTTTGAATTCATCAGGATGTATCACGAACCCGACGGTAATTTCCCCAACGGTATTCCCAATCCATTGCTGCCGGAAAATCGCCAGCCCACCAGGGACCGACTGCTGGCAGAGGGCGCCGATGTCGCCATTGCCTGGGACGGTGATTTCGATCGCTGCTTTTTCTTTGATGAAAAAGGCGGTTTCATCGAGGGTTATTACATCGTCGGTTTGCTGGCTGAAGCCTTTCTGAAAAAGCAGCCGGGCAGCAAGATCATTCATGATCCGCGCCTGATCTGGAATACCCGGGCCGTGGTTGAGGCCAACGGCGGTGAAACCGTTCAATGCAAATCAGGACATGCCTTCATCAAGGAAAAGATGCGTGAAGTCGACGCTGTCTATGGCGGTGAGATGAGTGCGCACCATTATTTCCGTGACTTCTACTACTGCGATTCCGGCATGGTGCCCTGGTTGCTGGTGTTGGAACTGATGTGCGAGTCCGGCAAGCCGCTCTCACAGCTGATGGCAGAATGCATGGCCCAGTTTCCGGCCAGCGGCGAAATCAACCGCGAGGTGGATGATGCCAAGGCCATGATCGACAAGGTGCTGGCCCATTACCAGGCCGATGCCCTGGCTGTCGATTACACCGACGGTGTCAGCGTCAGTTTTGCCGACTGGCGTTTTAATCTGCGCATGTCCAACACCGAGCCGGTGATCCGCCTGAACGTGGAATCCCGCGGTGATACTGCGCTGATGCAGGCCAGGACTGACGAAATTCTTGCTCTGATGTAGGCCGCCGCTCGAGCCCCGTTGTCAGGTTGGTGGTATGGTTAGCAGGAGCCCTTATTCGACGATTTCAGGCTGATCTCTCCTGGCATGCCTGTAAATTGTCAACAATATTCCCTAGAATTCGCCCACATTTTTCGGCCCCTGCTGAACTTTAGGCGAAACAGGGGCTACAACAATCATGAAAACAGAACTGGAACTGCCCCATGAGTGAACAGGAAAACCCCAAAGATACCGTCAAATTTACCATCGAGAACCGGATTGCCTGGGTCTCTTTCAATCGCCCCGCAAAGAAAAATGCCATGAGCCCGGACCTGAACCGCCGCATGATGGAAGTGCTCGATGAGCTGGAGTACAACGACGATGTCGGCGTGCTGGTGCTCACCGGTGAAGGCGATGCCTGGCAGGCCGGCATGGACCTGAAAAAGTATTTTCGTGAAACCGAGGCCGGTGGCCTGGGCAGCATTCGCCAGTCCCAGCGCGAAAGCTATGGCTGGTTTCGCCGCCTGCGCTGGTTCCAGAAGCCGACTATCGCCATGGTCAACGGTTGGTGTTTTGGCGGCGGATTTGCGCCGCTGTTTTCCTGTGACCTGGCTATTTGTGCCGACGAGGCCAAGTTTGGCTTGTCCGAAGTGAACTGGGGCATCCTGCCCGGTGGCGGCGTGACCAAGGTCGTCGTGGAACTGTTGTCCATGCGTGATGCCATGTACCTGGCCCTGACCGGTGATGCCATCGACGGCAAGACAGCCGCCGCCTGGAAGCTCGTCAATGAAAGTGTGCCGCTGGCACAGTTGCGCGCTCGCGTGGAAGAACTGGCCAACCTGCTGCTGAAGAAAAATCCGGTGGCCCTGAAGGGCACCAAGGACGCTGTCCGCCGTGTGAAGGAAATGACCTACGACAACGCCGAGGATTACCTGGTGCGTGCGCAGGAAGCGGCCAACTATTTTGACAACGAGGGTCGCAAGGAAGGGATTCGCCAGTTCATCGACGAGAAGTCCTACAAGCCGGGTCTGGGCGAGTACAAGAAAGACTCGTAAATCGACATGCTGTTGTCGGCAAACGGCCCTAAGGGCCTATACCGATCTGCGGGAAATTCATGTCGTTGGTCGTCGTTGGGTTGGTGGTTGGCATAGCGCAGCGTTTGCCGACATTATTGGTCACTTATACGCTGACTCTCAGGGTTTTGGTGTCAGCTTGAACACCGTCATCCGCGATGCGCCCGAGGTATAAATCGTGCCATCCGTATCCACGCCGAGACCATGGGCACGCGGGGCATAGGCGGTATCAATCAGCTCGCCATCCAGCGTCAGGATATTCACTTCTCCTTCGTTCACGTCACTGATGTAGATCCTGTCATTGACGATCTCGATGCCGCCGCGGGAGCGGTAAGGCCAGCTCTCCAGGAACTGGCCGTCCCTGTCGAACACGTTCACGCGAAAGTTTTCACTGTCATTGGTGATGATGCGGCCGTCATCGGTCACGGCGACACCGTGCACCGCCTGGAATTCGCCATCGCGCGGCCCGCCTTTGCCCCCGATCATGCGAATGAATTTCCCGTCTGGGGAAAAATGCATGATGCGTGAGTTCACGTAACCGTCAGAGACATAAATGTCGCCAACGCCGTTACCCGAGTCGTGGATGAAGACATGGTTGGGCTGGTTGAAGCGGCCGATCTCGTCGTTGTCACCGGGCTGGTCGCGCTCGCCCAGGGTCATCAGCAGGTCGCCGTCCGGGCTGAACTTGAGCACGATGTGGCTGTAGGTTTCCGTGATCCAGATGTTGCCGTCGTTATCCACCGTGATGCTGTGCGGATTGGTGGTGGCCGGTTCGCCGCTCCACTGGCGGATGAAGTTGCCGTCACGGTCGTAGATGCGCACATGGGGATCGCGGCGTACCAGCACATACACCTGGCCCTTGCCATCTGCAGCGACCCAGGACGTGTTGCCGTCCCATTTACCGGTCGGGTTGGCCCAGGTGCCGTCACGCACAAAGTTCTGCTCTGGATTCTGGTTGGACGCATCTTCAGGCTGGGCCAGGGTGACCTGGATCATGCTGGTCAGCAGCAGGGCAGTAAGCAGGGGGCGGAACATTGGCGACTCCACTGTGGGAACTTGAACGATGCAGGCAGTATATAGGCCTGCTCGCTGGTCTTCATAGTCTTGTCGATCGGCATTGTCTAGTAGGTCGGCATAGGCCGCAGGCCGCTTGCCGACATCTCTGCACGTTGTACGATTTAACTTTCAACCGAACCAGCCCCGGCTGGATTCTCACCGGCAGGGTTCATATACTGCTCGTCCGTCACCTGTCATTAGAACAGCGGTCATCAAGGGGATTCCGGCATGCGTCACCACATCATCACATTACTGCCAGCACTGCTGTTGGCCGCCTGTTCTGCCGAACAGCCGCCCGAAGTGGCTGCCCCGGCAGAGATTGTTGCCGAGCCTGTTCCTGCGCCCAACATCCTGCTCATTATCTCGGATGACGTTGGCCTGGATGTCACCACCGGCATGCAGCCCGGCCTAATCAACAACCTGGTTGCCCACTACGGTCCTGACGGACTCAACCACCCGAATTACAGCACCATCAGCGGAAAACCGGCCTCGACACCGGTGCTCAATACCCTGGCGCAGCAGGGCATGGTCTTCAACAATGTCTGGGCACACCCGTTCTGCTCACCCACACGTGCTTCCATTCTCACCGGCCTGTATTCGCAGACCCACGTGTTCACCTATGCCGATGCCCTGTCACAGAACCACACCTCCTTCGTGCGCATGCTGAAAGAGCAGGGCAATTATTCAACCGCAGTGTTCGGCAAATGGCACATGGCCGGCCTGCCGGGGCAGGACGTCAGCTATCCGGGCATGAAACCCAAGGAAGCCGGCTTCGACCTGTTCAAGGGCAATATGCATGCCGCACTCAATACGTTCTGGGATTACGCCTACGAGATCCAGGACGAGACGACTCCGGCCGATCAGTGGCGTACTGAAACACCCCCGGAAAAGTCCCTGCCGGGCATCGCACCGACCACGTACGGTCCAGTCGTCAAGGTGGCCGATGCCATTGAGTGGATGGAAAACAATGAAGCCACTGATCCGACCAAACCCTGGTTTGCCTGGGTGGCGTTCAACCTCTCCCATGCCACACGGGCGTCGGCACCCACCCAGATGGCTGTCCCCAATATCGATACCCTGAATGCCGAGACCCGCGCGGAGATCGAAGACTGCGGTGCCAGCTACGGTACACAGGATTACGGCACCTGTGCGGGTGAAGTGCAGATGCGTGCCATGACCAACAGCCTCGACACCGTGATCGGCAAACTCATTGAGGCGGTGGACCGAATCGATGACAACACCATCGTCATCTATATCGGCGACAACGGCACGCCCATGTACCAGCGCCCGAACCTGGATTTCATCGACAACATGTACATCACCCGCGATGGTCGCGGCAAAGGCACGGCCTATGAAAGCGGCGTGCGCGTGCCGATGATCGTGCGTGGTCCGCAAATTACGGCGGGCTTCAGTGAAGAGTTTGCCAGTGCCGCGGACCTGTTTCCGACTTCACTGTCGCTGGCCGGTCTGGCCACTCCCGCCATGGTGTCCAACGGTGACGGCACCGGCATGCTGCCACTGGATGCGGTTTCCCTGGTCCCGATTCTCAGCGGTCAGGCCGAGCATGTGCGTGATCCGAATGAAGGCTACCTGCTCACCGAAACCTCCAACCTGATGACCGGTGGCACCCTGCATTTCGGGGCCCGCAACGCCAGCCACAAGATTGTCTGCATCGGCAGCGTCAATTCGGAAGCCTGCGAGTTTTACAATATGCAGGAAGACCCGCTGGAGGAGTTCCCGCTGACCATACCCGACAGCTGTGAAGCCTATGAGACAAGCAGCTGGACACCGGATGATGAGCCATGGCATTACTGCCGGTTGGTGGAAGTCGCGGAAACCAAATCCGCTATGAATTGAAAAACTGCCGCAGGTCGGGATAGGCACAAGGCGCCGTTTGCCGACAAGCAATTTGTAATAACAATGTCGGCAAATGCTTCGCTATGCCGGCCTGCAGCACAAAGGAAACTAATCACGCTATTCCAGTACGAGCGGCTTCAGCCGCGAAATATTTAAACTGAAACCAGAAAACAAACGGAAATCCGCATCATGAAAAAAACACTCCTCACCCTGGCCGCCCTGATCACCGGCCTGACGCTTTTCTCCACGTCCGCCCCTGCCCAGGTCAACGTCGACCTGCCGGCCTGTGGCCCGAGCACGCAGCTGGCTACTGATATCTCGAAGAATGTGACCCCAACGTCGCGCTGTTTCGAGCTGCGCATGTACACCGTTGACCCAGCCCGGGTTGGTACCGGCGATTTCAACGGCGGCATCGATGAACTGCACCAGCGTTTCCGTGAGGACGAGGCCGCCATGTTCGAACGCCATGGCGCCGAAGTCATCGGTGTGTGGCAGGACCTGCAGCGTCCCAACACGCTGATCTGGATGCTGGCCTATCGCGATCTCGAGCATCGTGCGGATGTATGGACCAAGTTTGCCAACGATCCCGACTGGACCGCACTGCGCACCAAGTACAATGTGCCGCTGAACGCCCCGCAGGTGTTCTACATGAGCAATACCGATTACTCGCACCTGAAATAAAGGGAGTCTGTGTGTCGGCATAGGTGCAAAGCGCCGTTTGCCGACATTCGATTTTGGTAAAGCGTTGTGGGTCATGATGTGGGCAAACCCTGTGTCATGCCGACCTACGATGTCGCCATGCTTTGTGAACAAATGATGAGAATTTATGACTGACAAAACCTTTTCCGCCGGCCGCCACTTCCTCCAGATTCCAGGGCCGTCCAATGTCCCTGACCGCGTCCTGCGTGCCATGGCGCAACCGGTTGTGGACCATCGCGGTCCGGAATTCCCTGCGCTCACCAACCGCGTACTGGCAAAACTGGCTGCAGTGTTCAAAACCGTATCTCCGGTGATCATCTACCCGGCATCCGGTACCGGCGGCTGGGAATCGGCGCTGCTGAATACGCTGTCACCCGGTGACAAGGTGCTGGCTTTTGAAACCGGCCACTTCGCCACACTGTGGAAAAACGTCGCCGTCAAACTTGGTCTGGACGTGACATTTGTCCCCGGTGACTGGCGCCACGGCATCGATCCGGCGCTGGTCCTGGAAAAGCTGGCAGCTGACAGCACTCATGAATTCAAGGCTGTCCTTGCCGTACACACGGAAACTTCCACCGGTATCAACAGCCGCATCAAGGATATTCGCGATGCCATCGATGCCGCCAGGCACCCGGCGCTGTTCATGGTCGATGCCGTGTCCTCGCTGGCGTGTTCCGATTACCGCCACGATGAATGGAAGGTCGATGTCACGGTCAGTGCCTCCCAGAAGGGCCTGATGCTGCCGCCTGGTTTGTGCTTCAACGCCATCAGTGAAAAAGCCATTGAGGCATCAAAGCATTCAAAGGCGCTGCACTCCTACTGGCGCTGGGAAGAAATGCTCACCAACAATGCCCGCGGCTATTTTCCTTACACGCCGGGCACGAACCTGCTCTACGGCCTGGACGAAGCGCTGAACCTGTTTGATGAAGAAGGTTTTGACAACGTACTGGCCCGCCACCAGCGTCTGGCCAAAGCCACGCGCATTGCCGTGGATGCCTGGGGCCTGGAAAACCTGTGCCTGAATGCCGATGAATACTCCAACTCCACCACCGCCGTGCTCATGCCGAAAGGGCACGATGCCGACAAGCTGCGCCTGGCCATTCTCGAGAAGTTCAACATGTCGCTGGGTATGGGCCTGGGCAAGGTAAAGGGCACGGTATTTCGCATTGGCCACATCGGCGATTTCAACGACCTGATGCTGATGGGTACGCTCAGTGGCGTGGAGATGGGCCTGAACCTGGCCGGTGTGCCGCACCAGAAAGGCGGGGTGCAGGCCGCGATGGAATACCTGGCAGAGAATTAAAGCCAATGTCGGCAAACGCCCCTTCGGGGCTATGACGACCAACGATTAGACCGGTAGTGCGTAGGCCGGGAGAGCCCGCAGGCCGTTTGCCGCAAGGAAAAGGACAAAAGGTAGGTCGGATAAGGGCGCAGCGCGCCATCCGACACAGCAAGACATCGCACAATTCGCGGCTAAGGTCGCTCCTACCCGATATCAAGGACCGTAGGAGCGGCGTTAGCCGCGAACTACAATGACGGCAATAACCAGGGCGCAAAGACGCCTCTCAAGAACGGCTTTAGCCGTGAAAAGTCAAAAACCAACAATAACGACAAAGGGGATACCATGAAAACCGGACTCACTCTGGTGCTTGCACTCACCGGTCTGGCTTCTGCAGCCAGCGCCCAGCAACCCGCTTCCGCGTTTGATCGCGGCAATCACCTGCAGGCCTGGCAGGACCCGGCTTATCAGGACGTGGTCAGCCAGTGCAGTACAGCGCCTGCCGCCTTCCGCATTGGCGGCGGTGCCCAGGATGCCAAAACCCCGCCATTTCCCACGCTGCCATTTTCGACAGCCATTGCCGGCGTGATCGAGCATGGCAAAACCTGGGACATCGTCTGGCGCTGGCAGGGCAACAATGCCGATGGTCCCATCGCCGCGGACAACGGCACCGTGATCTTTGCCAACAACGATGCCGGTAATGTCATGCAGCTGGATCCCGCCACCGGCCTGGCAGAAATACTCTACGCGGATATCAATACCGCCGGCGCCGTCTCGCGCAACAAAAACGGCGAACTGTTTGTGGCCACCCGTGGTATCGGCACCGGCATCCTGCAGCTGGAACCGGAGCGCAGGACACTGGCCGATACGATAAACGGCGAACCCCTGGAATGTGTTGGTGGCGTGATGAACGACCTCGCCGCCGCTGCCAACGGCAGTGTCTATTTCTCGGTTACAGGCAGTGGCGTGTTTCAGGCTGACCCGGCTGGCAACGTCACAAAATTCGGCGCAGTCCCGGCCGCCAACGGCATTATTCTGAGTCCGGATGAAAGCGTGCTTTACGCCACCAACGGCGCCGAGGTAGTGGCCTTCGATGTGCAGGCTGATGGCTCATTGGCCAACCAGCGCACCTTCGGCATGCTGCAGGGCGGTACCGGCGGCGATGGCGCCGCGGTAGATGATGAAGGGCGGCTCTATGTCGCCACCGGTCAGTCGGCGGATGTGTTCGCCCCCGACGGCACCTTCCTCGGTTCCATTCCGGGCCCGCGCGGCATGCATGGCGTATTCTTCGGCGGCGAAGACAAGAAGACGTTGTACGGCATCGTCTTCTACGGCACCTGGGGCACCCAGGCGGCGCGCAACGGCATCGTCGGCATTCCGGTGTTGACGCCCGGGTACCAGGGCCGGGCCAAGTAATCACCATCCATATATGTTCGCGGCTGAAGCCGCGCCTACGGGCTTCGACATATCAGTAGGAGCGGCTTCAGTCGCGAACAAAAAAACAATAAAAAAGGGGCTCAGACTTGGATCCAACCACCGCCGTCAACACCAGCGCCGCCATCTCCCTGTCCGGGTTTGCGGTGGTCATATTCCTGTTGCTGTTCCTCATTGCGCGCTGGAAGTGGCACGTGTTCTTCGCATTACTGTTGCCCATCATGCTTTTCGGCATTCTGCCTGGCATTCAACAAAACAATTTCATCGACGCCTTTGAATCCGGCTTCGGCAACACCCTCGGCGGTATCGGCGTGGTCATCGTGCTCGGCTCCATCATTGCCGAGGCGCTCAAGCACACCGGGGCCATCCAGGTCATCACCCGTTCCATGGTCAATCTGGTCGGCAAGACGCGCATGCCACTGGCCCTGACCCTCACCGGTTTCATCATCGGAATCGCCATTTTCTCTGATGTCGCCTTCGTCATTCTCAACCCGCTGGTGCATTCCTCGGCGCGTGCGATGAGTGTTGGTATTGCGGTGATGTCCACCGGCCTGGTGGGGGCACTCCAGCTGACCCATGCCATCGTACCGCCCACGCCCGGCCCGCTTGCGGCGGCTGCACTCGTTGGGGCGGATATCGGCAAGACCATCATCGCCGGCGGCATCGCCTGTCTGGCCGGCAGCATCGCCTGCTGGGCATGGGGCGTGTACTTTGCCGGCCCGCGTATCAAGACGCAGGCCTCTGAGGAATTCGACAACATCAGCATCGAGGAAGACCTCGGGGACGCTGACATCGATGAGTTGCCGTCCACCCTGAGTTCCTATATGCCCATCGTGATTCCCATCATCCTCATCGGCATGCAAAGTATCGTCAACCTGACCCTGGCCGAAGGCACCTGGCTGCGCACCATTTTCGGCTACCTGGGCTGGCCGGTGGTGGCACTGAGCATTGGCGTGTGGCTCGCCTACCGCAATATCACCACCGCGGATGCGCGAGAGAAGGCCAAAGACAAATGGGTGGAAGACGGTCTGCGCACCTCCGCCATGATCCTCGTAGTGACCGGGCTGGGCGGTTCACTGTCCGCGATCCTGCGTGGCACGCCGGCGGTGGACTACATTGCCACACTGTTTGCCGACTATGGTTTGCCGGCCATCCTGCTGCCGTTCGTGCTCGGTATCATCGGTAACATGATTACCGGCTCCACCACGGTCGGCGTGATCACGGCCGCCTCCCTGTCCGCGCCCATGCTGGGCACACTGGGCCTGAGTCCGGAAGCCGCCATGCTCTCCGGCGCCAGCGGCTCGGTGATCATCAAGTACGTCAATTCCAGCTACTTCTGGATCTGCACCTCACTCACCAGGCTGTCTGTCGCCGATGCTGTATTCAGCTATGGCGGCGCCACCCTGGTCGGTGGGGTGGTGTCCTTTCTGGTGGTGTGCAGTATGTGGAGCGCAGGCCTGATTTGATTGCCATGGCCGGGTTTGAATAACAGGCAAAAAAATCAGGCAGTAGCCTGGTTTTTTGTTTGGTCTGAACTCAAGTGGGTTAGTTGGGACTCGCCGGATCGGGCGCCAGCAGGTTAGGAAACGGTTCACGGAGCGTGTTCTGTACCTGCTCCAGCGTCGCCTGGCCGACCACGTTCCATGCGTTGCCATCAACATCAATGAACACAGCCGCGGCATCTACCGGGTTATTGGCATCATCCTGGTTGGCTGCAGGATCGGCGTCATCCGGATTCGCCAGGTTGATGATGGCGGCTTCGCTGATTGGCACGATGGTCAGGCCCATGACATTGGCCAGGTCAAGCTGACCGATTTTGGCCGCCGCTTCGAAGACATTGAAACGGCGTATTTGCTGGTGGCCCGCGCCCAGGATGACGGTACCATCTTCTGGGACTGCCTGCCGGACAGCGGCGGGAAAGCCCTGCCGCAGCGCTATCTGCCGGAAAACTGCGACAATGCCGGCAAGGATGGCGACGAAGACGCGTCGGTAGTGTTGCGGTAACCCGACATTCAGGGACGGTGCCTATCTCACTATATTTGGCACTGTCCTTTATAAACCTTTGCCCACGCAGGAGCGGCCTCAGCCGCGAACCATAGCAGACTTGAACCTGCCCCATACACTGTACATGGAGGAGCGGCTTCAGCGGCGAACTAAAAACCGACACTTCAATAACCCCGCCCGGGGTTTCCTTGACGCAAAATTCGGGGCATTATCGGTGCTCTAAAACACGCCAGGGAGGAAAGATGTTGAAACATCAGCACACGGCAGGCACAGCCTCTGCCCGGGTATCACTTGATCGTCGCACCTTCCTGAAAGCCTCCACCATGGCCGGTGCCGGCTTTTCCCTCGCCACTTATCTCACGCCAGGCGCACTGCAAGCACAAGATTCTGATCCGTCTGACCAGCTCGAACTCAATGCCTTTGTCGAAATCGGCCTCGACGGCGCCATCAACATCTACGCCCACTGTCCGGAGAAGGGGCAGGGCATCAAGACCTCGCTGCCCATGATCGTCGCCGACGAACTCGGTGCTGACTGGAACGATGTCACCGTGGTGCGAGCCCCATTCAACGAAGCCCGCTACGGCACGCAGCGCGCCGGCGGTTCCACCTCCACGCCCCGGGAATTCGATCCCATGCGCCGCGCCGGCGCCGCCGCTCGCACCATGCTCATCGGCGCCGCCGCCCGGCGTCTGTCGGTAGATCCGTCCCTGTTCACAACGCAAAACAGCCGCGTTGTCCACCGCACCAGCGGCGCCAGCCTGACCTTTGCTGAGCTGGCCCTGGACGCCGCCAGGCAACCGGTGCCGGATGTCGACACCTTGGTTTTCAAACCTAGAGCCGAATACACCATCATCGGCACCCGCGTACCCGATGTGGATATCGACACCATCGCCACCGGCCATCCCCTATATGGCTCGGACCTGCAACTGCCCGACATGCTCTACGCCGTGTACGAGAAATGCCCCGCCACCTATGGCCGGGTGGTAAGCGCCAACCTCGACCACATCAAGGCCATGCCGGGCATCGTCGATGCCTTCCTGGTCACCGGCAACGACAATGTCGGCGAACTCCTGGACGGCGTCGCCATCGTTGCCCGCTCCACCTGGCAGGCGTTCAAGGCGAAACAGCAGTTGGAAGTAGAGTGGAATACTGCGCTGGCCTCCAAGGACGATGACCGCGATATCTTCGCCCGCGCCCAGGACATCGCCAAGGCGCCATGGCCAACGGATAACCAGATTACTGCCACTGGCGATGTGGAAAGCCAGTTCGACAGCGACCTGACCACCACCGTCACCAGCACCTACCAGTTTCCCTATCTCTCCCACGCGGTCATGGAACCCATGAACTGCACCGCCCACTACCATGCCGACACCAACAGCCTCGAGATCTGGGCACCCACCCGCCAGCCGCAACTGACGGTGGCGTCCATGGGCAACGTGTTCGGCATTCCGGCAGAAAACGTCACCCTGCACATGATGCGCATGGGCGGCTCCTTCGGCCGCCGCCGTGTCCAGGATTATTCCTGTGAAGCTGTCGCCATCGCACGACGTTTCAACGTGCCGGTCAAACTGCAGTGGACCCGCGAAGACGACATGATGCATGACCAGTACCGCCCCGGCGGCGTCTACGCCTTCAAGGGCGCGGTCAGCCGCGAGGGTAGGGTAGTCGCCATGCAGAACCACCTTATAGGCCCCTCGGTCAGAGGCGTGGCTACCGCCGGCACCCGCCTGGGCCGCGACGAATTCCCGGCGCTGAACATCGACCACTACCGCTCCGCCATGTCCCTCATCGACACCAACACCCCCTCGGGCTCCTGGCGCGCGCCGGGCTCCAATGCTACTGGCTGGGCGGTGCAGAGCTTCATCCACGAACTGGCTGTGGCTGCTGGCCGTGATCATGTCGAACTGCTCATTGAAATGATGGGCGAACCGCGCTGGTTTGAGGAAGGCAGCATGGGGTCTCTCAATACCGTCCGTGCCGTAGAGGTGATCAAACTGGCCGCCGAGAAAAGCGGCTGGGGTAAACCCTTGCCCGCCGGGCATGGCCTGGGCATCGCCTTCCATTTTAGTCATAACGGGCATGTCGCCGAGGTGGCTGAGGTCAGTGTGGATGCCAACAACAAGGTTACGGTCCACCGTGTGACTGCTGCCGTGGATATCGGGCCGGTGATTAACTTAAGCGGCGCAGAGAAGCAGGTGCAGGGAGCCGTGCTGGATGGCATCAGTACCCTGCGCGGCCTGGAGATCACGATGCGCGATGGGGTGGTGCAGCAGGATAACTTTCACCAGTACAACATTTTGCGGATGAAGGATGCGGTGACGGTGATTGATGCGCATTTTATTCAGAGCGATTTTCATCCCACCGGGTTGGGAGAGCCGGCTTTGCCGCCGTTGATGCCGGCGGTGTGTAATGGGATTTTTGCGGTGACGGGGAAAAGGGTGAGGAAGTTACCGATAACCAAGGAAGGGCTTTTGGCCTAATTAGCCGTGATCAATAAAATCAAAGGGGTCAGAGAATCAAAGGGGTCAGAGTAACTTGATCCTGCTGTTCCAGGCTTCGGCCGATTTCCTCCCTCCTTCCCGCGGGAAGGGTGGTAGCTTGTACCCCAATTGTTTTTCGACCTGCCGCTTAAATCTGTCGTCCCCCAGCCCCCAGCCCTTGTTGGCGGCCTGGCGTATTTCCTCCAGTGACCACTTAGAAAGCTGACTGTTGAAAAGGGCTCTGTACGCGGCCTGCCTTGCTTTCCAGGTATCCCCAAGGGCGTTATAGACGACTTGGGGTGTCACCAGCTTTATGTACTTGCCCAGTGCGTTGCATCAATAACTGGACCAGGGGTGCCCGGCGGGATGCACCACCATGTTGGCTCTCACGGGATTCATTTCACTATAACGGCTTACGGTTAACAGGTATGGGTTCGAATGCACCAGTGAGGCTTTGAAGCAGTCTTACCAGAGAGAGCCTGA
>Ga0255760_10001976_pt1 | contig 19228 bp, 20 predicted proteins | sample 071ome_25_FD_179960 | JGI IMG/M metagenome (GOLD analysis project Ga0255760, IMG submission 179960) | Coastal salt marsh microbial communities from the Groves Creek Marsh, Skidaway Island, Georgia - 071410BT metaG (version 2) | ecosystem: Environmental > Aquatic > Marine > Intertidal zone >... | reverse complement strand
ACTGTAATAAGTTGTGCCAATTCAACTCCAATAGAAAATCCAATTAAACCTACATAATCAAATGAATCATTAAATGTTATCTGATTAAAATAATTTGCAAAACCAAAGCCGTGAATTATTCCAAAAAATGTTGAAATGAATAATGTGAAAAAATCAACTTTATTTAGATTTTTGGTAATGAAAATATTTGAGATTGCTGATACTATTATTGTGACTGGAATTAAAATTTCAATAAGCGTCATGTCTGGATTAAAAATCTTGAAAGCCGATAATATAATGGATGTTGAATGACCAACTGTAAAAAAAGTTATTATCCAAAACAACCTTTTAAAGTTTCTAAATGAAAATGGAATTGTTATTGAAACTATAAAAAGAAAATGATCATATGCATTTATATCAAGGATATGCATAAACCCTAATTTTAAATAAAATATTAATTGTTCCATAATTTAGATTCCTCTCTCTTTTTTTATTTTTTCGTAAGCATCTTGAATTTTAGCGAATTTTTCTTTTGCGGCTTTAATATAAGCATCTCCCATATGTTGTACTTTGTCAGGATGATGTTTTTTTGCTAAATCTCTATATGCTTTTTTGAGATCTTCGTTTGAACAATTTTTTTCAATCTCTAATATCTTGTAATGGGATTCAGATGATTTTATAAACATTGCTTTTATACTTTCAAAATCTCTGCTAGAGATATTCATTAATCTTGAAAATTCTCCAAGCTTCTTTATTTCTAAATTTGAGATTGATCCATCTGATTTTGCGATATTAAACAGCAAGTTTATTATTTGTAGTCTAGTTTCATATGTTGTTCTGAACTTATAAAAATTGCAAATTTTTTCAACTGAAATTCGCTTCTTATTTACCTCTGTGTTAAATTGTTTAAATAATCTTTTAGCTCTTTCGTGTCCATGAAGAGAAATAAAATAATTTCTTACAAATTGTAATTCTGACTCTGAAACTTTACCGTCTGATTTTATTAATATTGAGGCAAGTGACAATAAATTAAGTTCAAATTCTTTTATCACTTTAGAATTAACTCTTTTTATACCGCCATTATCTATCATTGAACCAACAAACATGCCTATAATTAGACCTGGAAAACGATAAATAAAAAATCCAATAGCAGCTAAAATCCACTTATACATAAGGTTAAAAATACGAAGTGATTTTAATAGTTCTTTAGTATATTTGAAAAAAAAACTTATGTATCCAGATCACATTGTATTACCGATGAAACAAGAACTAACTAACAATGGTTTTACTGAACTAAAAAATGATGATAACATTAAAGATTTAATTCAAAATGACTCATCACTAATTGTTGTTAATTCAGTTTGCGGTTGTGCTGCTGCGAATGCAAGACCTGGCGTTTTAAAATCTTTAAAAAATAGTTCAATACCCAAAAATCTATATACTGTTTTTGCTGGTGTTGATACTGAAGCCACAAATGCTGCAAGAGAATTAATGTTTCCCTTCCCGCCATCATCTCCAAGTATAGCACTTTTTAAAAATGGGGAATTGGTTCATATGCTAGAAAGACATCATATTGAAGGAAGAGATTCTGAAATCATTGCCGAAAATTTAACTCAGGCATACGATGAATATTGCTAGGTGGTTGGAACTGTAATTTTAAATATAGTTTTCCCAGCTTTTGAAGTGAAGCCAATTTTTCCATTGTAGCTATCAATTAATTTTTTTATAATACTAAGGCCAAGACCTGTTCCTTTATTTTTAGTTGTAAAGTTTGGTTCAAAAATCTTTTCTTTAAGTGAAGTTGGTATTCCAGATCCATTATCACTAATTTTTAATTCTATATTATTATTAATCTTTTTTAATTCTATTTCAATATTTGGATTGTCTAATTCTGAAGTTGCTTGAATAGAATTTTTAACAAGGTTTGTTACTATTCTAACAAGGTTTGATTTGTCAAAATTTCCTTGAATTTTTTCTTTTGGCTTAATAAATTTTATGTCATAATCATTAAATATTTCCAAGCACAATTGAATCTCTTCAGCAAAGTCTATAAATTCATTTTTTTGATCAGGGAATTCAGCAAAGCTTGAAAAGGCTGTTGCAATTGAACTTAGTACATCAATTTGCTGAACAAGAGTTTTACTAAAATCCTCCAGCTTAGAATTTATTTGTGGGTCATTTGGATCAAATTTTAGCTTAAAATTTTGAACACTTAACTTCATTGGAGTTAATGGATTTTTAATTTCATGTGCAACTTGTTTAGCCATTTCTCTCCAAGCTAATTCTCGTTGATTTTTTGCAAGTTCTTTAACGTTGTTGTCAATCTGATCAACCATTTCATTGTAAGATTGTACAAGAGCATGCATTTCTCTACTATTTACATCAAGATCAATTTTTTTATTAGACTTATCAATTGTTAATCTTTTCATCATATACGCAATCTGAGATACAGGGCTCGTAATGTAGCTTGATATAAAATAAGAAATGATAATGGCTAAGACGAACAGCAATAAATAAACTTGAATTATATTAAAAATAAAAGACCTGATTTCGTAAGCATTTAAATTGTCATCATCAAAGTATGGAAGATTTAAAATCCAAATAGGATTATTATTATTATCAAAAATATAAGAATAGGATTGTCTTAAATTAAGATCATCTGCTTTTATAATATCAACATACTTAAGCTTTTCAGAAGATTTAATTTTATTCAATACTGAACTATCAATTCTTTCAATACTTGGAAATTGGTAATTAGTTTCATCTTCATTTTCTCTTACATTAGAGATTACATGCATTATGCTTCCATCTAAGTCATAGATGTTAAATGAAATGTTTTGAATCATTGCTATTTTACCTAATTCATTTTTAAAAACATTTTGAGCATCATTTATTTTAGACTCTTTTAGCTCATAAGAAATGGCTTTTTGTAGCTGAGCTTCTTTTCTTTCTAGCCTTAGCTCATGATAATAATTTGAGCTTTCTAAAATTTGAAAGTTTGTTGATACACCAATCAATAAAAAAGAAATAAAAACAAGAAGGATCATCACCAAAAAGATTCTAGTTCTTAAATAAAAGAAAGGTTTTTTCATAGATGTAATAAACTAAATTAATCAATAAGAATTAAATATTATATTTAGGAAAATTCGATATGAAAAAAATTAAGCTTATTTCAATCCCTCTGGGTGTTTTAATATTAGTTGTTTTTGCTATAATAGTAAGTTCCAGATTTCAATATTTTGATGATTTTAAAAGTATGATTTCCTTGGTTATTAGGTCTCAAAATACAAAAGCATCAATTGATGATTACAAATTTTTTGATAATGTTGAAATTCAAAAGAGCAGCTCAACTTTTGAATGGCCAAAACATAATCTTTATAATCAAATTGGAAGTTCAAAAACTCTTGATTCAGTTCATAAAAAAAATGAAACTGTTGCTTTTTTAATAATAAAAAATGACTCAATTATTAAAGAGGATTATTTTCTTGGATATGATGAAAATTCAATGACTAACTCTTTTTCAATGTCAAAAAGTATTATTTCTTTATTGTTTTTAAAGAGTATTGAAGAAGGAACCATTCCAAGTTTAAATTCTAAGCTAACAGATTACTTTCCTGCTTTCAATGAAAGCAATGGAAGTAATGTAACTCTTAGTGATTTATCAACTATGTCATCTGGTCTTATATGGGAAGAAAACTATAAGGATTTGATGGGTATAACTGCACAAGCTTATGTTACAAAGGATCTCAACAAATTAATGATGAGCTCAAAATTTTCTGGAATCTCAGGAGATAAGTTCAAGTATTTGAGTGGTAATACTCAGTTACTGGCTATGGCAATTGAAAAAGCAAATAACTCAACAATTCAAGAGCTCACCTATAAATGGCTTTGGAATCCAATGGGAGCTAAAAATGACGCTCTTTGGATGATAGATAGCAAAGAAAAAAATATGACAAAAGCTTACTGTTGTTTAAGTTCAAATGCAAAAGATTTTGCAAAAGTTGGATTAGTTTATAAGAATTTTGGGAAAATTAATGAACAGAAGCTTATAGACAGTTCATATATTTCAATGTCTATTAAACCAAGGTTTAATTCAAATCCAATTTATGGATATGGAATTTGGATTGGCAAACAAAACAACGTTGACTTTTTTTCATTAAGAGGTCATCAAGGTCAGTACGTGATTGTCATTCCAAAAGAAAATATAATTATAGTTAGATTAGGAAAGAGAAAAAGTAGAGGTAGTGATTTAAATAATCATCCAAGTGATTTTAATCTTTACATTACTGAATCACTAAATATTTTAAAAAATATTTATAAAAAATGAAAAGAGTGCCAGCTCCAATTCTTGATATTAAAAACTTAAGTGTCTTTTCAAATGAGAGTCCTCTTTTACAAAACATTAGCTTTAGTCTAAAAAAATATTCAATTCTTGGAATTATAGGAGAATCTGGTAGTGGTAAATCTTTAACTGCACTTTCAATATTAAATATTTTAAAATATAAAGGCTTGAAGCAAATTGGAGATATTATATATAATAATGACAATATAACAAGCTATGATTCAAATCAATTTAGAGATTTTCTTAAAAAGGAAATTGGAATAATTTTTCAAGATCCCTCTAGCTATCTAAACCCCAGCATGAAGTGCGGTGATCAAATGTTAGAAGTTTTGAGTCAAAAATCCTCAGAAGAATTTTTAAGTGAAATTCTCATAAAAGTAAAATTTTCTAACCCGAAAGAAATACTTAATAGATATCCTCACGAACTTAGTGGAGGACAAAAACAAAGGATTATGATTGCAATGATGATTGCAAAAAACTCAAAAATCATAATTTGTGATGAGGCAACATCCTCGCTTGACGCACTTATTAAAAAAGAAATAATTGAGCTTCTTTTAGATCTAAAAAAAGAATTTGAATTAAGTATGATTTTTATTTCTCATAACTTGAAATTAATTCACAAAATATGTGATGAGGTTGTTTTTTTAAAGAATGGAAAATTAGTTGAAAAAGGGAATACAAACAATGTGTTTAAGTCGCCAAAAAGTAACTATACTAAAAATTTAATTGAACTTAATTTTAAACCGATTGTTAAAAAACCTAAAAATGAACCTTCAATTAAAAACCTTCTCACAATTGAAAAACTAAATCTTGAGATTAATAATTTTAAAATTCTCAGTGAAATTAACTTCAATCTTAAAAGAAATGAGGTCTTGGGTATTATTGGAGAATCTGGATCTGGAAAGACATCTATAGCTAGATGTATTTTAAATATTTATAGAAATTATACAGGTAATATTTATTTTAACACAGACAATATTAAAGACTCTAACAGGACTGATCTAAGTAAAAAAATACAAGTCATTTTTCAAGATCCTTATGCTTCTCTTGACCCTTCAGTAAAAGTAATAAATCAAATTATTGAAGTACTTAAATTTCATAAAATAGGAGTTAATAACGATTTAAAAGAACGAGCAACTTCTATTCTTGAAAGTGTAAATTTAAATTCAAAGCTTCACAACAAACTTCCATCCGAACTTTCTGGGGGTGAGAGGCAAAGAGTTGTTATTGCAAGGGCTATTTCTATATCTCCAAAAGTTTTGATATGTGATGAATGTGTGTCAGCCTTAGATAAAAATGTTCAAAAATTAATTCTTGAGCTTTTACTTAAGATTAAGGAAGAAATGTCACTAAGTTTAATTTTTATTTCTCATGATATTTCTCTTATTCAATCAATTGCAGATAGAATTGTTGTATTAAAAAATGGAGTAATATTAGATTATAGGGAAACAGAAAAGGTGATAAACAACCCTAAGAAATACACAAAACAATTAATTTCAGCCTCTTTCTAATGAATCTGTATCTTCTCTATGCTAATGATTTATTGAAAATAGCTTTAATAGCAGTTCTATCGTATATAACATTAGCATCTCTCTACAAGTTTATTAAGGGTAAAGAATATTCTATTACAGATTTTAGAATGTCAGTATTTGGTTTGATTTTTTTATTTTTTAAAATTTCATCCTATTTAGCCTTAGTTCTTAGTGGAGAGAAAACTCTTTCAATGGAATTAACTTATACAATTATTGCATTCATTTCAGCAATCGTTGGGTGGCATATGCATAATAAAGAAAGTGATATAAGAAAGAAGCACTTTAGAATTTTCTTTTTTTATGAGATTAGTTTAATCTTAATTTTAATTTCATTTTAAAAAAAACACCCTAGAAGGGTGTTCTTAAACAAACTTTGAAAAACTAACTTATTAAATTTAGTTTAAATTTGTTTTTCCAAATATTAAAGAATTGTTAAAGTGAATAAATTAAATGACATAGCTGTTATTGGAGGAGGAAGCTGGGGAACAGCACTAGTGAAAATTTTTCTTGAAAACTCTGAAAAACTAAATTGGTTTATTCGCGATTCTGAGCTTATTGAAAATATCCAACTTAAAAAAAGAAATACAAAATATCTAAGACATGTTCAGCTTGATATAAAAAAAATTACAATGTATTCCAAGATTGAAGAAATCATAGATAGCTCAGATCTACTTGTTATTGCAACTCCAAGTCCATTCATACATAAAACTTTTAAAGAGTATAAAGATAAATTAAAGGGGAAGTATATTATCTCTGCATCAAAAGGTGTCATTCCAATTTCTCAATTAGTCATTTCTGAACATTTCATTAAAGAATTCGATGTCCCTTCTGAAAATATTGGTATTATCAGTGGGCCATGTCATGCTGAAGAAGTAGCCCAAGAAAAACTTTCATATTTAACTGTTGGGACAAATACAGAGAATTTAGGAAAATTTGTCTCTGAAAAACTATCAACAAATTATATTAAAACTTCTTTTTCTGATGATTTAATTGGGATTGAATATTCTGCAACCATTAAGAATGTTTATTCGCTTCTTGTTGGTGTATGTCATGGATTAGGGTATGGTGATAATTTTCTAAGTGTACTAATAAGTCATTGTGCTAAGGAACTTAGGCTTTTTATCACTACAATTAAAAAGGATAAAGATAGAGATCTTAATCATTCTGCATACTTTGGAGATTTATTAGTCACCACTTACTCAACTTTTAGTAGAAATAGAACATTTGGAAATATGTTAGGCAAAGGTTATTCTGTAAAATCTGCTATGTCTGAAATGTCAATGGTTGTTGAAGGATATTATGCTGCTAAAAATGCGTATGAAATAGCAAAAAAGCTGAATATTGAATGCACATATATTAATGCAACTCACGGTATTCTTTATGAACTAGCTAATCCAAAAAAAACAATAAAAGATCTAGCTGATAAGTTATATTGATTTGCTAAACTGACTCAAAAATCTTACATCATTTTCGTATAATGTTCTTATATCATCAATTTGATATAAAAGCATTGTAATTCTTTCAAGACCAAGACCGAATGCATATCCAGAATATTCATTTGGATCAATATTACAATTCATTAAGACATTAGGATCAACCATTCCACATCCCAATATTTCTAACCATCCAGTACCTTTAGTTATTCTATAATCAGTTTCTGTTTCTAATCCCCAATAAATATCTAGCTCAGCACTAGGCTCAGTAAATGGAAAATATGAAGGTCTTAATCTTATTTTATTTTTTCCAAATAGTTCTTTCGTGAAATAAAGTAAAGTTTGCTTTAGGTCAACAAATGAAACATTTTTATCAATGTACAAACCTTCAATTTGATGAAAAAAACAATGAGATCTTGCAGAGATGTCTTCATTTCTGTAAACTCTTCCAGGTGATATCGTTCTGATTGGAGGTTTATTATTTTCCATATGTCTAATCTGAACAGATGACGTATGAGTTCTTAATAACCAATCAGGATCTTTACTAAGGTAGAATGTATCCTGCATATCTCTTGCAGGATGGTATTCTGGAAGATTTAAAGCTGTAAAGTTATGCCAATCATCCTCAATTTCTGGTCCTTCAGAAATATCAAAACCAATTTTTAACAATATATCAATTATTTTATTTTTTACAATTGAGATTGGATGTCTTGAACCTAATCTTAAAATATTTGAGGGTTTAGTAAAATCATCAATTACTGATTTTTCTTCTGCTTTACTGAAATCTAATTTGCCTTTTTCAAATATTTCTGTAGCTAACTTTTTTAAATCATTAATTTTTTGACCAGCTTCTTTTTTTTGTTCTTTTGGAACATTTCTAAGTTCAGAAAAAAGAGATGGGATAATTCCTTTTTTTGAAAGGAATGTTAATCTAAATTTTTCCAGAGAAATGTTGTCTGTTATTTTAAAGTCAACAATATCATTTTTAATCTTTTCAATATCCATTGGTAAAATTATGGTGTAAAGTTAATTAATAAAACCTTTTTTTAAAAAATAGCTTATGATAGATTCTTTCATTAAAATGGATTGTTCTCCAGGTTTTAATTTAGGAAGCTTTGAATTTAAGCTGTAATGAGGCCAACCATCTTCATCAACAAATTCAAATTTATAATATCCGTATGGCTCTAGAAGTTTACAAATTGCAATGTGCATTAAATTAACTTTTTCATCCTTTTTAAATTTTTTATCAAATTTTCCAAGTTCTTGAATTCCAATTAAATAAATAACACCTTCTAGATCTATAATTTCACCTTCATTAAAGCTTCTACTTAATTTATCAATTAAATTATCCCATCTTTTTATTTTTTTTTGATCTTTATTCATTCTATTTTTATCAGACATTACAAACTTAAAGTTTCATATTGAATTATTTTGATATAATAATTTTTTCCGTATTAGGAATCGCATTTGTAAGAGGATTTTTTAAAGGATTTTTTAATGAATTGGCTTCTTTTTTAGGTTTTTTTATGGGGCTAATAGGTGCTAGTTATTTTTCTGAAAGATGCTCAAAAATCATATTATCTTTTATTGAAATTGATATTAGAATAGTCAATATTTTAAGCTTTTTTATTTTATTTATTTCCATAGCAATAATTTTCAGCTTGATTGGAAAATCATTGACTAAATTGGTAAAACTTGCTTCATTAGGATTATTTAATAGAGTATTTGGTGGAATTTTTAGGTCTTTAAAATTTATTATAATCCTTTCAATATTAGTTTTATTAATAAATTATCTAGACACTCTTTTTTCAGTAAAAGTATTTGATTTTCTGAATCTAGAAACTTCAGTGAGTTTTAATTTATTGGAGATGTTAAGTGAAACTCTCTTGTTTCTATTTGAAAATGAAATGATGTTTATTTAAGAGACTGAAAGGAAGATTTTAAAATCCACCCTTTACTACCATTAGAAAGCTCTACCAGACTCCATTCGTTAACCTCCTCAATTATATTGACTTTAGTTCCTTTATTCAACTCGAAAATCTGCTCTGATCTTTCATTAGGTTCAGTTTTAAATGCAATTCTGTTTTCAAAAATTATAGCAGGATTATATTTATCTGTAATCGATTTTGAATTAAATGATATCGCTAGAACTACAGAAAAGAAAATAAAAAAACTGATAGAAATTGAGAAGTATTTTCTTTTAGTATTGGGGTTTTTATTAAATAAATACAGAATGAAAAACACTACAGAGATAAGTTCGATGAAGAAAGCAACATAAAACCATTGCTGGTATTTAAACAAAGTAAATAAGTTAGATATCAGCTTTGCTATTTGATTAACAGGAACCGTTTCAATCCTGTCAATAGTCATGTTGTTAGCAAAAGAAAGATTGTTTTTTGATTCTAAATTATTGGGGTCTAATAGTAATGATTTTTCAAAGAAAAAAATAGAATTTGCTATGTCATTTAGTTTATAATAGGAGTTGCCTAAATTATAGTACAATTCCGAGGATTCGTAGCCTGATTTGATAATTAATGAATACTTTTCAATGGCTTGCTCATAATTACCATTATTATAAAATGAGTTCCCCTCATCAAACAAAGTTGTCAGGTTTTGATTTAAAATTATTAAAGAAAAAAATAAAAATTTATACATATTATCTCTTATCAAAATTAGAAATCACTTTAACTGCCTTTTCATAATCCTGATCCATACCTTCAGGTGTAGTTGGAGTATATCTCGCAAGCTCACAACTATTAATTATATCGATTAAATCTTCAATTATATTATTTGAAATTTTATCTTTTTCCAAAATACTCTTTAACCTATCTTTTGAAAAATCTTCTCTTTCTATTAAATATTTAGACTTAATAAAATTAAATAATGCATTTTCCAATGATGCGTAAAAAGAATCTTTATTGTTCATATCAATCTTTGCATTATTTAAGTATTGTCTAGCAAGAAGATCGGCATCTCTTGATTTTAAAATATTTTCAGAAACCTTCTTATTTCGTAGATTGAAATAAATTATTGCAAGGACTAAAATTATTATTGGGATTAGAAATAACGTAAATAATATTTTTTTAGAATCAATTATATTTTTTCTATCAATTTGAATAAAGTCGGAACTTAATTTAATAAAATTAAATTGATCGCTACTAGTTATAGAGTTACTTACAGGATTACTAGTTTGGACATTAGACTCCGAAAGCCTTGTGGGCCCATCTAATACATCTACGATACTTTCATTTGAGTAAAGCGTTACATATTGCTCTGTCTTAGGGTTAAAAAATGAAAACTCAACAGGCGGAATGGGATATTTACCTTGATATTGTGGTACAATTGTGTAAACATTGGAAATTTCACCATTCATACCCCTAAGACTAGTATTTATTTTCTCCTTAAACTCAGGGGCATATTTTTCAAGAGAAGATGGTACTATAATTTCAGGCAGTGAGAACAGCTTTAAATTTCCATTACCATTCACCTTAAACTCTAGTTGAAATGATTCAGTAGCCTTCAATTGAGATTTAGAAGAATTTAATGAAATATCAAAATTACCAACAGCACCATTAAAGCTTTCAGGTTTCCCATTTTCAGGAAAATTTTTGACCTTAATAATACTTTTTCTAGAGGCAACCTTTTTAGAGGTTTGAGTATAAATTGTGTTACCAAAAAAATCTCTACGATTAGTAGGTACATCAATTGTAACATCAAGAGTTAGTGGCAAAAGTTCTAAATCCCCTGCTTTTTGTGGAAATAATAATGCTTTTTTCCAAGTAACATAATTGTATCTCTGACCTTTATATGATGTGCTTTTAATTTCTAATCTCGGTATCTTTATATTTTGCGACCAAAAGTTTTTGAATTCAGGGTTATCAATTTCACCAAGATTAGTTACATTAATTTTGGGATTGAATAATAATTTAAATTCTACTGAAATTGGTTCATTTAAATACGGATTTGATTTTGAAATTTCAATACTTAGCTCAATGTCATCATCAACTACCGATGAAGGACTTCCTGGTGATAGTGAAGATTCAACAGCTTCAGTAACTTGAACTTTAACAGGCAATGTTTTATAAATGTCTCCATCAATTTCAATTGAAGCTTGACCTATGGTATAATTCCCTTTTGTTTCTGGTGTTAAAAAATAAGAATAGGTTTTTGAAAAAGTTCTAACCCCATTTATCCAGCTGTTACTCACAGATTGATTTGGTCCACCAACAACTCTAAATCCGTTAAAAGATGGAGGGTTAAAGTTATCTCCATCTTTATTCATTTTGAAATCAACTCTCAGATTTTCATTAACTCCAAGTTTAGTCTTACTGACTTCAGCTTCAAATTTAACTTGGGAGAAACTAATATTTAGAAAAAATAAAAATGATATGTATACAAATAATTTCATTTTCTTACCAGTCCTTTTTATTTGATTTTGGATTTCCTTTAAACTTTTTCTTATTCACTTTATCTTGAACTTTTTTCTCTTCCTTGTTCATTGCTTCTAATAAATTTTTTAGCTGTTGAGGAGAAATTTGATTTTTCTTAGGTTCCTGCGGATTTTTATCGCCATCCTTGTTTTTTTGATCCTTATCCTTTTTATCATTTTCTCCTTCATTTTCTTTTTGATCCTGGTTTTTGTCTTTTTGATCCTTTTGATCTTTCTGATCCTTTTGGTCTTTATTCTTATCCTTATTTTGATTCTGTTTTTTTAACAACTCTTTTGCTAAAACATAATTATATCTGGTTTCTTCATCATCTGGATTATTCAATAATGCGCTTCTAAATGCATTTACAGCGTTTTGATAATCTTCTTTTTGCATGTATGTATTTCCAAGATTATGAAACCCTTTGTGCTTGTTTTCTTTAGATGCATCAATCTTTAGAGCTTTCTTGTACATAAGCTCAGCATCTACGCTTAATTTATTTTTATAAAGTGAATTACCTAAGTTGTATGGTGCATTATAATTGAATGAATCAATTGCCTTTGCTTTTCTGAATTTATACTCAGCCAGCTCTAAATCTTTTTTTTCGAATTCAATATTCCCGTCAAACACAAGGTTATTTGATTTTTTCTCAATATTATTTTGAGCACTCATCAGCCCAAAAGAAAGTAAGGCAAATAATAACTTATACTTTTTCATTTTCATTAAACAAATTTAACTTATCTAACCAATATGTTTTTCTTTCAAAAACTACTACATCAAGAATAATCAAAAATAGCCCCACAAATAAAAACCACTGAAATTGGTCTTTGAATGACACAAATTGCTTTGATTCAAACTCTTGTTTATCCATTTCTTTCAACTCTTCTACAATGCTACTTACAACTGAATTTGTATTATCCCCTTTAAAATAAATTCCACCAGTTTGTGTGGCCATATCTATTAAGATATTTTCATTAAGCTTAGTAATTACAACTTCTCCTTTATCATCTTTTTTATATGATTTAACAATATCATTTTCTTTAATTGGAATTGGAGCTCCATTTGTTGAACCAACTCCAATACTTATAATTGTAATTCCAGCCTCTTTAGCAATATCACTTAAATTATTATTTTGAATTTCATGATCTTCCCCATCTGAAATAACACACAAAACTCTGTTTGTCTGATTTTCATCATTAAAATAATTTTTAGAAAGATTAATGGCTTCAGCTATAGAGGTTCCCTGCGATGATAACATGTCTGTATTTAAACTTTCTAAAAACATTCTAGCAGATGAAAAATCAGTTGTAATTGGTAAAACAGGAATTGCAGTAGATGCATAAGCAATTATTCCAACCCTGTCTGATCCAAGATTATTAAATAACTCTGAAACAATTCTTTTAGATTTAATAATTCTGTTGGGAGCAATATCTTCAGCCAACATACTTTTTGAAACATCAATGGCGAATACAATATCAACTCCTTCTCTTTTTACCGTCTTAAGTTCTGTTCCAATTTTTGGGTTTACCAATGATATCACGAGCATGAGTAAAGCAAAGGAAATTATAATAAACTTGAGTAATGGTTTTGAATTTGAAATTTCTGGACTTAGAAATTTAATTGTATTTGTATCAAAATATTTTCTAATGGATTTTTTTTGCCATCTTCTAAATATCAAAAAAACTAAAAAAAGAATTGGGATAATCAATCCTAAATAAATAAATGATATTTCGTCTAATTGATACATTAAATTACACTCCTAAAAATTACATATTTTAAAAAAATTTCAAGAGAAATAAGAGCAAATGCTAGTAAAGCAAATGGCCTATACTTTTCATCAATATCCGAATATTTAATTTCTTCAACTTCTGTTTTTTCTAACTTATTTATCTCCTCATAAATCTCTTCCAGCTTTCTATTGTCAGTAGCTCTAAAATATTTTCCGCCTGTCTTATCTGCAACCTCATTTAACAAGTCCTCATCAATTTCTACTTTAGTAATTCCAAATCTAAAAGACCCATTTGGATTCAAAGCAACCGGGGCTCTGGCATTACCATTTGTACCTAAGCCAATTGTATAGGTTTTAATTCCATACGTAGAAGCTAAATCTGCAGCTGTTGACGGATCTATAAATCCAGAATTATTAACTCCATCCGTCAAAAGAATTATCACTTTACTCTTAGCTTTACTATCTTTTAATCTATTTACTGAGGTAGCTAACCCCATTCCAATAGCAGTTCCATCATCAATTATTCCATCAAATGTAATTTCAGTTAGAGAATTAACTACAACTTCTTTGTCGGAGGTAACTGGTGTTTTTGTGTAGCTCTCTCCAGCATAAATAACTAAACCAATCCTATCATTTATTCTATCATTAATAAACTCAGATGCAACAGATTTTAATGCTTCTAATCTATTAGGTTTTAAATCCTGAGCCAACATACTTGAAGAAATATCTACAGCAATTACAATATCAATACCACTACTAGTTTTTGTTCTACTTGAATTACTAATTTCTTGTGGCCTAGAAAGTGCAATGATTACAAGAGCTATAGAAATAATTCTTAATGTGTTGAGTAAAGGATATAGTTTAGACTTGAAAGATTTGGTTTTAAAATTATCAAATGATGATATTTTCAGGTTACTAACTTTCTTGAACCTGAAGTAATACATAAAAAATATGATTACCGGTATTAATAGTAATAACCAAAGAAACTCAGGATTTTTAAAAACTAGATTATCCATTTACAAAGTCAATTGAATTTTCTATTCTTCTTACAATTTCATCCAAATTTTCGTCTCCTTCTTCAAAAATAAATTGAATGGTTATTGTGCTTTTATCTGTAGCAAAAAATATTGTGCTATAATTTAATCTATCTCCAGTATCATTGGAATTAAATGATCCAAAAACTTTAACTCCCTTCTTATCACTTGAAGTTGAAAATTCTTCCTCTTTTGTAATAATATTTGAATATCCTAAGGTTCTAAATTCATCTAACATTATATTCACTAGATCTGAATTTTCATCAAAATTATCAACTGAAAGTTCAAGAACTAAATCTTGATTTTCAGAAATATAATTCAATGAATAATTCAAGGAGTCTTTAGATCTTATTAGCACGTCTGGAGATTCTAATGATAAATTAAATTGAGTATATGTACTATTCACCCAATCACTTTTTAATATTTTTTTGTTCTTATTGAAAATAAATATGGAATTAAGTTTTTCTGGAATGATAATAAAAGTTGAAATAAAAAGTGAACCTATAGCTATAATTGATGAAATTATATAAAACTTTTTTCGTCTACTATTTTTAATGAATTCGATTTTTCTTTCACGTTGTTTTCTTTCTTCTAGTTCTTTCTCTATATCATTAGGGATTGCTTTTTTGGTTTCAACTAGAACAGATTCTAATAGCTTTTTATCATCAATTATTAACTTTTTATCAGGATTGTATTTGGCAAATTTTGCTAAATCTGCATTAGATAGAACACTTGTAAAATTATCAATTGTTTCTTGACTGATTTTAAGCTTTTTAGATTTCTTTAATAGATTTAACTTGTCGATCAATTGATTAGTTGTACTTTCAAAAGCACTTATTTCTATATCTTTTTCAAAATACAACTTAATAATATCAGTCATTTCAGTGTAATACTGTTTAACCTCTAATTGATTAGAAATATTTTGTTCATCAAGTTTCTTTAAAGAATTTACTGCAATTTCAAAAGGAGTTTTATATTCTTCAATTACAACTTCAGCAAAAATTAGTTTCTTATAAAGGAAATATATTAAGGCACTTGAAAGGATAATACAAACAAGAGCATAAACATAAGTTAGAAATGGTTTTTTTTGCTCTTTAGTTTGGTTAATTTCTTTTATATCAAAAAACTTCTTTGAAACAGTATCTACTTTAATAGTGAGAACATCTAAAGGAATAGAATCTGAGTAAAATATTTTACTACCAATTCTTATCCCTTGAGGTTTTATAAAATATGATCCTTCATCAAATAAAGTCAGTTTGAATTTTTTTGAAATTGATTTATTTCTTTGAAAAGCTATAGTATCTAAGGGGAATTGTTCAGCGATGACAACAGGTGAAAAATTAAATTCTTCTGGAAAAACAATATTACTTAAGTCGGTAGATTCAATCTTAATTTCAAAATTTACTTGCTCACCAACTTTAATAGTTGATGTATCAATTTTAGTAGTAACTCTTGTTGAAGTATCTTGTGCAAAAAGGAAATTAAATGCAAAAAAGAGCTGAATTAATATTGATAGCGATAGTTTACCCACGATTTTTAAAATATCCTAACAGTAATTTAACATAGCTTTGATCAGTTCTGCAATTGATTGTTCCAGAACCATTCCTTTTAAAAGTAGTTTCAAATTCATCTCTCATTTTAAGAGAATTTATTTTAAAATTCTTTCTAACATCTTTTGACCCAGTATCAATAAATTCAACTTCATCAGTTTCTTGATCAATCATTGGAATTAATCCAAGATTTGGCATTTCTTCTTCAAATTTATCATATATCCTTATACCAGTTAAATCATGTTTTTTACTGGCAATTGAAAGAGACTTTTGATAATCTTTAGAGATAAAATCAGATAATAGAAATGCAATTGATTTTTTTGAAGTTACATTTGAAAAAAATTCTAATGCTGTTGAAATATCTGTTCGTTTACTCTCTGGCTTGAATTCTATCAACTCTCTTATAATTCTCAAAATGTGGGTTCTCCCTTTTGCAGGAGGTATGTACAGTTCAACATTATCAGTAAAAAGTATTAACCCTACTTTATCGTTATTTTGAATTGCTGAAAAAGCAAGAGTGGCAGAAATTTCAGTTGCTATATTTTTTTTTAGATCATTGTCTGTTCCAAAAAACTTTGAGCCACTTATATCAACCATTAACATTAATGTTAATTCTCTTTCTTCTTCAAATACTTTAACAAAGGGGGCGTTATATCTCGCTGTTACATTCCAATCAATACTTCTAACATCATCACCGAATTCATAACCTCTAACCTCGCTAAAAGTCATTCCTCTTCCCTTGAAAGTACTATGATACTCTCCTCCAAAAATATTATTTGAAAGCCTTTTTGTCTTTATCTCGACTTTTCGAACTTTTTTTAATAATTCTTTAGTTTCCACTTGAATTTATTAAGGAACATCAACAGAGTTTACAATTTTTGAAATAACATCTTGAGTTGTAATATTCTCCGCTTCAGCTTCATATGTGAGTCCAATTCTATGCCTTAAAACATCATAAATTACTTCACGAACATCATCAGGAATAACATAACCTCTTCTATTAATAAAAGCATTACATTTTGCTGCTTTTGCTAAGTTTATACTCCCTCTTGGTGATGAACCAAATCCAATTATAGGTTTTAAATCACTTAGACCATTATCCTCAGGGAATCTGGTAGCAAATATTAATTTTAGAATATATTTTTCAATTTTATCATCCATGTATACTTCTTTCACAGCTTCTTGAGCAGAAAGAATTTCTTTGGTAGAAACAACGGCTTTGACTTTTTCAAAAGATTCATTAATATTTGATCTTATGATTTGTTGTTCATCGTCAAATTCAGGATAACTAATAACACATTTTAACATAAATCTATCCATTTGAGCTTCTGGTAATGGATATGTACCTTCTTGTTCAATTGGGTTCTGAGTTGCCATAACAAGAAAAGGCAATTGAAGTTTGAATGTCTTATCTCCAATTGTTACTTGTTTTTCTTGCATAGATTCAAGTAAAGCAGATTGAACTTTAGCAGGTGCTCTATTTATTTCATCAGCTAAAACAAAGTTTGCAAAGATTGGCCCTTTTTTGATAGAAAAATCATTCTCTTTCATGTTATAAATCATCGTTCCTATAACATCCGCCGGCAATAAGTCAGGTGTAAACTGAATTCTACTAAAGGAGCCTTTTACGGCTTGACTTAAAGTATTAATCGCTAAAGTTTTAGCTAATCCAGGCACTCCCTCTAATAAAATATGCCCTTTACCTAACAGTCCAATTAATAATCTATTGATCATATACTTTTGACCAATAATGACTTTATTGACTTCAAGATTTAATAAATCAATAAATGCACTTTCCTTTTGAATTTTTTCATTTAGTGCTTTAATATCTACATTACTTTTTTCCATAATAAAATATTTGGGGTGACAATACTATTAAAAATAATAGTTATATAGTGTTAAATATAGGTTAAAAAAAGGGTGATTTAAGAATAAATACCTCGAGAAATAATAAAATTTTCAATACTCTCACTCACCATTTTTTTAATAGAATGTCCAAATTTCACTTTTTCTCTAATATTTGAAGAAGATATTCTTACCATTGGAGCGTCACTTATTATCACATTCTTATGCGACATTAAATCCGATTTTTCGTTCAATTCATTGAACCTTGGATAAACGTAAATTTTATGTTCAAGTATAAATTCATAATTTTTCCAAGTGTGTAGTGTGAGTAAGTTGTCTTCTCCCATTATAATTGAAAAATTCTTTTTACCATACTTTTTATAAATTTCATGAAGGGTATCTGATGTGTAATTAGGTTTTTTAAGTTTTAACTCAATATCACAACATGTATAGTTATTATTTATGCTGCAAAAATCTTCGATCATTTCTAACCTGACATTCTCATCACTGACACCTTTTTCAACTTTGTCTGGATTCATTGGAGTTACAACAAACCATATCTCATCAAAATAATTTTTTAGAAAAAATTCTGCTATTGCTTCATGCCCAACGTGTATAGGGTCAAAAGTCCCAAAAAATAACCCTATTCTATTCATTAATTAAAAAATCGCTCACAATCTTAGACAAATTATTTTTTGCTTTGTTTAAATCATCATTTATTAAAATAGTATCAAAAGAGTCTTTTTTATTCATTTCTTCTTTTGCCTTATTAATTCTTTGATTGATTTCTTCTTTGTTATTTTTTGCTCTTGAAATTAATCTGTTTTCTAGTTCCTCAATACTCGGTGGAGCAATAAAAACAGAAAGGGATTTATCCCCAAAATAATTTTTTAAGCTTTCTGCACCAACTACATCAACATCAAATATTATGTTATTGTTTTCAATTAAAGAATTTACTTCCGATTTAAGAGTTCCATAAAAAGTATTTTCATAAACTTGCTCGTACTCTATAAATTCATCATTATCGATTTTATTTTTAAACTCATTAAGGCTTAAAAAATGATAATCTTTTCCATCAATTTCCCCTTCTCTTTTCTTTCTTGTTGTTGTTGAAACTGAAAATTTTAAATTAAATAATTCATTAGAAAGTAGATGTTTAGCTAAAGTAGTTTTACCACTTCCAGAGGGTGCACACAAAATAATTACTTTCCCTATCATCAAAGAATATTTAATGATTGTTCTTTTAATTTTTCTAGTAAAGTTTTCATTTCAACTACATTGGATTGAATACTTGAATTATTAGCTTTTGATCCAATTGTATTGATTTCTCTACCAATTTCTTGACAAATAAATCCTA
>Ga0255760_10001969_pt1 | contig 19272 bp, 48 predicted proteins | sample 071ome_25_FD_179960 | JGI IMG/M metagenome (GOLD analysis project Ga0255760, IMG submission 179960) | Coastal salt marsh microbial communities from the Groves Creek Marsh, Skidaway Island, Georgia - 071410BT metaG (version 2) | ecosystem: Environmental > Aquatic > Marine > Intertidal zone >... | reverse complement strand
ATGGACTCTTATTCCATTTCACATAGTCATTAACTTGAGGAGTGTAAGAAGGCATATTCCAGGGGGTTGAGTTTAAGTTGCATGGCAGAATAGGGAGTGGTTGAACTTATATCAACCTCCTCTCCTATTTGCTTTGAGTTGATTGGTGCGTGGTAGGTGTTTGTTTTGGTGTTGTAGTATCCCCAGATACAATGAGATTCAGTGTAACCATTGAAAGTAAACCCACGCTCAAAAACAGTCCAAATTGATATAATGTTACGTTTCGGTTGAAGCGTTGCATAGCGATAACCCTTCGGTGCAATGTGGGGAAAGTCATTAGGTAACTCACACATCAGGAACAGCACGCAAACGGTTAGGGTTATATCCGTCTGCTAATAATCTATCCAACGTTACCTTTGCTTGTTCCTTTGTCAGACCTTTGTAGTCCTCAACTAACTCCCAACCTACTGTGTCCAGTTCTTCAATACGATACAGTTTTTCCATAACTCCTCAGGTGGTAAATGCCTCAATAACTCCTGACTCATACTCATCAGATAACTTAAACTTCTGTGCCTTTACAACACTTGGCATAATGAGATGGTTATATTCATCATCAAAACCTTCTTCATCAGCAAGTAGTTGAAATGCTTCCGTATCGTTCTCTGCAATGAGGTTCACAACTCCACCATACTCGGATGATGGAAACGGAACCCAATAGTCAACAATATAAAGACTTTTCATTGGTGTGTGTAAATTACTCCTCAATTGTAGTGTAATAATTCGTGTTTGTCAAGCAGTTATACTGTCGCTTTAACTCATACTTGATACCATACAACTTACCACACATGTAGTTCTCATATGCATTTCCTTTCAATAGACTCAGTAGGTTCTCAACTTGCATTTGTGCCAAGATAATCTTTTCCTTCTCAGTCATGTGGTAGAAACTCCTCCATCAAATAGTCAACAGTAACCTCCATCTTCGCAGCACTACTCTCTAAAAACTCATCCATAAGTTCAGGTGCATCCTCTTGCATCACTGCTAAAGTCTGATACCACAGTTTAGTAGGAAGGGATGACATCGTTTCGGAGTCCTGTTTCTGTTCGGTCAAGAGTTTCCCATACTGAGTGGAGTTTGTCGTACAATGCTGTTGCGGATCCATACTCTCTTGCAATGCGATGTTCATCAATGTTTTCTAATAACTGTAAGGCAGATAGAATAACTCCTATCTCATGCACATTTAAGTTGACACTGACATCTCCTTTCTTCATACATCCTCCATAAGAACTACTCCATTATATCATATTAGCAAAGTTTGGCACCCACCAGACTTGACATTCTTCACCATCAAACCATTCACTAAACTCCTCAAAGACTGCACGACAGTTGTCCTCTTCGTCCGCTTCTGCAAAACATTCACACAGTCCCCACATATCATCACTGATACTATCAATGAGTTCCATGCGGTCGTCCATCGTCATCTCAGAGTTGTTCATGTCAGTAAGTTAGTGAAGAGGACAGTTTTTCGTGAATTGAAACTAAGTCAAAGACATGATGTTCTGACTCAGATAAGTCTTGCGACTCAAGAAGTTGCAGGAGAATCTTTATCTCCTTCTGAGAAAGTTCTAGCATTTCCATCACTCAACAGGCATCAAAGACTCGAGCACTTCCTCATCATAGAGGTCAATAACCTCTTCCTTAATATCATCCTCACCCCAGTCTTTAATACCGTCCATGATACTGTCAAATGCAAACTGCACTAAACTATCCATATCCATACCGTCAATGATCATGTTAGTGTAGTTCTCTTTCAGTTGGAGAAGTTCGGAGTCGTTCATGATGTTAGGGTCAGTAGGAAATGAAACGAAAGACATCAGTAGTCGTAGTTAGCGTTCAGATACTCATTGACATCAAACTTGTTCTCATCATCTAAGTCCTGCATTTCAGGAATGTCATAGATCTCACCAGGAGCGTCTGCAATGTCAAAAAAGTCGTTCATGGGTGGTTGTCTCAACTGAAGTTAGTATAGGGCAAAAAGCGGTCAGCGGAGGTCACCGTGGACCACTACGTCAGCTGGCACACGGGAGATGGTGTAGCGACTGATCTTCTGGGAGAACGGACGCCATGCCTCCACTGCCTCGTTCACCATGCGGTTATGCTGACGATCGGCACCCTTGGCAGTGCTGCAACGCTTGCACTTGCGGAAGTAGATGATGGGGTGCTCGGGAGACTCAAAGGTGTCGATCTCAACCTTGTAAAAGACGTGAGTGGCGCTCATGGGGTCGTTCCCTTGACTACCTTAGTAGTATAAGGGCAGAGTGGGGGCAGAGTCAGGGGCAGTGTGCCACCTTCTCAACTGGCACCAAAGCGGGTGTTCTGGAAGTTGGCGCGACTGAACCCCTCCCGATAGACTAACTTGAACATGCCAAACTCATTGGCATAAACATAACCCTCAGCATCAACTTTGTCGAAACCTAGGTAAGCAGTGGGTCCATTGTTGCGACAAATACTCAAACAGTCCTCCTTAATAGCCTTGACAAGTTTCCACAAACGAATTAGGTTGCGGTCGCAGTCGCAGGCGAGCACCAGTGCCTCCTCGTCCAGTTCGGCACCGATTTTTATGAAAGTGTTAAACACCTTCTTCATTTTCTTCGCTTTCTTATCATCAACAAACTCACACATTGTTGCCATCTGCTTGGCAAACATCACAACATCCATTACATCATCAAACTTGTCAGAACCATATGCAATCCATGCCTGAGGTTTGACAAACTTACAATGGAAAGTATCCGTCAAACTGAAGTTCAACGGTTGTGGAACTGCATTGCGAAGATCATCCTGAACGTCGTAATATGTGTGTGGTGCAATGATAATGTTCTCAGTTACTACCTTGGAGAAAGTATAGGTAATAGTATTGGGAGTATATTCATCCTTACCACCTACACCGATAAAGTCACCTTGAATAACCCAAGGTGTGCGTGGCAGGTTATCAAAACACTCATGCAAAATCTCTGCTACTACGCCCTGATGGTTTGCATCAATATCCTCATGCGACTCATTGATCTTTATCTTTACCTTATTGAATACACTCTTTGTGCCTACAAAGAAGTTACCAGTTGCAGGGTTACGTCCCCACACAATAGCAGGAGCACCATCAAACTTAAGACTCAACTTACCATCAGTGACAAACCAGTTAAGTGCAGAAAGATCACCAGTAAGGATGGTATCTTCGGGGTGTTCGATGTGAGTGTTTTGCATCAGTTTCAGGCGTTGATAGAGAAGAACATGTGGTCAGAGTCTAACACATCACAGGCAGGACCTGTCCAACCGATAGAACGAATGTCAGTATATTCGTCACTATCTGATAGCATAACCGTTGCAGTCTGGTCCAGGTAATGCTCAGGCAACTCATTCAGAAGTGCTTTGAGTTCGCGGTAAGTACCACGGTTCCAGTCAGTTTGAGGAATGTACATTTCAGTTCAGGATGTGACGGTAGTCGATAGTCTTGATGCAGTAACCTGAGGCAGATGTGAGTTCTTCGACTAAATCATCACCATCATCTGCCTCCCAAAATGTGCCAACATAATCATCATAAAAGTACTCAGTTTCTTGCTCAGTCATGGAATACAAATCATCCCCAAAGTCAAACTCGATGTAGGTGATTTGGAATTGCATCAGAATAACTCCAACTGAGCAAACATTAGGTGGTCGTCACAACTATCAGAGTCGTGAAGGTCAAGCATATCAGTGTCAACATGCTTGACCAGTTTGCTGAAAAGAAAATCAACAAACTCTCGGTTTTCTTGTGTGATCATTCTCCGAACATTTCAGTGTAGAGGTCAAGGTTCTGGTTCTTGTACTTCTCATTGGTCAACCAAATCTCCTGCTCAATCCAGGCAACTTCTGCCCGTGCTTTAAGCAAACGCTCACGGAGTTCGTAGTTACGTTGGTTGCGCTCGGTGATGGTCATGTGTCCTTTGCTGATGAATGTATTATAGGAGGTCCAGGCGTTTCAGCAACCAGTTGTAGACCAGTTCAGAGAGTGGCATAGTATCAGCAGTAGACGGGAGAGTAGTCAGAACCGTTGTATGCTTCCAGGTTAAAGTCCAGGACTTGAGCACCATTGGCGATGTACTGGTTGATGTCATACAGAGCGTCAGACTTAACACGGGTGGTGAAAGAAGTCATCTCAGTCTCCTCACCCTTGTGCCAGATGACACGCTTGACAAAACGCTTACCAGTGCCAACGGGGAAGAAGTCGATGGTAGTGGCGGAGGTTTGGAGTTGCATAGGGTTGTGTCCCTGTCGATGCTCTTATTATAGGGTGGAATGGGGGCGCTTGCCGCCCCCCTGTGACACTTCTTCAACTGGATCAGTTGATGGTAAAGTTGGGAGCCCAGAGTATCTCCATTGTATCTTCTGGGTTACAATCTAACCACTCTCGCCACTCACAATAAACCGAATAACACTCCTCTTCTTTATCAGATGTATGTTTATCGTTGCATATATCTACAACCATATCCAGAAGGTTGTTTAGAAGCTCAACCTGAGATTCGCTCGCCATGTTCATAAGTTGTGCCTCCCGAGTACCCATTTATTATAGGGCATCAGGGCACGTCAGGCGAGGACGTGCGCCACCTCTTTGACTGGCACATAGTTAGTTACAAGAACCTCAGAAACATCCAGAGTGGAAGTTCCTCTACCAGCAGTGTACTTTGCTTCCATTTCGATGATGTTGCAACCAGCAAAGTTACGCTCATAGAAACCATCGTGAATGTCTTTATTAGAGTACCCAAACTTACATCCAGACCCCGTAAGATAGTTTGCTAGTCTAACTTGGTCCTCCTCAGTAAAACCACCTTGATACAACACAACGCTGTCACGATACGGAGGATCAGCATACAACCAGTCACCTTCTTGTGGTTGATGGGCAGCAAAGTCTCCTGTGGTAATAGTTGCTCTTTTCAGAAACTCTGCCACAGTAAAGATCTTTTGACGGTCGAAGAACGCCTGCTTTTGTTGACATGTGCCAGGAGGAGTTGAATACCTTCCATTACACTTATGGTACGCTTTCCACATACCATTGAAGTTCACTTGTAGCATGAACATCAACAACGAAGAGAGATAAACGTCAGACTTACTCTCATGGTCCTGGCAATAGATCTCACGCAGTTCGTAATAGTATTCCTTACGCTCTTCTGGTGTAAGAGTCAACCATTTAGTCACACACTCCTGCCACTCATTTACAACTTCATTGGTATGATTTGCCAGAGTAGAATACAGCAGTGTCAGTTCACCATTCCAGTCGTTGATAACAAACTCTTTCTTGGGGTAGTGCTCAAATACCCACAAAGAGTTAGTGAGACCACCAGCGAACAGATCTACAAAGCGTGTGAAGTTTTCAAGTGGAAAGAAGTGTGGTTGATACTGTTGCATCATCCGCTGTTTAGAACCAGTCCACTTAAACAAAGGTTGAATCTTAGTTTTCATCTTCACACCAGGAATTGATCAATTGTACCACGGTTTTCACCATCATGCAACCCAGCAACCTCAACTAGAACCTCCCTAGTGAGCATACTATAAGGCAGAACATGAACGTTCTCAGCAATATCCCCACGCTCCTGAGATTTTATCAGTTTGCGAGTGAACAACTTGGTACATTTATCAGTTTCTTTCTTACCCTCAGTGATGTAAAGTACGGTACGAGTACCATAGCAACCATCACGAAGTTTCTCCAAGTCGAAGAATACTTTCTCCTCAGTAGTGCCGCTCTTATCACCACCTTTCAACTCGATGATGGCATCAAGTTCGGGACAATATCCATCAGCAAGGAAATACTTAAACCCACACTCTGCATATTCGGGTGGTACATCATGTTTGATAGTACCTTCATATTCAATACCAGCAGAGATGCACTCACCTTTGTTTTTTACAAAGGTAAAACCATTTACATTGAAGAACTCACGAAGCATTAACTCACGCTGTTGTCCAGAACGTGCTGCACCGTGGGCATCAGAAGAGTTTTGATTTTCGTAAGACATTTCACCTCCGAATACTTTGATATTATACTGCCTCTCTCAGGCGGTTTGGGAAAGGTCGAACCACTTCATCAACTGGCACACCATAAGTGTCCGTTAGGTACATTTCAAATAGTCTTTCTTCTTCTTCTCTTGCTTCTACCTCGTGTGGTTGATACCAATACTCCCAATTTTCCACTGGTGTTTTACAATAACACAATTTTCCGTATCGGTGCCGCAGGGAACCGCGTATCCACTGTGCCAGGTGCGTCAGTTCATGCAAAAGGGTTTTTACATACAAATCCTTATCCATGTAGGTATCCAACTCTATAAGAAAGTGTCGGGGACGATAGGCATCACCTACAACGTCACAATACCCATAGACTGCCTCACGTTTCAGTCCACGATGCACAATATCCACCGTGATTTTGTGGTTAGGAAAGAAGTTATTCAGAAACCAAGAGGTAACATCCTCGCAGAGTTTCTTAGAATAACCATATCCAGAATGGCAGATGTAAGACATGAACCCCAGTGAAGAAACCAAACAAAAGAACTAATGAAAAGAAGTTTGTGAGTTGTAGTCAACCCCATGCCTCCATAAACTCACTCAGGTGGTAAGTATCATCGGTGCAAGTTTCCTCAATGAGTTCATCATAAGACATGTCTTTTAACATAGTGAGGTAGTCTTCTGGTTCAATGTCTACCCCAGGTTCGAAGTCATCATGACATAACCACACATACTCATGGTAAAGTGCGTCGATGAGTTGTTCTTTTGACGGGTTCATTTTCTTTGTTGAGATGATTAAACCAGGGGGAAAAGAGTGCTAGTGCTGCCCATACAACACTAGCAAGAATGATGAGAATGTATATCATCGAGCGTAGAGATAACCACCTGCCCAGTCTGCATGTTGCAGCAACCACTCACGTTGCTCCATGATTCTCAGGTCATAACGAACACCTTTGGCAGGAGACTTCCAGGAAGCAGACTTATACAGTTCGCCAGTCTTCTTGTCTACAAAAGCATGAACGGAGCGGGAACCATGAGCATCCATGATGATTTTGAAATACTTACGTCCCTCCTCAATGTAGAACTTATAGGTGGGAGCATCATAACCACCAACTTTACCATGGTTGCGGGACTTAAAGTTGTCCACGAGAGCATCACACAGCATCAGAGTCCACTTGCGGACATTAAGTTGGATGGTGTTACGGGCGTCTTGCTGGGCAGCGTAGTCAGCGAAGGTGGTGGACATCGGTTGCTTGCGTATGAACGTATTATAGGGCGTCCTAGACGCCTCTGGCGGGTCAGTATGCCAGTTCTACATCTGGCACATATCCATCATCTTCCCAAAGGTATCCCATCCAGTCATGTGGGTTAGTTTCATACAACTCATGCTCACGAAACTCTTCAATTAACTCAGACAAATCCATGGGAAAAACCTCAGCAACGTTTGATATTATAGCAGATGATGGACTAATCCGTCAGTCCGCCAGCAGGAATAGCAACCTGCATTACATTGTGGGGAAGGTAGGGGTTAGGACGAACATCGTGGCAAGTCCACTCACCGTCAACGAAATGATAAGTATATTCTGCACCGTAGTTGTGGTCGGCAGCACACAGGAACTCATTCAAGTCCTTGTAGAGTTGTGGTGCAACACTCTCCATAGACTCACCACGAGAGGTGTAGTAAAGAGGACCAGACTCAGGCAGCGTTTCGTTGTTCCATCCTGCATTAGTGTAGACGCAGGACATATCGCCACCGTCGATCAGTTTATCAACCTTAGCGACAGTATTGTACTTGTCACGAAGCATACGACCGTTGTACTCAGGATAACCATCGTAGTGGCAGTAGACACCGAGGATGCTACCGTCAGAGAGTTGTTTGCCGATAAGGGAGCGGGTGCCCATGAGGTCTCTTGTGTTGATGAACTTATTATAGGGCATGAAAAAGGGGGCAGCGATGCCCCCTGTGCCACTTATTCAACTGTCACACTCAGTCGTCGTAGACTCTACACTCAGACGCATCTGGGTGAGTATCACAATAGAGTTCAAGTGGAGTAGGATCGTGTGACTCACCAGGGTGGTTTTCTTTATATGCTTTCAGTGCTTCTAACTCTTCTTCTGTGTGTCGGCGTGACTGTGGTGAGATAGTAGGGTCACTCAGAAGTTCCTCATCCTTCTGAATGTGCTTGTCGATGTTTTCCATGTTTTGTATCGGGATAATACTTATTTATTTTGGTCGGGAGTGTTAGACTGCTTACCTTCAAGACTTCTCACCATAAGTTCAGCGAACTTTTCCATCTTATGAGCGGAAACTGTCTGTGGAGAGTAGGTAATTGCCTCTTTTAGTGCCACAAGTTCGTTCCATTCCTCTTGTGTGAGGTTAGAATTACCAGTTTTGGCAAGTGTCATGAGTCATTTGCAATGTGTCTCAATGTTAGCATCCTATAACATAAGTATCTAGAAACTTAATTGTTTCTTTGGGATCTTTGTTACAGAACTTAGTCATCGAAGAAAGAACCAAAGGAACCACTGTCGCCAGGTTTCCTGTTTTCTATCTTATCAATGAGAGCATCTGCACTGATAAGGTTATCAATTTGCATGATCATATCAGCGATATGCTTACCAATAAATGGTTTTTCTTGACGCGCTGCAAATGCCAAAGCATTACGAAGTGATGACTCCGCTTCTCTCAAACTGTTCTCAACAGACTCACTCAATGCCACTCAAACGTTCCTCACATTTACGATAGAAAGTACCATTAACATAGCAAGACTTTCCAGATTCATAATACTTTACCACATTAGGTTTGTTATTGTCAACTACACAGTAGTCGCCTTGTCCAGTAGTCAAACCTTCTGCACACATTGTTAGAACTAGGGGTGCAAGAAGTTTAAGAGTGTACATTACTTGTTGCGATCAAAGTTGTAGTAGTGGTGAGAATGTTTGGCATCAAGTTCTGCTCTCTTGTTGTAGTATTCTGCCTCACGCATGTTATATTCACGACACTTTTCTTTGTCTGCCGCTGCATCACACATGGCATCCATTTCTTCCTCAGTATATTGTTCTGGGCGATAGGTTTCTTCCCAGAAGTCAACCCAATCTTTCTCACTCGCTTCCGAAAAGGGCGTGGTCTCGTACTTTCCCAGGAAGTCATCAACAGGTCGATGACCTTTCATAAGTGAGAGAAGTTCAATACTTTTAGTCAGATGCTTTTTATGATACTCTACACTCTCATCCACACACTTAATAACAGTATTGTAGATGTCTTGTGGTGTAAGATCTTCACAGTTCAAAGCATCATTGACCCAGTTATCAAGTTGTTCGAGAGAATACTTTTTGTAGGAAAAGTCACTGCTGAGGGGAACGTTCGAGTTCATCGAGGAAGTCCTTTATTGCTTGCTCCATGATAACCTGAACTTCTTTCTGTGTCAACCCATTTAACCAAGACCATTTTGAGTCTTGTGGGTCCCAGTCCATTGTGAAGGAACCGTCTTTGTTTTGTGTTATTTTAAGACTGTCGGGACTATCAGCACTCATCACAGTTCTCATTCATTTTTTTCCAACTCTTACGAATTTTTCTCAACTCTTTGAGTTCCATTTTAATGTTTTGGTATGCTGTCTCAGCATCAATCTTGCCACCCATTTCCATGGCACAAATCATATCAACTCGAGTCCCAAAGTGACTCAATGCCTTCTCAAAACAGTCCAAGTCTTCATACATCGGTCTTATGCTCCGCTAGAATATCTATGCGAGCATCAAGAGAGTTCCAACACTCATAAAGTGCATTAGACTGACCTGTCATTTCTTCTTCAAGAAGACGAACTTTATCTTCAAGTTCCTGAATTTTTTGTTCCAATACTTCAAGGGGAGATGGTTCTTGAATTCCCCACTTTTGAAAGAACCAATAAGGATTTTGTTTAGTCATGAGTCGATAGTTCTACATTAAGTTTATGAATTTCACCTTGAACCCATATCATTTCTTGTTGAAGTCTGGCAATCTTTTGGTCATGCGATTGTATCCAGTCATAATGTAAGTTTTTATCAAAGTCTGGTTCGGGAAGATTATACTTTTGAGCAATATCTTGAGGTGGTGCTTCTTCTACCCAAGGGTATAAGCGATACTCAAGTTCTGCTGCTATTGTCCACAAAAAGACCCTGATTCTAAACAACATTACAACTTACCACCAACTACTCCATCATTGACGATACGACTATTTTCTTCATTCCAACCTTCTTGTAATCCTTTGAGATAGAATCGTGTCATGCGAATACAAGTTTCTTCATTTAGAGCGGAAACCAAACCATTGTCGTCTTTGTCATAACTGTGCCAGAGAAAGCGTGCCTTTACAACATAAAAGCAGTCATCAATCAGTTTCTTTTCCGTCATTAGGTTTCTTATTAAATCCAAAGGGTAGTGCTTCTGCTTCTTTCTCAGCACGAAGTTTGTGTGCTAAGGTGCATACATTCTCGGTAACTTTGAGTACATCTTCTACCTTAGTATCGGCAGGCAGACGATGCTTAATATGCTCATAGATTGGAAAAAAGATGTCTGCCGCTTCAAATACTTCTTCAAGTGTTAGTGGTTTAGTATTCATTTCTTCTCAATATCAGGATGGGGAGCATACAGTGGACCTTCATAGTTGTGTGGACGGTTCACTCTATTTTCAACTACAGTCTTGTGGAGTTGTTTGAGTGCTGCTACAACTTCGGGAGTTTCTTCCCAAGTCCATACATCTCCAGTTTTTCCAGTGAATGTGCGTTGAGTCATTTGTTTAAGTGCTCCAATACTTTGGCGAAGTGCATATCGCCGTGGATGTAACCTGCAACGATTATAGCACCGACACAGAGCATTAGCAAGCCCAGAGTCAGCACAATCATCACATTATCAGGTAGTTTTTTTATGATCATACTCAATCACAATCTGCTTGTGTTCTTGACGACCATTTGTGATAACCTTGTGATACCATTTACCACCCAACTCTTTTGCCAGTTGGTCAACACGATAGCGCGAATACTTACGTTCTTCATTCATACTTGTACCCCATAAAAATAATGTCTTTCTTTGTCATTTTATATCTTGTGATGTGCTTCTTACGATGCTCTTCACACTGAAAGTAACATGTGCGTTTCTCAGTCCCATCTTTATAGACAAGTTTCCAAGGAAACATATCATGAGGAAACTCTACTTCCTTATCAACTACTACAACAGGTTCAGGTGCTGGTTTAGTTTTAGTCCTGGGTTTAGGTTTAGGTGTTACCTTTGCCTTTGGTTTAGGTGCCGTCTTAGGTTTAGGTTTGGGTGCTACCTTTGCCTTTGGTTTAGGTTTGGGTGCTACCTTTGCCTTTGGTTTAGCAGCAGTTGGTTTCTTTACTGCTGGTTTTTTATTTACAGTTTGTTTGGACATTTGGTAACTACGCTAGAAACAGCGATGGCACGAATTTCAAGGGGAGATGCATCATTGATGATCTTGATAACATTATCAGGACCGTACTGTTTGTTTGCCATACTGTAAGCAAGCAAAGTAGACTTAACGACATCCTTTTCAGTTTCCATCAATGCGCAGAAGTCTGCTGACATTGTATTAAGCAATGCCGACAAAGTAAGTTCTAACATTATTCTTTTTTGTCAAAATACTGTTCAAGTTCTTTGGCAAGTTTCATTGAACGACGCCATATCATATATTTTACCACAGGATTGCGTGGGTTGTGTGTTATCCACCACCACTTACGTTGAACGTGAAACTTTACTATCCCAGTCACATAGTAAAAAGCAGCAGCAACACTTTCATCAGTTACGATGAAGTATAATGCCACAGCAAATATAGCAAATACTATGTAGTGGGAGTCCATTAGTTGAACTCCTGGTTCCTACGCTCGTCCAAGTAACGGATAATTTCTTCTCGCCACTCCATCAACTCATTGTAACACTTTTGGTTATGAGCACATTGTCGGAGTTCGTGGTCTGGTTTGAGAACACTTTCATAGAACAAACCAAGTGCATCACGGCGCTTTTCGTGTTTATCAGTCATAGGAACTCCTCAAGAGTTGACGTTTGCTTCTTCTGTATTTTAATCTGCTTTTTGATGAAGTCAACAGATTGTTTGTAAGTCTTAAACTCTCCAACATGCTTGCCATTATGTATAATGGCAAACCCTTTATTTTTACCAATGAAAGGAATTGCTGCCCACATTCCATCGTTTGTTACATAACCTTGGGGATCACCTGCCTTAGGGTCAAGAATACCAGGGCGTTCGATGTGAGGTTTAAGAAACTTTTCCATCAGAAAACAGCAGTAACACCAATAACTTTTGCGTTAGGGTTGCGAGCAAGGGCAACTTGTCGTGCCTCTTGATAGTCCCGTGCCTCTACAAATTCGTCGAATACTTTACCAGCAACGAACAGTTGAACTTTACAGCGCATGGGTTTCGTTTTGTTCCTGAGTACAGTATAGGAGGTTTGTCAGAGGATTCTGTGTTTGATGTGACACTTTGTGGTCTGTCACAAAGGTGTCTATCTTATCATAAGACTCAATCCAGTCCTTCGCTTTTTCAAAGTATTCTGGACTGTTTTCGATACCAATATATTGACGGTTAGTATTCATACAGGCAATGATAGTTGAACCAGAACCCATGCAGTTGTCTAGGATGACATCACCTTCATTGCTGTATGTTTTGAGGAAATACTCAATCATCGACACAGGTTTCTGTGTGGGATGAAACTTCAAAGGGTCATCGTTGTTGATGACAGGGAACTGCAACACATCGCGGGGATAACGTGTAGTTCCACCACCAGGATTGCCCAGTCGCTTCTCAACATGGTTATAATTGCGTTTTTTATCTGGCGCAGGCATATTGTCCTTCGGCAGCACCGCGTTCATTGGTTTATGTCCATGTGTCATCTGGGGGTTGTAAGTTGGCAACTTACGATAAAACACCAGCACATTCTCATGTGCTTTCATTGGCATCTTCTTGGCATTAAGATGACCAGTTGCCTTATTCTTTTCCCAGATCCATTCATACTTGAAATACTTCAAGTTAGAACATGCCAATACCTTATCAAAAGGTGGTTGTGCAGTGAGAACAATAGCACCATTCTCTTTTACAACACGATGATACTGTTCCCACAACTCATTGAAGGGAATAAGACAGTCCCACTCATTCTGAGTAGTGCCATAAGGAAGGTCACAAAATACCATATCCACACAACCATCAGGAAGTGTGGACATTACTTCTAAACAATCTCCTTGAAATAACTTATTCATCGACGAACAATAGAAATAGCAGGTTGACCTTGGTTGAACACAGTATCTACTACTGCTTGAACACTCTTAGCGGTACTGATACCCACTTTATCATAAACAGGCACACAAACCAACCCAAAGGTCTTAGAAGTGCCACCCAGACGAATCACACGCCCGATAGACTGGGAGATACCAATGTAGTCCATGTTACGCATAAACAACACTGCTTCCAGTCCGCTGACGTTGATACCCTCAGACAGGATGCTGTGGTGAAGAACCACGAACTTCTTAGAGGTATCTTTGCCCCAAGCATTGAGAGTGTCAAAGAACACCTCACGGTTGACTTTCTTCCCGTCGATAACACCACCAGTCTTGGCAGTGATATACATGCAAGAATAACCACGCTCAGACAACTCTTTGCGGAAGTCAGACTCACTCAGCAGTTTGACAATCTGCTTGGTAGAACGAGCACAGATAAGAATCTTATCCAGACTATTCTCATCAATGGTATCCAGCAGGTTCTGAGAGTCACGGTCAGCAATCATCTGCTTGTCCTGAACCATATCCAGTTGCTTCACAACAACCTTAGGAGGCAGGATGTAACCTTCCTCAACCAACTTAGGAGCAGGAACGTTACAGATAACAGGACCATAAACCTCAGGGTCGTTCATCCCAGGCTTGGAAATAGTAACAGAGTGCTTAGGAGTAGCAGTGAAGAAATAGCAGCGGTCAGCAACAGCAGAGAAGTGCTCCGTAGCAGGAAAGAAGTTACGTTGAACCGAATTGTGCGCTTCATCAAAGTAAATGGTATTGACTTCAACATCTGCCTGTTGCAGACGATGCAGAGAATGATAGGTGGTGAAGATAATTACATTCTCACCAGCAGTCCGTGCAGTGTTGACGAACAGGTTGATCTTACTAGGGTTAGTGGTAGAGAAGTGATGAGTTTCACCACTGTGAACATGAAGAATATGAGTATTGGTAGTATCAATGTGCTCCAAGAACTCAGAGCAAAGTTGTTCTGCCAGCAGAATACGAGGAGCAACAACAACAGCAGTCATACCGTTGTCGATATACTGACAGTTGACAATCAGATCGTGGAACATAACTGGGGTTTTACCGCCGCCAGTAGGAATCACGATTTGACCCTTGTCAAATGCCAACATAGAGTCCAGAGCATCTTGCTGGTGGGGACGGAGTTGCATCACTGACTCATTGACGATAGACTTATTATAGCACAAAGGGACCGCTACTGACGGTCCCTGTGACGGTTCTTCAACTGTCCTATAAGAGCTCAGACTCTCATCTCCAACCCGGACAAAGGTAGTCTACCGACTTATCAGGATAATGTCAAGCTGGTACTACCAACCCCAGGAACATTGAAGGTTAAGACACTGCCAGAGACTGATATTTCAACAGGTCCACCTATACCACTTGTGAAACCATTGGATGCTGTTACAATACCAGAGTTTATTGTTACCTCAGTACCTACTTTCAGTTCTGATACAGTCGCAATGCCTGTACTTACAGAGAACGCAGAAACAATACCACCAACAACATTGACTGCATCAGTTGCAACACCAGCAACGTTTGCATAGGTTGTGATACCAATTTCACCCAGAGTCTTCCACGAAGTACCGTTATAGTATTCTGGTGCAGTTATGCTAGTATTGTAGACAATGGCACCACCAATGTTATCGGTGACTGTATCAAGTGCGTTTCTTTCTGAGGTGCTGACGGCAGGAACCATCATGAAACGATATGCATCAGAGCTATATCCTCTTCCAGCATCTCTGAAATCAACAGCAGACTTTGGTCTGGTAGTTCCAACACCAACCGCTTCAATAATTGCTCTCTTACCAACAGCGTTGATGTCTACATTTGGATAGATAGTCTCGCTACCAATACCAAGGAATGATGTGTTTGCAACTATTCCAAGGTCATTTGTTAGATCATTAGCAGTGCCAAGTTGGAAGTTGAATAGTGTTGAGGTGGTTCCAATACCAACAGATGATAACTTTGCAAAGTTTGTAACATCAATATCAAAGAATGTTGAAACACCAGAAGTATTATTCAGGTTTGCATTGATGCCACCAAGAACATTCAAAGTATTGGTGGTGAATACACCATCAACAGTTAAGTCTCCGCCTAGATCTGTATCTCCAACTACGAATAGGTCATCACCAATGAATAAGTCTTCGGTGATAGTTGCAAAGCCAACAACATGCAACTCATGGTCAGGTGTGGTCTTTGCAATACCTAACTTACCATCCCAAGTTAGAGTCATTCTGGCGGTCTGATCTTGACCGTATATCCAGTTAAAGTCGCCAGTGTTGATACCAGCAGCACCTTGATGAATGTACTGGTTTATATCACCAACATCATAGTTGACTAGATCTAGTGCATGTGCTCCACTGAACGAACCTGATAGGTTACCGAAACGAATCTCTCCACCTAGTTGACCTCTGGCAAGAGTATTTCCAATAGCAACATATCCGTCTTGTGGTGCGGTAACTAGAACACCAGCAGAACTATTCTTGACAATGTGTACATCTGCTGCTGGTGCAACAGTATTGACACCGATATTATTCTCGACGAACAATCTATTAGTTACTGTCGAGATACCAGTGGTAGAGATATTAGAGTTGATATTTGTTGCAGTTACAATACCAACAACAATGTCTGGGGTTCCTGTAAGTGATCTTGCAGTTGATGCAGTTCCTGTTACATCGCCAGTAATGTCGCCCGTTAAAGTGCCTTGAATACCGCCAAGAGCAGTAAGGATACCAGCAGATATATTGAGACCATTACTGACGCTCAGAGCACCCGTAGAGACTCTCTGTGATGTTATAATTCCACTGATATTGATGTCAGATGGAAGTCTTGCATTATCCAGAGTTCCATGTATAATGTTAGATGCGTTTAACGATGTTAAACCATATCCAACACCAAGATACTCTTTCGCAGTTACAATACCTGTGGAGTAAATGTTACCAGTTGAATCAATGCCAACACCAGTTACACCGATGGTTCCAAACTCTCTCGTTGAGTCGGTTCCAGCAACTTGGAATGGATATATTGGGGAGATTGTATTAACACCAACATAACCTTGTGCATAAATGCTGGTAAAACCTAGACCAATATCAACATCTAACCACTGAGAAGTTGGTAGGTTGAGCAGTCTCCCACCATCACCATAGTAAGTTACAACACCTGCTAACGAAGTTGCAGTAATGATTCCAGATGTAGTGACGGAAACAATACCAACTTCTAAATTACCACCAAGAGTCGATATTCCAGACGTTCTGATAGTTTGTGCAAAGACTTCGGTAGCAGTTACAAGACCTACAACCTTTGCAGTACCTCTTACATCAAGAACTTCGGTTGGAACAGATGTGCCAATTCCAACCAAACCATTAGGGTTTACGATTAAATTGTCTTCATCTACCTGTACACCATTACGAAAGTTAAATGTCTTTCTAATATTGGCCATCGTGTATGGTATTTTTAGTTATTTATTATTAATTTTTAATTGCCGTAAAAATGATGCATGGTGCTGCTGCATCTTGTCTTGAAGAAGCACTATCAACATATTCTTCATTCAAGTCTTCCTTCATAGGGAATACATTGTAGAACATAAAGTTGATAAGGTTCATGTGCTTCTGTCCAAGAGGAGTCAAAACATCAGACAACTGAGCGTTTGGACTCACTCTTTCAAATACAACATTCCAGAAGTTTTCTAGTGTGTTGTCTCTGAATCTTAGGGAGATGTTTGCATTGTTTCCCTTATGTGCAACCAATAAGTCTTGAACTTCATCAATAAAGAACGTTCTCAAATGTAATGATGAGTCTGTTGGTGGGATAACATATCCATCAGGAACTGAGAAGTTGTGCTGTTCCAGTTTTCTAATAAATGCTGGAACATTCATAAGCATACCTAAACTATTATCAGAATATCCATAATCTTCTGAAATAGGAGAAAGTGACTTGAATGGGTTAAACTCTGTCCAGTATTCTGGAACATGTGTTTGTTTTCCAGTGTTTAGGTCATAAGTATTCTCTGCCGTAGAGTCTCTCATGTACTGAGTATATCTTTCTACGTCCGCTTGCTTCATTGATTCTTTGGTGACATCAAAGACTCGTTGTAAGTTGACCTTTGAGTCTAGTTCTGACATTACACCTTCTAGTGTAGATCCTGGGTGCTTACTGAATAACTTACCGCCTGGTTTTAGAACACGATAACACTCAGCAATCATTCTGTCCGCATCTTCCGCATACCCAATAGTTTCTAGGAAGATGATAGTATCGAAGTAGTTATCTTTGAATGGTAGATTATCCCAAGTTGCAACCTTGAACCTTGCTTGATACTCTGGGTTTGCCTCTTTGGCACATCTAATTTGTTCTTCCGACGCATCAATACCATAGTATCTGGTAGATGGTCTTTGTTGGATTAGTCTCTTAAAGAAATATCCACCGCCGCAACCACACTCTAAAACATATCTACCCATGCCAGATAGACTGATAATATTATCAACATCTTGCTGAATGAAAGTGCTCTCTTCCGAGTCAATATCAACCAGCAAAGCACCATTGTAATAATGGTCAGTCTCATTATTCAACAAAGATGCTATTGAATTATAGTATTCAAGAGTGTTTGCCATTTTTTTATTTTTATTTATTGGATGTATGGGTTTGTTGAGTTATATGTTCTGTAAAACTTGACCGTTGGTTTCTGGTTCTTGTAGAGTTTTACTTTGAAGTGATAATGAAACTTAGTTGGTGTGTACCCTTCAAACATACTTTCATACTTATCAAATAGTTCTCCATTCACATGAGGGAAACATTCTTTAAGTGCTGTCTTTACATGCAAGAAGTTTTCTACCGTATAGTTTGGTAATAGTTCTACATTGATATTATCATGCACCACATTGCCATTCTTGTCAAAGTCAAACGCATACAAAACATTGTATGCTCCACCACCAAGAAGTCCTGCAAGTTCTAGTGCATCATTCTTCATTTTGTGGTCTATCTTATTAAACTCTCCAAAGAGAAACCCACACTTAAAGTCTGTTTTCTTACCAATGTCACCCATCAGTTTAGTAAAGTAACTGTACTGATAATTTGTATTCAAACCAAAAGCATCATTTATCAACTGATACTCCTGCTCGCTTACACCGTTCAACGATAAGTGAAAGTATGGTGACTCAATAAACTTATTACATGGTGTTATTGCCTTATGGAATGTGCGCATCCCTCTAACACCATCTAGTTTATCTGTTAAGATATTGTAGATAGTTTCATATTCTTTTTCTATCTTAGACTTTTTTGGAAAAGAAACTTTTTGATAATCTAAGAAGCAATAATGATAAGAAACATGGTCAGAGGTTAAGTCCCTCTCGAAAAGATAATAAGTCATAGTTGATTATTATGAATACCAATCCAGAAAACTATTGTGTGTCTATTGCCAGATGTAATGGGAGTAACACCGTGATAATACATCCAGTTACTAGGAAAGACAATAACATCTCCTGTCTTGAAACCGTATGTTTTTCCTATTGATGGAAAGTCTAGATAACCTCCCTCATAGTCTTCATTAAGATAAACGCAAACGGTCAGTAACCTAGAAAAGTTTAGAGACTCTGCATAGTGGTCATGATGTACTCTAAAAAAGTTATCCTTAGAATAGTCTAAGATGTGAGCATCACTCACACTCAGTCTGTCACCATAAGCATAGTAGAATGGTCTAACATCTCTGGTGTATCTTCTACCAACTTCTGCCGCCACATCTTTTACAGTTTTATCTGCAAAGTTTTTGAACGTTGCATCAACTGCATACAGGTTGACATACTCTCCTGTTCTAAGAAGATCGGTCATTGGACTATCAAATTTATTTTTGTTAGTCTCGTTGGCAATCTTTTCAGAAAACTCTTGACAAGTTTCCTTTTTTAGTAGGTTTGTATAAACCTTGACATACTGATCTGCTCTAAGGTCAAACTTCTTTTCTTTAACCTAAGAGAGCATTTGGTTATATTC
>Ga0255760_10001960_pt1 | contig 19315 bp, 18 predicted proteins | sample 071ome_25_FD_179960 | JGI IMG/M metagenome (GOLD analysis project Ga0255760, IMG submission 179960) | Coastal salt marsh microbial communities from the Groves Creek Marsh, Skidaway Island, Georgia - 071410BT metaG (version 2) | ecosystem: Environmental > Aquatic > Marine > Intertidal zone >... | reverse complement strand
TAGTATCGTTAGAATTGGCGCAAAGGTACAATCGTCTAAACCATTAGGAAACACTAACTTTGTTTAGATAAAAAACACATCTAATCATGTACCCAGAAGAACTCATTGCCCCTATGCGCGCCGAATTAGCGAACAATGGATATACCGAAACAAAGACTCCAGAAGAAGTAACTGCAGCGATCAACGCGGATGGAACGACATTCGTAGTCGTAAATTCTGTGTGTGGTTGTGCTGCGGGTTCTGCACGCCCAGCTGCCATGGCAGTGGCAAAATCGTCAGTGAAGCCGGATCGTATGATTACTGTTTTTGCTGGAAACGACGTGGATGCGGTGAACCAAGCGCGTAAGCACATGCTTCCGTTCCCCCCATCTTCACCTTCTATGGCGTTGTTTAAAAACGGAGAACTTGTGCACATGGTGGAGCGCCACCACATTGAAGGCCGTACGGCGGAAATGATCGCCGGCAACCTATTGGGCGCCTTCGAAGAGCACTGCAAATAATTTACCCCTATCACAGATGGACCACAAAGACCTACACATTGAAACCCTAGCCATCCACGGCGGGCAACACCCGGACCCAACCACCGGAGCAGTGATGCCCCCTATTTATCAAACCTCGACCTATGCCCAGGAATATCCAGGCAAGCACAAGGGGTTTGAGTACAGCCGCAGCCAGAATCCTACCCGCTATGCCTTGGAGCGCTCCATCGCGAGCCTTGAGGGCGGGGAGTACGGAGCGGCCTTCGGGTCGGGCCTAGCGGCCATCGACTGTATGCTCAAGTTTTTGAGCCCAGGCGACGAGGTAGTGGCGTGTAACGATTTGTACGGCGGAACCTACAGGTTGTTCACCAAGGTTTTTTCAGATTACGGCATCAAGTTCACCTTTGTGGACATGAGCGACGATCATTGGTCCTCGTACATGAGTCTAAACACTAAAATGGTGTGGATGGAAACGCCTACAAACCCGATGTTGAACGTACTCGACATCGCCCAGGCTTCTTCGGTGGCCAAAGCGCACGGCGCGATGCTGGTCGTGGACAACACCTTCGCAACGCCCTATTTGCAGCGACCATTGGATTTGGGTGCGGATGTGGTGATGCACAGCGGAACCAAATACCTTGGCGGGCACAGCGATGTGGTCCTAGGGTTGTTGGCGACGAAAGATGAAAAGATCGCTGAGAAGATGTACTTCATCCAAAATGCTTCGGGCGCCATTCTCGGGCCGATGGACAGTTTCATCGCCTTGCGCGGGATTAAAACCCTCCATGTTCGCATGGACCGCCATTGTGAAAACGGTGAAGCGGTGGCCCAATTCTTGGCAAACCACCCCAAAGTAGGCAAGGTGTATTGGCCAGGCCTCGCGGGACATAATGGACACGAGGTGGCCAAAAGTCAAATGAAGAAGTTTGGCGGAATGGTTAGCTTTACTGTGAAAGACGCAGGCTTCGAAGCGACGGCTGAAGTGGTGAGCGCCATGAAGGTTTTCACCCTAGCTGAAAGCTTGGGTGGGGTGGAAAGTCTGTCTGGACACCCGGCGTCGATGACCCATGCCTCTATTCCAAAAGAGGAGCGCGAGAAAGTTGGGGTGACCGACAATTTGGTCCGCCTTTCGGTAGGAATTGAACACATTGAAGATTTGCTTGCGGATCTAGCGCAAGCACTAGATAGATAAAGATGAATAGCAAGTTTGCAGTAATAGGTCTAGGGGTTTTTGGCTCAGCCATTGCCCGTAAGTTGGCCGAAAGAGGCGCCGACGTTATGGCTATTGACGAAAGCGAAGACAAGGTCCAAAGCATCGCAAATGATGTGGCCTATGCCGTTAGTTTAGACGCGACAAACAAACACGCCCTTGAGTCTCAAAACATTGCCGAAATGGACGCAGTAGTGGTGAGTATAGGATCAAGCTTTCAGGAGATGATTCTTTGCGTGTTTCAACTTCAAGCCATTGGGGTAAAACAAATTATAGCTCGTGCTCAAGGTCCTGTTCAACGAGAAATTCTCACAAAAATGGGCATAGAGCATGTCTTAAGCCCTGAGCTGGAGGTGGCAAACAATGTTGCTGAACAATTGACAACTCCTGGTGTGCTGATGTGTGTCAACCTTCCAGACGAGCACGAAATTATTGAGGTGGCTGCCCCAAAAAAGCTTCACGGACGCACTCTTGAGGATATAGGTCTTCGCAAGAAATATAAAATCAACCTAATAACGGTGCTAAAAAAATCCGAAGACGGACATCATATTAAAGGCGTTCCTGGTCCGGATTCCATTATCGATGAAGGAGATATCATCATGATTTTTGGTTTGACTAAGGACGTGAATAGATTCATCGAAATCAACGCATAAGATGTCATTAGGGCGCCTCATTATTACCGGTGTAAGTTCTGGTATAGGTAAAGCGATAGCAGAGGCCGCCCTTGAGGCAGGATATGAGGTTTGTGGTGTCGGCCGCCGTTCTTGTGATGCCATTGAAAGTCACACGCGGGGCCAATTTTTTCAAGCAGACCTTACCAATCCCACAGCCGTAGAGACCATACCGCTTTTGCCCGCCGCTTCAGGCCGGACCATACTCGTCAACAACGCAGGGACCATTGGCCCCATAACCTCGACGGCGGAGATAGGACATGAGGAATTGGCCCATTGTATGCAGCTAAACGTTATGGCACCTATGCGCTTGACCGCGCGGTTCTTACAGGAAGTCAAGGGCGAAAAACAAGTCTATTTCACAGGCTCTGGAGCGGCGAATTACCCCATCGAAGGATGGGCGGCCTATTGTGCCTCCAAAGCGGCAGTGCATCAATATGCTGAGGTTGTGGCAAAGGAGTATCCAATGGTACGTATTCACGCTTTTCGCCCGGGCAAGGTAGATACGCCGATGCAAGCCGTAATTCGAGAATCTTCGTCAACGGCCTTTGCCGATAAAGCACATTTTGTGGAGGCCTTTGAGCAAGGAGAATTGGTCCAGCCTCAATTCGTTGCGCAAAAGCTCTTGAAAGTATTTGTCTCCAAAACCGAAATCCCCGTTATTTTTAGCACTTCAAACGTATAATCATGAAAGTAAGATCCTTAATCGCAATATTGAGTACAGCAATATTGGCGGCATGTAATACCGAGCCGACACCAACCGAGGTGTTCGTGCGTCAAGACGTGTTGGGCGAATGGACGGTCAATCAAGTGGCCTACAGCGGTGAAATGCCGAATCCCCTCAACCCAAGTGCGCTGATGCAATTCAGTGGCTTAGGCACGCAATTGTATGGCAAGGTGAATCTATACGAGATGCCGGATACCGGGAACTTACACGTGGAGTTTGTCGCAAACCTGAACACCATCCAGGTGCCTGTTAGTTTAATCAGTAGCGGCACTTGGTCTTTAACCAATGCAGATAGCGTGTTGGTTATGGACAACGATAGTGTTAGCTATTCTTTTGTGATGGTGAGTGGGCTGCCGACAGAACAAGTGTGGAGAACGTCCTTCATGCAAATCCCGGCGGATAGTAGTTACTGGGCGGATATTGACTTAGAGCTTACTTTGATTAAATAATAATAATGGCGAGAGTACTTACAGGCATTCAAAGCTCAGGCAGACAGCATTTAGGAAATATCCTAGGAGCCATACACCCGGCCATTGAAATGAGCAAGGACCCAAAAAATGAAGCGTATTTGTTTATTGCGGACTTGCACAGCTTAACCACAGTGAAAGACGCAGCATTACGTCGCGAAAACCTGTTGGCGACAGCGGCAGCCTGGCTGGCGTGCGGACTAGATCCAGAGAAAGTGGTCTTCTATGCTCAGAGTGACTTGCCGGAATGTACGGAGCTTACGTGGTACCTAAACTGCTTTACGCCCTACCCGATGTTGGCGAACGCACACAGTTTTAAGGACAAGAGCGATAACCTCAGCGACGTGAACGCCGGGCTTTTCGATTACCCCGTGTTGATGGCGTCGGATATTTTGTTGTACGATGCGCACATCGTGCCGGTGGGCAAGGATCAGAAGCAGCATTTGGAAATTACTAGAGACTTGGCCTCTAGCTTCAACCATAAATACGGCGAGACCTTCGTGTTACCAGAATCAAAGATCTCGGAATCTGTAATGACCATTCCGGGAACGGACGGCCGCAAGATGAGCAAGAGCTATGGCAATGTCATCGACGTGTTCTTGCCGAAGAAGCAGTTGAAGAAACAGATTATGGGCATACAGACAGATTCCACCCCATTGGAGGATCCGAAGGACCCAGAAACCTGTAATGTATTTGCCCTCTACAAGTTGTTGGCGACGCCCGCGCAAGTAGAAGAATTAGCGGCCAATTACCGCGGAGGAAACTTCGGCTACGGCCACGCGAAGACCGCCTTGTTGGAGCTCATCCTTGAGGAGTTTGCCGAAGCGCGCGAGCAGTTTGACCACTACATGGCACACCCGGAAGAGGTGGCAGCAGCCCTCAAGGTCGGTGCCGAGAAGGCACGCCCTGTGGCGCAAGCTACGCTGTCCCGCGTTCGTGAAAAACTAGGGTTTTAGTTCCAGATAAAATTGATGCTTTGATGCGCTCCGCCCTGTGTAGCGGTCAACACATATTTGCCCGCCGCAATCTGTAGGGCACCTAGATCAATGGTGTTGGGCCCATCCTTGGTCGGAACCTCGGTACGCAAAACCAATTTCCCAGCTGTATCAAACACTTCAAAGGCAGTCATCCCTTGAAGCTGGCTTTGGATTTGAACAATGAGTTTGCCATTGCTTGGGTTTGGAGAAACGAGTAGCCCGAGGTTGTCGCCATAATTAGATTCCAACATTCCCAATCCACTATTGCGCACAAAACCGACTTTGAACAAGGTAGGGGAAGCGATGCTGTTATTGGTCATCCCGCCAAAGAAGATGTTGGCCCCCGGCGAGCTAATGCCTCCGAAGATATGGCCCACCCAAGTCGTATCTGTACCCAGAGAATCAGCCAAGAAGATTTCTCCGTTCGCTGCTAGGTTGTGGTCCTGAAAAAACTCGCCGCCGGCACCTAGGAGCCCGGGCATTTCAGTAGAGGAATACGATTCGCTGTATGTGCCGTTGCGCTTTTCAACCACGCCAATGGTCTTTACAAAAGGCACATCATTGTCTTGGGTCAACACTCCGTTGTCGTAGTAGTATTGCGCGATTCCTCCGAAGAAAACGGTATACATCGCGGCTTGATATTCACCATATAAGGAAACGACAGGGCAGTGGTATTGGTTCAAGTATTGCGAGAACCCAGGCACCGAATAGATACCAGTGTCGCGCACCTCGACTGCATTGAGGAACGGCAGGTCGGCCGTCTTTTGAAATACACCGGACCATGCCGTGAAGTAGGTTTGGCTTCCGTCCATCATGTAGGTGACATTGTAATCACGTCGGTGGAGTTCGTCGGTATCTACCATTGGCGTTCCCTTCGAAATGCTCAACGACGGGAAGGTTCCAGAGACGGTGAAAGGCATTACTTGCTCTGTATAGGCTTGGGTAAAGGTGTTGTGACCCATAGGGTTGTACTGGCCGTCAAATCTATGTCCGCCCACCAGGTAGAAGGTGCCATTTAAATACAGCATCTTTCCGCCGGTAACGGCAAAATCTTCGTCGCTAAAATGGGCGAATGTTGTGCTGTCTAAAGTGCCGCCTTGTACGATGTCGTCGATGGTGGAAGGAACATCAATAACGGTAAGCATGGGGTGGGTAATATGCACGGAAGAAGCATCTAAGCCGTAGCCGCCTAGTAGGTAGAGGTAATTACCTACTTGGGTAAAGTTCGCGTTTGTACTAGATAATTGGGCGATCAAGGTATCATTGCTTAGCCCGCTAAGCGGCGCACTGTAAAAGGTTTGAGCGACCGGGTCAATGACGTACATAGAGGTATTGTGCCCCGCAGCATTGAACGCCTGCCAAGGCTGGCGCTGGTGAAGTCCGTCGATACGGCCTCCGACAATCAGCCATTTCCCGTTGTGTTGTGCCGCAGCATAGGATTGCATTCCCGGGAGATTGGTAATGGTGATGGGTTCCAGCACGATATCAAAAGGGAAGGTGTTTTGTCCGAAAACGGAAAAACTCAATACAAAGGTGAGCAGAACAGTTAGTTTCTTCATGACCATAGGTTTATGTGTGCTAAAATAAACGGACGGTTATATCTAAATAGTGATAAATATTACTTTAGCCTCGTGAAAATTTTCAGCTACATCCACCATATCTGGTACTACATTGTGGCCCTGGTCACAATACTGGCCTTATCTCCGGCATTATTATGGACCGCGCGTCCCGGCGGAAACTACAACCACTTTTTCAAGGTGGCAAAGGTGTGGTCTTGGATGTACTTAGTGCTTATGGGTGTTTGGCCAAGGCCGGGCAAGTACCAAATGAAGCACCAAGGGCCGGTAGTTCTTTCAGCCAATCACGGCTCAGACCTAGATATTCCGATGACCTTCTTGGCCTCGCCTATTCCTGTTGTTTTTATGGGAAAGGCAGAGCTCTTGAAGCTTCCACTGTTTGGGTACTTTTTTAAGCAGACCTCTATTGCGGTGGACCGTAGTTCCTTTAGTGGACGTAAGAGAGCGATGTTAGATGCCGACCAAAAAATCAAGGACGGATATAGTGTTTGTATTTATCCCGAGGGGGGCATTCCTCCGCAGGACCAATTATTGCGCGGGTTCAAAGCAGGAGCCTTCAAGCTCGCCGCGGAAAACAATGTTCCCGTGGTCCTGATGAGCATCTACCAGAATAAGTTTAGATTAGGCGATTGGGGACAGCCCTCGAGCATAGGTCCCGTGGACACGAAGGTCTTGGGCGAGTTTTGGGCAGATGAGAAGGCTGAAAATACGATTGAAGAACTCAGTGATCGTTGCTATGTGGCGTTGGCGACAGACCTAAAAAACCATGGCCACACCGGCAAACTTGCCTTACCTTTGTCGTAGATTATTGGACCCATGGAAATCACCAGAGAACAAATCAAACACTTGGCACACTTGAGCCGCCTGGAGCTGTCGGAAGCAGAGCTGGATGCGATGCAGGGCGATATGACTAAGATTTTGGGCTTTGTCGCTAAGATTGAATCCCTGGACCTTGACGGCGTAGAACCGTTGACGCAGATGAGCAAGTCTGTTGATGTGATGCGCGAGGATGAAGTGGCCAATATGATCAGCAAGGAAGAGGCGCTCAAGAATGCGCCGGATGCGAATTCGGATTATTTCCGTGTACCCAAGTTTGGGAAGAAGGCCTAAACCTTTACCTTTCCTAGGCGTTACTCCAAAAACGCCACTTTATCATGACCATTACCATTATTCAAGGCGGCCCCAGAGCACAGTCTCAAACGGCTACAGTAGCCACCTTTTTGGCCGCCCAGCTCAACGCCAACCCGGATGTGAGCAAAGTAGAATTTCTGGATATTAGAGAATATAACTTCCCGGTCTATGGTGCCGGAGTCCCTGGGCAAGAGCGTCTCGAAGAGTTTCGCGCCGCCCTTCAGCATGCAGATGGTATCCTTATTGTTTCACCTGAATATAATGGACGGATGCCTGGGGCATTAAAGAACACCTTAGACTACTACCGCCCCGAATACGCCAAGAAGCCCATGGGTGTGGTCACCGTTTCTTCTGGCCCCTTCGGCGGCATCAACGCCATGCACGACTTGCACGCTTGGATGATGTACGTCGGTTCTGTGCCGCTCTCTTCAAAGCTGCTCGTGAGCAATGTCGGCAACTTGTTCAATGAAGCGGGTGAGCCACAAGAATCACATTTCAACAAAAACTACCCGGAATACCTTAGCGATTTTATGTGGCTGGTTCGGAAATTACGTTCCTAAGAGGTGGCTGCTCAGCCACAAGCCCTGCATCGTTGTAGGTCTTGGTTTTCAGATCAAGGCTGGTCGCCCTTTACCTTTCAAATCCAAGCTTGGAGCGCGCTATTGAGCGGTGAGAGCGGCATGGTCAACGCACCAACGGGAAGTGGAAAGACCTATTCCTTGTTGTTACCGGCCATCGCGCGCGGGCTGCAGGAGTCGGCCAAAGGCTGTCAGATCATTTGGATTACTCCCATCCGGGCGTTGGCGAAAGAAATTGCGCAGAGTGCGGAACGGGCGGTGCAAGGCATGGGTAGTGATTGGCGGGTGGAAATCCGCACTGGAGATACGTCTCAAAAGATCAAGCAGCGCCAGAAAAAGGAACTGCCGGAGATCCTAATTACTACTCCAGAGAGCATTCACGTGATGTTCACTCAGAAGGGTCACGAAAAGCTGTTTAAGCACCTTAAGGCCGTCGTATTGGACGAATGGCACGAGCTGATGGGCAGCAAAAGAGCGGTGCAATGTGAGCTTTTATTGGCCCGATTCCGCATACTCAACCCCGTCATGCAAACCTGGGGCATTAGCGCCACCATTGGCAATATGGAAGAGAGCATGGAGGTTTTGCTGGGCCCAAATCCTCCGAAGCCGGGACAATGGGTTGTGGCGGATATTGAAAAGGATTTGGTAGTTGAGGCCGTGCTGCCGGAAGAGGTGGAGACCTTGCCTTGGGCCGGGCATTTGGGTATTCGTTTATTAGACCAAGTCGTTCCGCTCATCTATGAAAATCAAAGCACCTTGATCTTCACCAATACTCGGGCGCAGGCGGAGATATGGTTCCAGAAGTTGCTGGAGGCAGACCCGTCGCTGGCGGGGGTGCTCGCGATGCACCATAGTGCCATCTCTCGGGAAATGCGCACTTGGGTGGAAGAAGCGTTGTACGACGGCCGATTAAAGGCGGTGGTGTGTACCTCGTCTTTGGACCTAGGCGTGGATTTTCGACCGGTGGACTGCGTGGTGCAGATAGGGTCGCCGAAGGGGGTGAGCAGGTTTGTGCAACGCGCGGGCCGAAGCGGCCACCGACCGGGCGCGACCTCGAAGATATTCTTTGTGCCGACCCACAGTTTGGAATTGATTGAATGTGCTGCGCTGCGTAAGGCTATAGATACGAAGACCAACGAGGACCGCATGCCGTATTTGCGGAGCATGGACGTGTTGATACAGTATTTGGTCACCCGCGCCGTGGGCGGTGGGTTTGTGGCCGATGAGTTGTGGCAGGAGGTGCGTGAGACGGTGAGTTTCATGTCGCTCAGCCACGAGGAATGGCTGTGGTGTTTGGATTTCGTGGTGCGCGGCGGCGATACCTTGAGTGGATACGACGACTACCACAAGGTCGTGGTGGAAGAGGGAGTGCACAAGGTGATTTCGAAAAAGGTCGCGATGCGCCACAAGTTCGGCATAGGCACCATCGTCAGTGCAGCCCTGGTGAAGGTCAAATTGCAGCGGGGAAAGGTATTGGGCCAAGTGGAGGAATATTTCGTCTCTCGTTTGAGCATCGGGGATCCATTCTGGTTTGCGGGACAATGCCTCGAGCTCGTGCGGTTCCAGGGCATAGAAGCAACGGTTCGACCGGCGAAAAACGCGAAGGGAGCCGTGCCCAGTTATATGGGCGGGAGGATGCCGCTCAGTGCAGAATTGGGCCGATACCTCAGAGAAAAAATCGAAGAGTCCGCGACCAAGCATTCGTTCGAAGATCCGGAGCTTGCGCTTATTCAGCCCATCATTCGCCTGCAAAAGGAACGTAGCATTGTGCCGAACCGCGACCAATTTCTCATGGAATACCTTGAGGACGACGAGGGCCACCACCTCTTTGTCTATGCGTTTGAAGGGCGTCTTGCCCACGAAGGAATGGCGCTACTGCTGGGCCACCGTTTGGGCCACTTTGGATCCCAGACCTTCTCCATCGCGATGAACGACTACGGCTTTGAGCTCTTGAGTGACCAACCCATTCCCATTCAGGACGCCATAGATAGCGATATCTTCAGCACGGACCACCTTCGCCCGGACCTCTCGAGCAGCCTCAACGAAAGCGAGCTGACCCAACGCAGGTTCCGCGACATTGCCCAAATTTCTGGCCTGCTCTTCACGGGCTACCCAGGAAAGAATATGAGCACGAAGCAGTTGCAGAGCTCCACCAAGCTTATGTATGAGGTCTTCCGCGACTACGATCCGGACAATCTTTTGCTGCGACAAGCCCAAGAGGAGGTGCACGAGTTCCAACTGGAAGAAGCGCGCATTCGGGCTGCTTTGGAGCGCATCGCTCAGCAGGAATGGGTCCTCAATCACATCGACGCCCCAACCCCTTTGGCCTTCCCCATTTTGGTGGACAGGTTGCGCGAGACTATGTCGAACGAGTCGTTAGTATCGCGGATACAGAGAATGCAATTAGATTTTGGATAAGATAGGATCCGGGCGCCGCAGGCGCCCGGATCCTAGATTCCATAAAAACCCCCCGGGGCGCAGAGCGCCCCGGGGGGTTAAAGTTGGTTATAGGTTGCCTAACCTTGTCCGTTACCGAACGGCTTTGTAGCAACGTTGTAACGTTGATAGAAATCTTGTGCGCTATTATTGTCGTCGTGCACCTGTATGTTCCTCAACAGCATTTGATAAAACTGGATGTTAGTACGCCATTCATTCGAAGCTCTTTTTCTGTCTTGACGATCAAAGGAAGCGTAGAAGGCGAGCTCTTCGTCTAACCGGTCCGCAAAAGCCCAAGTCAATGCGCGAGCTTTATCGGTGGCCCCCGCTTTGTAGTAAGCATCAATAATACCGAAGACAAAGTAGTTGTACCCAAATTTCTCCGCAGGCATTTTTTCCATAGCAAAGTCTAGAACTTCAACTGCTTTATCATTTTTACCCTCCGCGACTAATTCATTGGCCAAGCGACCAAAAATGGTACGAAGATTATAACTCAAACGCCTGTTTGTTTCATCAAGATAGACATCAGGAAGCTCCATATTGCCGTACTCGAATTTGTTAAGTAGGTTGTCGTACATGATGTCAGTTTCAACTTTTCCGTAGTCAATACCTTGAGTATTAGAGGGGTAGTATTGTGGAACGAAGCGGTATGCCATTCCCTCTAGTCGGAAATAGTCGTTTAACCAGAAGTACGACTTAGGGCTATTACCTACGGTGATAGAGAAATAGATAGGGCGTTCCCAGTTATTGTTTGCAATCAAATCAATAACCATCAAATCCCGTTTAGTGATCACGTTCGACTTCCAGTTCCAATCGATGTAGTCGACTACGCTGGCGCTGTCGGCAATATTTACTACACCATTAGTGTAAACAGCATCTTTATCGATATTGATGCGGAAATTTTTCTGTGGGAACAAAGGCAATTCTTTGCCTCCGCTGGCTTTGAATTTTACTTGGCTATCGTCGCGTTTAGTAAATTGAACAAAGTCCTTTACGTTCCAGCGTCCCTTCACACCAAGGTCACGATAGTATAGAACATCACGTGTTCCCTGAACATATTGATTCCACTCAAAGGTAAATGGTACTGCTTCGCCGTCTTCATAAGCTTTTCGTCGCTGTTGATCAATATACCAATCAGTATTGAGCAGACTGAGATTTACAACCCTTACGTCCGTTCGATAGCCTTCGACTTCTTGGACATACCATAACGGGAAGGTGTCATTATCACCGTTGGTAAAGAGTATGGCGTTCGGTTCACAACTATCTAAGTAAGCTTTGGCAATATCACGAGCGGTAAAACGGTTACTTCTATCATGATCATCCCAGTTTTCTGCCGCCATACGACCTGGAACAACTGCTAATGAAGCCGCCATAACCAGGAATGACGCGGCCTTTGGATTAAGGTAATTTCGCACAATGTCCCAAAGCCCTAAGGCGCCTATACCTATCCAAATCGCATAGGCATAAAAAGATCCTACAAACGCATAATCTCGCTCCCTCGGCTCAAAGGGTTTGTGGTTGGTATAGACCACAATGGCTATTCCTGTTAAAAGGAAGAACAAGGTAACGGCCCAAGCATGATCAGGGCGCTTCATATAATGATAGAATAAGCCAAAAAGCCCGAGCAAGAAGGGCAGCATAAAGTAGGTGTTGCGCGACGGGTCGTCTTTCCAATGTTCAGGCAGTTTGTCCTGGTTGCCTAAACGAGCGCTGTCCAAGAAAGGAATACCCGTAATCCAGTTTCCTTTAGATATTTCGTAACGGTGTTGTTCGTCGTTTTGACGGCCGCTGTAATTCCACATAAAATAACGGAACCACATTTTGCCGACCTGATATTCAAAAAAGAACTTGACATTTTGCGCAAATGTAATGGGCTTTTCAGGGTCCCTAATATTCATTATGTTGATGTAGTTCTGCCGGTATTGTGGATCATCGTTCCAAATGCGCGGGAAGAAACTTTTGTAATCAGGGTCATAGTTTGGAACGCTGCCCTTTTTATCATCAGTGAGTAGATATTTCCCTTCAACGGTCAGGTTTCCGCCTTTTTCTGCGACATAAGCCTCGGCCTCCGTTTTTAATTTGAATGCCGCAACCTGCTTTTTTTCGTTTTTCATTACGGCGTAACCGCGCTGGTAAACAGGATTGCCGTCGTCAAATGGGTCGCTGCGGTCGTACGGCGCGTTAAATGACTTACCGTAGAGAATAGGCCAATCCCCATATTGCTCACGATTGTAGTACGCCAAAAGCGACATCGCATCTTCCGGGTTGTTTTCATCAATAGGCGTATTTGCATTAGATCGGATAGCCAATATGATGAACGTAGAATATCCCATCACAATGAGCATAACCCCAATAACAGCTTGCTGCAACAAGGGCTGATCAATCTTTTTAGTGATGAAAATACCGACTATCATTGCTGCAGAGAGAATGACAAAAGCAACGATCGTACCGGAGTGGAACGGGAGCCCTAAGCCGTTAACAAAGCCTATTTCAAGAGCGCCAAACAATTTTAAAACAACGGGTATAATGAGTGCAAAAACGACACCAAGTACGGCTATACTTGCCGCATTGGCTAGAATGAATTGACCCGGAGACGCTTTTGGAAACTTTTTAAAGAAGTAAATCATTCCAATGGCCGGAATAGTAAGGAAGACAAGAATGTGAACCCCTACAGAGAGACCAACCAGATAGGCGATAAGTAACAACCATTTGTTGGCATAGGGATCTTTACCCACGGCATGTTCCCACTTAAGAACTGCCCAAAAAGCCGCCGCCGTAAAGAAGGAACTCATAGCATAAACCTCACCCTCGACTGCAGAGAACCAAAAGCTATCTGAGAAAGTGTAGGCAAGGGCGCCAACTGCCCCAGCTCCTAATACAGCAAAAGTTCCGGCGCTATCTAAATCTTCTCTTCCACCCAATAATTTTGCCCCTAAGGCAGTGATGGTCCAAAACAGAAATAGAATACTAAACGAAGAGCTTAAAGCACTGAGGCCATTCACCATCAACGCTTGATCTTGTGGATTACTGGCAAATTGACCAAATAAGTTCCCCATTAATTGGAAGAACGGCGCACCGGGAGGGTGGCCCACTTGAAGCTTTACAGAGGTGGCAATATATTCCCCACAATCCCAGAAACTGGTAGTGGGTTCAATGGTCATAAAGTAGGTGGTGGTCGCAATAGCAAACACTAACCAACCAGTTATATTATTTAGCTTGTTGTAATTCACTGATTCTCTGTTTTTTGACCTTGTACTCTACAAAGGCCGGGTGTAGTCGCCTCGAAAATAAGAAAAACCAACGCCCTATTGGCCTTAGTCAATGTTAAACCACTAAAATTTTCTTCATCTCTTTTTTGAGTAATCCCAATTACAGTATATTTGCCGTCCCAAATGGGAACGATTGCCCGATAGTGTAATGGCAACACACCGGTTTTTGGTACCGTTATTCTAGGTTCGAGTCCTAGTCGGGTAACTTAAATTAACCCCAAGACGTTGGTTTTCAATGGCTTGGGGTTTTTTGTTGCAAAAACTGTTGCAAAACCAAGTGGCGAAATGCGCTTAGAGACAAGGAATTTGGTATTTATTAAAAATCTAAGAGTCGCTGAATTCAGATGTTTAGCAAGTCTGTTTTAATCGGCTTTCAATAGCCCCTCTGAAAGAAAAAGGCAATGAGTGATTTTTTAAGATAGTCGGTGAGAAAATTAATTGAGCACAAAGTCTTTAAAGCTAAGATAATGTTCTTAATCCTTAGCCAAGAAGTATCTAAATTTAATCGATTGATATTAGATTAACCACATCTCTCGGCACATCGCCATGAACAAAAAAACACTTGAACACCAAGTTGTCTAAATCCAAAATAGACGTCTAAAGCTTTCAATGCGAAATTGTCTCGCTTCAATTGCAAAATACCTCCGGAACCACTTGTGACATAAGCATCTCTAAGCTGACGTACACGCTTATTACAACAATCACAGGTAGTAGATTGGTAAAGAGGGTTATTCTTAATTTCCCTTTCAACTTTTTTTGCTTCAGAATAAAGATTTTCTAGTTTCGGCAAGATCTCCGCTTCAAGTAAATCTCCCGTTGTATCAGTGGCTCCGTTGTTGTAATAGACTCGATAACTGCTTGTTTTAACTGCAATGTCAATCATTTGAATTGCCTCATTGTCTACATGCTCATTAACGATATCCCAAGGGATAGAGTTATACAACTCCGTATAATGAGGTTGTATTTCAGAAGAAATAAATACTACTGTTGAGGAATCATAACTTGTAGTTGTCGTTAAAGAATCTTTGTAATGATAACTTTCGGTAAACAACCCATTGTCGCCGTTGAAACTAATCGAGCTTAATCTATCGTTTTCAAAAAAAGATGTGGTGTCTCTAATTTCCACCAAAGGACTCCCAACCATAGCAGGGGACTTACACAATACCTTATAAGACGAAACCAAAGAAGAATCGACTATACTATATTCCCTAATGGGTTGAGTAGGGCAACCATGCTCGTATGTGATTAGCCGAAACCTTTCGGTCACGCCGACTTGGTAGAAATCTTCTATTGCACCATCTTCGTCGATATACTCTGCCCATCGTCCGGTTTTCGCCCCGTTATCATCTCTTAAGTTTTTTGCTTGTTTAATGGAATCGAACTCTCCCTCGCCACAAGAATGTAGAATGGTAAGACATGAAAAAATAGCAAGGAATTGACCTAATTTTATGCTTTTCATTATTGTATAGGTGTATTAATTTGGTTTTGGAATGTTTTTGAGGAAGATACGATTAATATGAGAGAAATTATAGAGTGACTAAAGGCGGTGGCACGGACTAGGCCGGGCACGCGCTATTGATTATTTCAGACGGCGTTGTATATAATTTAGAGGAACAGCGATAGTGTATAGACAAAAACCGGGAGTAGAGTTTTAAAATTATACGACCGAGTGTTAGACATCAGAAAAATCAATTAACATGGTGGCTTATTGATGCCTTTGAGTTTTTTGTTTGGGCCTATCAAATGTTCTTAACCCACGAAGAAATTGAGCTTGTCTCAAGTCTTACAGTAGAAACAAAAAGCTTGTTGGAGAAAATTGTTGTCGTTTTAACGCAGTTAATTTTGTTGCATAAAGCTTAAGCGAAGGCCAATGAATGATGGTCTAATTTAAAACGCGCCAAAGTTCGTCATTGCGATAAAAATAGTTTTTGTCCCGCTTTCATAGTATGAGCTAATACTTACGACTTCAATCCTGCAACGCCTTCCAAGATTTTCAATGGAGCTTTTGTAACGAGGTGAGTTCAGCCAACCATTTAATGCGCGTTTTGCAACATCTTGATATGTGGTTTTTCCACTAATATCGACTTTTACTAGTAGTTCTGATTGAACAAGATAAAGGTCAACCGTATTTAGAAGGTTTAATTCGGTTAAAATTGAGCGATTATCGTTGTACGAAAGCATCCGAATATGCTTATGTGATGGTCTGTGATCAAACGCCCTATACTTTATATAACGAATGGCTCCGTCACTATAAAGCTTAGCACCTACATTACTGTAGTAAATCTTAGCTGTTGAGCCTCTTTCCTGGGTATATGACATTATCTCTTCAAACATCACGGTATTCATAATAGAGTCGTTAAACTCCTGTGATAGTAAAGGAAGGGTTAAAAGAGAGAACAATATTGTACTTAGGCGTTTTTGCATTTTAAAGGCGACAGTAGTTAATCGTTCTTGAACACCGTGTAAGAGGCGGCTAGAACAAATGAATTGCGGACGTTGTTGGTATCATATTCTATTTTGTATAGAATGATGAATGATTCATAAAAATAATATTCCCATTTATTTGCATTGACCATTACATCATAATGGCCCTTAGGGGAATTCTTCCAACACGCAAAAAATTTCTTCGCAATGGCCCTAGGGTCTGTGTAATGACCTGTAAAGTCCCCGGAACTTACAGACGAGAGGAAATTTTCAATGTTAGTGGTGGAGTGTGGGGTATATGTTTTTTCATTTCCCAGTTCATAAAATGCTCTATCAAGATGCTTAATAGGGTTTACGAACTTCGACTCATCAGTTTCAATACTTACATGAATCAACGGGATGAAGTTTTCATCTCCATCATGGTATTTATTGATGCTGTCCCTTTCATGAGTTAGAAGCTCATAAAAATAGTAGTTGACCGAATCTAACATTTCTGCGGATTGACTAAAACTGGCGGAGGAAATCAATAAAGCAATGAACAATACCTGTATTCTTTTCATAACAAATTCGTTTCTAAGCATTAGGGTCTTTTAAATACCACCGAGTGAAGCTGTCTAAATCCTTAAAGGTCCTAAAGAAGCTTCCATCGTCACGAGATTTCTTATAAAGCACCCACATTTCTTTCTGAATTTGTGAATAATACACCATGGCTATTTCAATCTGATGAGCTTCAGGCAACTTGTCGGCTAAATCATCGAAGATGGACTGCTCCTTTTCGTTCATCACTTTATCTCGTAAAAGGCCATCTTCTTTCCAGTCAATAATCCACATATCACAACTCCCAGACGAGGTCACTACGGCACCGTTGGGGTATGAAGTCACCGTAACACCATCCGGGTAGGTAGTCACTACAACGCCGTTGGGTTTTTCAACGGTGGTTTGAGCTAGAGTGTTTACGGATATGACGGCGGTAAAAAAGCAAAACGCAGCTTTTCTCATACTATTAGGTTTTAGGGGGTCGTTATAAAAGTGTAACGTTCTGAGAATCATAAATATGATACTTCACATTGAAAATATCTACTCAGAGTCAACCCCGAACCGCCTTCATGCAAACGCCAATAAATGTGAAAAAAGACCAAGCCATTATATTATCTATTCTCTTGTTGCTTGCTCTTCAGAGTTGCATTAACGAAGAACGAGAACGAGTCGAACCCACTGATAAAGTAAGCCAGACGACAAATATCAATAATGGCCCCGTTATAATCCGAGATTTAGGAGCGTATACATGTGATGAGACGGAGGAGCATCATACCAGGCTTTGTGGGAGTGCATTAGAAGTGAGTCTTGGAGAGCGTAGAGACACCTTGTGGCACATAAAATTTGGAGAGCCTATTGACTATTCAATTTTAGACATTAAAGGAGAAAAATACCTCTTTACGGATAATACCTATTTCTATCATTGGGGATACACTGTACAAAGGTGGGAGCTTTATTCTCTATCTCCCGAGCATTTTATGGAGCCCGTCTTTGACCAGGCCATAGACCTATATCAAGAAGCTTCGCGGGAAAGAAATGGCGAGTACACGCATTATATAAACAAGGCGGAGGTCGAATTGACAACAGGTGATACCATCAAATTCTACATCAAGAGATACACGGTCATTTGTCCAGAGGCTTTTTCAACTTGTGACACGGTTCTACGCACCACAGAACACATCTGTTTATCAGTACCTTAACCATGTAACAACATATGAAAAAACTACTTTTTTTATTCTTTTTGATTCCTAATCTAATGTTCTCACAAACCAGAGAGCAAATAGATTCTGTTAATTACTACTTCGGTATCTTACTTCGTCAAGACCGTGACAGTGTAAATCAATATAGAATGGAAAACGGCATGAAACAATTGAACACCGTTGAAATTGAAACTAACCGTAAGTTATTTGTAAATCCTGATGAACATATTGATTACTGTATTCGTAAGTGTCACAACGCACAGGTGTTCTACCCACACAAAGGTATCTACCGAGAAAACTTTCATGCTGTGACTTCTATGGAGGATATCTCCAACGAATATCAAGACCCACAAAAAGTCGCTACTATATTATATAATCGTTGGAAGTATTCACCCAAAGGTCATTTTTATCTGATGATGAGTGACCCTAACTTCTCTGAAGGGTTTGACTACGAAACATTTATTGTGAGATATAAATTTTCATATAAGGAGAATGTCAAATGTCCATGGTTGATGATTGCCACCTTCACAGTATATACTGCTGAGGATAGAAAACAACAATCTCGTAATCGTAAGCGTTCGCCTACTTGAACATCACATAGGAGAGAGGGTTGGGCGGCCAATACCCTTCCTCGACGGACCTGAAATTAGCACCGGGCTAACAATGAGGCAAAATCATGTATCTTCAAAAACCTTTAAATCTGAAATCATGAAACAGCACCTAGCCGCACTGCTCTTTGCAGCAGCTTTGCCCTTTAACTCAGTTTACGCACAAGATTCCCTCAGTGTAGAACAGACTTGGTACCACAAATGTCCCGATGCGGATCGCATTAACGGCATCAGTTCGGAGCGTGCGTACAAGGAATTAGTCCCCTATAAAATCATTCAAACCGTAACAGTAGCAGTCATTGACGGAGGTACGGACATTACCCACGAAGACCTTAAGGAGGTGCTATGGGTGAACCGTGGTGAGGTGCCGGACGACGGTATTGATAATGACGGCAACGGCTATATCGATGATGTTTACGGCTGGAGCTTTTTGAGCGGCCCAGGCGGTGAAGTGGGCCCGGAGCAAATGGAGTTTGTACGTGATATGAACAGATTGCTCGCAAAATCAGACCTCAATGGTGCTGAGAAAAAGCAGCTCAAGCAATACCAAAAGCGCCTGAAGAAGGACCGCAAATCCGCCGAGAAAAGCATTGGATTTATGCGCACCCTCAACGATGCGTACCGCGAAGTGGAGGCGCATTGTGATGGCGTACTGACCGTAGAATGTGCAGAGGCGTTCAAAGAAGGCGAAGACTTAGGCTTCATGAAAAAGCTCGTGGCCAGCGGCATTGTTCGCATGTTGAACGACGGCATGGAGCAATGGGAAATTGAAGAGGAGGTCACTGGTGGATTTACGCATTTTAATGACCAATTAGAATATCATCTCAACCCAGATTTCGATCCACGCAGCATGGTTGGTGACGACCCGGAGAGCAGCGAAACCCCATATTACGGGGACAACCGCGTCTACGGTCCAGATGCTACTCACGGCACTCACGTGGCGGGAATCATCGGAGCGAAACGCAACAACGGTATAGGCATGGACGGCGTGGCGAATAATGCGCGCATTATGACGTTGCGCGTCA
>Ga0255760_10001955_pt1 | contig 19370 bp, 18 predicted proteins | sample 071ome_25_FD_179960 | JGI IMG/M metagenome (GOLD analysis project Ga0255760, IMG submission 179960) | Coastal salt marsh microbial communities from the Groves Creek Marsh, Skidaway Island, Georgia - 071410BT metaG (version 2) | ecosystem: Environmental > Aquatic > Marine > Intertidal zone >... | reverse complement strand
CTTGATGTAATTTCTGGTGGGCGTTTCCTTTTTGGTATAGGCGCCGGTTGGAACACTGATGAAATGATAAATCATGGTGTTGATCCATCTTCTCGCATGAAGCTCATGAGGGAAAAAATTGAGGCTATGCGTGTTATTTGGCGAGATGAAACCCCAGAATATCATGGTGAATTAGTCAACTTTGGACCAATGCAAACTTGGCCAAAGCCGTTGAGAGCACCGCCAGTTTATCTTGGTGGAGCATTCCCGTATGGAGCTCGTCGAGCTCTTAGGTATGCCGACGCTTGGCTTCCTCATGCGCGCCGCCCGACCTATCATATTTTGGAAAAGTTGCCGGAATTTAGGGTGATGGAGCAAGAGGCTGGGCGCCAAATTCCAATCACTGTTTTTGGTGGTGAGCAAGATCCAGAAATGTTGAAGCAATATGCGGATGCAGGGATTGAGCGTGTTGTTATCAATATAGAGCCTATGGGACGTGACGAGAGCTTGGCCAAGTTAGATGAATGGGTCGCAGCAGGCATCGTTTAGGTTTGTTTTGGCAATAAATTAAAAAACATAAATGTTTTTAGTTTCTTTGCTTTAATGCGTTATGCAGAAATCTTTGCAAGCGCTGCTGCGGCGCATCGCCTATCTCGCCGAAATTTAATATCCAAGCTATCTTTTCAGTTATTAGTTTTTATATAAAAGCGTGCACTTTACGCTCCCGCACATGTATTCTTTCATGGAGATCTTCAATGCCTGACTCAACGCCCGCAAGCACCAAGGTTAGCAAGCTGCCACCTTTTGACTGGACTGATCCGTTCTATTTGGCTGATCAGCTCGATGAAGAAGAGCGCATGACTTTTGAAGCCGGTGTGAAATTCGTGGAGGCTGAGTTGGAGCCTGGCGTGATGGAAGCTAACCGTAATCAAACTTTTGATCGCAACATTTACAAAAAACTAGGACAGTCTGGTTTCTTAGGTGTCGGTCTAGAAGGGTATGGCTGTCCCGGTGGTTCGGCAGTTATGTATGGATTGCTAGCTCGTGCAGTTGAAGGCTGCGACAGCGCGTATCGGTCGGCAATGAGTGTGCAATCTAGTCTAGTGATGTACCCGATCCATACATACGGCTCAGAAGAGCAGAAACAGAAATATCTGCCAAAGCTCGCTTCTGGCGAGCACGTCGGGTCTTTTGGCTTAACAGAGCCAGACCATGGCTCAGACGCTGGCGGTATGAAGTCCCGCGCAGTCAAAGTTGATGGCGGGTATAGGCTCACCGGTGCAAAAATGTGGATCACATCTTCACCAATCGCTGATGTGCTAGTGGTATGGGCTAAAGATGAAGCAGGTGACATCCGCGGCTTCATTCTTGAGCGAGGTATGGAAGGTCTTTCCACTCCAAAAATTGAGGGGAAATTTTCTCTTCGAGCTTCACCGACTGGCGAAATAGTCATGGATGATGTCTTTGTGCCGGACGAAAATCGCCTTCCGAATGCCAAGGGTTTAGGTGGACCATTTGGCTGTTTGAATAAGGCTCGTTATGGAATTGCGTGGGGTGCTATGGGGGCAGCCGAAGCTTGTTGGCGAGCAAGTCGTGAATATGTCATGAACAGGACTGCATTTGGGAAACCTTTGGGGGCAAATCAACTCATTCAGAAAAAGTTAGCTGATATGCAAACCGAAATTGCACTCGGTTTCCAAGCCGCTCTTCGGGTGGGGAGATTAATGGATGAAGGTCGTGCGGCACCAGAAATGATATCCCTAATAAAGCGGAACAATTGCGGTAAAGCTCTCGATATTGCTCGGTTGTCTCGCGATATGCACGGTGGAAACGGGGTTTCTGACGAGTATAAAGTTATTAGGCACATGATGAACCTAGAGGCAGTAAATACCTACGAGGGTACCCATGATGTTCATGCACTGATCCTTGGCCGTTCGATAACTGGCATTCAAGCCTTTAGTTAGGGAGATTTAAGACTATGAGCGCTACGACAGGAATGCCACTTTCTAGATTTAAGGTTCTTGATCTTACCCGTGTGCGAGCTGGCCCAACATGTGTGCGTCAACTTGCAGACTGGGGTGCTGATGTAATCAAGGTGGAGTCCCCTCCGGATGGTAAGGAGGGATTGGGCGGATCGAGAGATGGTTTTGATTTCCAAAATTTGCATCGTAATAAGCGCTCTGTCACCTTGAATCTTAAAGATCCAAGAGGTCTGGAAGCATTTTACAAGATGGTATCCGCAGCGGATGTTGTTGTTGAGAATTACAGAGCAGATGTAAAGCATCGCTTAAAAATTGATTATGACAGCCTTGCCAAGATAAATCCTGGTATCATCCTCGGCTCAATTTCTGGCTTTGGACAAGATGGTCCCTACGCTGATCGCCCAGGCTTTGATCAAATTGCCCAAGGCATGGGTGGCCTTATGTCTATTACTGGAGAGGCAGATGGGGGGCCAATGCGCGTTGGCATTCCAGTTGCTGATCTTTCTGCAGGTATGTTTTGTGCCCAAGGCATCCTCCTAGCTCTTTTAGAGAGGGAAACTTCGGGAAAGGGACAGTGGGTAAAGACTTCACTGCTTGAAGCTCAAATCCAGATGCTAGATTTCCAAGCAGCGCGCTATCTTAAAGATAAAGAAGTCCCTAAGTCTGCAGGCAATGATCATCCAACATCAATTCCGACGGGTGTGTTTAAGACCGCAGATGGTCATGTGAACATTGCGGTTGCTGGTCAGGCAATTTATGAGCGTTTCTGTGACGCGATCAATGCTCCAGAACTCAAAGATCATCCTGATTTTGCTACCGGTGCGCTCCGATCTCAAAACAGAAAAGCAATGAATGCTGCTATAGATGCTATTACTTGCCAAAAGCCTTCAGCCTTCTGGATTGATCATTTAAATGCAGCGGGTTGTCCTTGTGGGCCTATCTATTCAATGGATCAGATGTTCGAGGATGCGCAGGTAAAGCATGTAGAGATGGCGGTGCCTGTCAGTCACCCGCGTATGGGCTCATTCCAAATTGTTAATCAGGCAATAAAAATGTCCCGTACTCCATCCAAAATTCGCTCCGCGACACCGGAACAAGGTGAGCATACCGACGCAATTCTTACTGAACTCGGTTACTCTCCTGATGCCATTGCTGCTATGCGTAACGACGGTGTGATATAATTATTTCTGAACTTAGAAAGTAACGACATGAAATTGGATTTTGGCACTGAGCATATGATTGTTGAAGTGATTGATGGCGTTGGCTGGGTCACCTTCAACAATCCTGAACGGCGAAACGCAGTAAAGTTTGAAATGTGGGAAGCAATTCCTAAAATCTTCGACACTCTTGTTGCACAGGATGACGTTCGCTGTATCGTCATGAAAGGAGCGGGAGATAAGTCCTTCGTTGCTGGTGCAGATATTTCCGAGTTCAAGGAAAAAAGATCTACACCAGAACAAGTGACGCTCTACAACGCCACTAGCGGGGCTGCATACGCTGCAATAGAAAATTGTGAAAAGCCTCTAATTGCTATGATTAGAGGTTTTTGTATTGGAGGTGGACTGGCTGTCGCTTTGTCTGCTGACATTCGTATTGCCGCTGATAACACAGTTTATGCTGTACCTGCTGCTCGCTTGGGGCTCGGCTACCGATATCCTGGTATGAAACGTTTGGTCAATTTAGTTGGCCCGGCCTACGCAAAGGAAATCTTTTTCACGGCCAGAAAGTTTAATGCTGAAGAGGCCTGGCGAATGGGATTAGTGAACAAGGTAGTCGGCCTTGATGAACTTGATGCTGCCGTTGCTGAGTATGCCGGGATGATTGCCGAAAACGCTCCCCTCACTGTGGCAGCTGCAAATTTTGCGGTGCAAACAGCAATTGCTCATGAAGCAGACCGTGATTTTGATAAGCTCGATCAAATGGTGGAAGCTTGCTTTGCGAGCGAAGACTATAAAGAAGGCCAGACTGCTTTTATGGAAAAACGCAAGCCGGTTTTTAAAGGTCGTTAAAGTATCTCATTCCCGCTTAGCTTCTTAGGCTAAGCGGGAACTTACTAAGTAATGTATGGATCTGTTAATCTGCAGCAGTCGAAGGTTCTAATTCTTCGACTACAGCAACAGTTTGAGCTGCCAGGGCTGCTTCTGCAAAATCGCCCCTTTCGTCGTCTGGAGTTGCTTGCCTGATTTTCATTCTTGAGGCTACAAACACAGCCGTAGATAAGTGAACGGCCGCAATAACGGCAAATAAACCTGGTGGTCCAATCAAACTCATAACCGTTGATGCAGCCAGGGGCCCTATGACCGCTCCGATCGAAAAGGTGAGCAGAAGTCCGCCGGCAGCCTCAACAAAACCAGAGTCCGTGACCATGTCATTCATATGAGCCGCGGAAAGTGCATAGATGGGCAAAGCAAAAAGCCCAAAGCCAGCAACGCAAATAAGTCGAATAGCCTGACTGTCGTTGCCTAGAATTGACATGAACAAATCTGCTACTGCTGCCAGTAAGCATGCTGCCATTATGATTATCCGTCGGTCCATTCGGTCAGATAGGCGCCCTAAAGGCCACTGACCTGCAGCACCAGCGATCGCGCCAACGGCCATAAAGATTGCAGCACCCTCCGCTCCTCCTCCACTTACTGCTCCATAAACAGGGCCCAAGGTCCAGAAGGCGCCATTAGATAGGCCGACACTAAATGATCCCACCAGTCCAACAGGGGACATTTTATAGAGGCGAAGGATCCTTAATTTAACAATATTCGGTGGTGCTGGTTCTTGCGAACGCGTCAAGGCTAGTGGAACAGCTGCAAGTGAAACAAGAATCGAGGCCAGTGCAAACAAGGAGAATGATCTGGGATCGTCTACAGTGATTAGTAGTTGGCCGACAGTAATCACTGAGAGATTGATTCCAAGATACGTTGAAAAAATTACACCACGACTTTCGTTCGACGCCTTTTCGTTGAGCCAACTTTCTATAATCATAAAGAGGCCGGCAAGGCAAAAACCAGTGAATAGGCGCAATACTGTCCAAACCCATGGATCAACAATTATCGGGTGTATTAATGCCACAGAAGAGCCAATTGATACCATCGCAACAAATGACCTAATATGACCGGCTCGTTTAACTATAACGGGCGCTGCTACGCATCCAATCACGAAACCAAAATAATAAGCTGCGCCAAGAGCTCCAAGCGCCATAGCTTCAAAACCCTCGATCTCAGCGCGTATTGGGGTGAGAGTGTTTTGGAGTCCGCTGCCCATCAATAAAAAGGCGACGCTTAAAAGCAGTGCAGCTACTGGTGTGAGGGCAGAGAACATTCAGCGGATCCTGTCAGATGTGTCAGGGAACTTTTTTGGCAGGTCTTTTAATTGCAAGATAAGCGTCTATAGCCTTTTAGAACTTTTGAGCCTATCGATTTATCGTCCAAAAGGGAGGTCCGCAATGTTGGATGCTAGTAGCCGTGCTTGGCGTGGAAGTGAATTGGCATCCGGAACCGGTAGATTCGATTTGCCATTGGAAGTTGCCGAAGAGCTTACAGTTGCTGCTCGAATATACGAGCAGTCAGGACAGCCAATTATTGAAGCACACCTGGCTCAGTTCGAATTGACTGTCACAAAAGAGTTTATTGCTAAGGTTTTAGTTGAACTCAAAGATGGGGTTGGATTTGCGTTAATAGACCGTTTGCCGCTTGATGAGCTAGGCGAGGATGGCGCTAAAATAGCCTATTGGTTGATGTGTTCTCTAATTGAGCGCCCCGTTGCACAAAATTGGATAGGTGACCTCATTTACGATGTGACGGATACCGGGCGTCCGCCAGGCAATGGCGTTCGGCCGGATAAAACTAACGCTGAACAGAATTTTCATACCGATAACAGTTATAATTTATGCCCCCCAAATTATGTGACCCTGCTTTGTCTGCGCGCCGCAAAAATAGGTGGGTTATCTCACATTGTATCGTTGGAGGCTGCGCATGAAGCACTTAGGCTGGAGCGACCTGATCTACTGAATCGTTTGTACCAACCGTTTTATTTTGATCGTCAAAAAGAGCATGCGCCAAAAGATACAATGACGACCCATCACCCACTTTTTACAGTCGAAGACAATAGACTTCTCGCTCGGCTTTCCAGATTTCAGGTTTCAAACGGTCAACGCCTGGCAGGTGAACCGATAGATGCGTTAGGGGTGGAGGCCTTGGACGCTCTAGAAGCACAAATGAACGCTCCGGGCATGGATGTTTCGTTCACATTTGAGCCAGGGCAGATACAGATCTTGGATAATCGACGCATAGGTCATAGGCGAACAGGTTTTGAGGACTGGCCAGAGCCTCATCTTAAGCGCCTTCTGGTTCGCCTTTGGCTGCGCAATTGGGGTTCCAGCGATTATCACGGAGGTCTTGATCTGTAATTTTAAAATATGTTTTCGGCTTAAATGATCGACTGTGTTTTGGAATGTTAGATCTACCGTTTTAAATGGGAGTGCAAGATTTTGAGTTGGAAACCTGAGTGGGTCGAACGACAACAGCCCCTAGATAACGAGGTTTTTCTCGATCATGTGGGCTGGTTTGTTGAAGACTTAGAAAAGGCGTCTTCTAGACTCAAGAATTTGGGTTTTCATGTTACCCAAGAGAATGTCCACATGAACCGTCAACCTGATGGGAGCTCTTTACCATCTGGGACGGTCAATAGGTTGATAACCCCAGCACTAGGATATCTAGAGTTTCTTGGTAGCAGGGGAGATACCGCCTTAGCCAAACAACACAAAGCACAGCTCTCCCGATACGAGGGGCTCCACCTCATGGCTTTCGCTGCCCCCAATGTTCCTGCCGAGGCACCTCGGTTAACAGAAGAGGGGTTTGAGCCACTTAAACCTGTAGATATGCGTCGAATGACGCTTACAGCCCGTGGCTCAGAAGAAGAGGCACGTTTTAGCGTTTTACGGGTGCCGCCCGAGGTTATGCCAGAGGGCCGTATTCAGTGGTGTGGACATTTCACTCCTGAGCTTGTCTGGGAGCCAGGTGAAACTGACCAGACAAACGCTATAGATGCGTTGTCAGGGGTGCTTTGGGTAGTTGAGGATTTAGAAGAAGCAACTGAGCGGTTTGCAAAATTTCTTCGTAAACCGAGCGCACTTATCGATGAGGGCATTGCATTCATAGCATTGGAACGAGGAGTATTAGTTTTGGCAACGGACCTAGCTTGTTCCAAGGTCCTTCCAAATTTTGGAAACGTTAAGCCTCCATATGGGGCAGCAGTTATGCTTAGGTCTCGAGACATTGCGAAAACAGAAAAAGTTTTCCAATCAACAGGCGTTACATACGATAAGCGTGATGGACGTTTGTTTTTATCGCCTAATGAAGCTTTAGGTAGTTTTATGATTATTCATCCCGCGGATTTAGCTCCAGTATCTCTCTAGGAATTTTTAGAAAGTACCAAGCCGGCCAAATAAAGGGACCCACAAATCAGAACAGGGTTTTCTTCGTTTTTAGAAATATCCTCTACCGCCGCTTCCAGTGATTTATAGGCCATAGCGTCTATTCCTATATTACGGGCCTTTGCAGCGAGAGCTTCCGCCTCAAATGCTCCCTCGTTGTTTGGAATTGGAACACAAGCTGCCTTTTGAATCGCAGGGTTCAGACGACGCAGATAACTATCAGCATCTTTTCTCTCCATCATCCCAATAATTAGTTGAGGAGGCTTTGCCCAAGTATTTATCTCAGACGCTAGGGCCTCGGCTGCAGCAGGATTATGCCCACCATCTATCCAAAGTTTGCGTGGCGCGAGAGAAGACACCAAGGGGCCCTTAGAAAGAAGCTGCAGGCGTCCTGGCCATTCCACAGACTTCATTGCCCGATGTGCTATACTTTCTGTCAGATCAAACCCTTCTAAGTAGTTCAATGCAGCTAAAGCCAAACCAGCATTGCTATATTGCCAGTCACCAGCCAGAGAGGGGCGTGGAAGTTGCCAATTGCACTTTTCATCCTGGAAGTGAAAGTAATTTTGGCCCGGCGTGATCTTCCAATTATTACCTTCTATTCTGAGCTGCGTGCCGACCTTAGAAGCTTCGGAAATGATTACATTATAAACTTCAGAAGTTTGGTATGCAGAAACGGCACGGCATTTTGGTTTTAAAATTCCGGCTTTTTCCCAGGCTATTTTGGAAAGCTCGGGCCCTAGGAATTCTAGATGATCGAGTGATACCGGTGTGATTACAGACATCGCTGGAGAAGGAAAAACATTCGTCGCATCGAAACGTCCTCCAAGTCCAACCTCAACAATTGTTGCGTCTGCTGGATTGTCAGCAAAAGCCAAAAATGCGGCTGCGGTTAACATTTCAAAAAATGTTATTTGGCGGCCAGCGTTTACGCGCTCACAATGTTCTAGAATAGAGAGGAAAGCATCCTCCGTTATTGGCGCATCATTCAGGCGTACTCTTTCAGTAAAGCGAACCAAATGGGGGGATGTATACACGTTAACCGAATATCCAGCCTCATTGAATAAGGCGCGAAGGAAGGCACAGGTTGAACCTTTCCCGTTGGTGCCGGCCACATGAATTACATTCGGTAAGTCGAGGTGCGGGCATCCAAGATCCTTCAGCAAACGCTCAATTCGTTCAGTTGAGAGATCAATTAATTTTGGATGCAGCTCAGAGAGACGCTCAACAATACGGGAGGTTGCAATCCGATCGATTGCCCTAGCTTGCTCCGTCACTTTTCAGATTTAGCTCTCTTGGTAGTGCTCTCAGAAGCTGTCGATTTGTCACTAGATTCCAACTTTGCGTTTCTTACAGTTTTAGTCTTCCCAGCAGTATGAAGATTAGGGTTCATTCCCGCATCAAGGTTGGGGAACATCAGAATACTCAATACTTTGCCTAGCGCTGCCTTAAGATCGTGTCGGCTGACAACCATATCTAACATGCCGTGTTCAAGGAGGTATTCAGCTCGTTGGAAGCCTTCAGGTAAGGTTTGTCCAATGGTCTCTTTGATTACACGTTGACCTGCAAACCCTATGCCTGCGCCAGGCTCAGCAATAGAAATATCTCCTAACATTGCGAAGGATGCAGATACACCACCAGTCGTTGGGTCGGTTAGCAAGGTTACATAGGGTAATTCTGCATCTTTAAGCAGTCCTAGGGCTGCAACAGTTCGCGGCATTTGCATGAGTGAGAGAATGCCTTCTTGCATTCTGGCCCCACCTGACGCTGTTATGGCAATGAAGGCAGCATTTCGCTTCACCGCTTCTCTGGCTGCTGCAACAAAACCTGCACCGACCGCCGCGCCCATGGACCCCCCCATGAACCCAAAATCGAGCACAGCAATAACAGCTGGCACTCCCTCTATCGTGCCGTAAGCCGCCTTGAGAGCGTCGTTTTCACCACTTTTTTGTTGAGCATCTTTTAGCCGGTCTGTGTAGCGCTTTTGATCTCGAAATTTTAAAGGATCTACGGGCGTTTCTGGCAAGCGTATGTTTTCGCGGCTGCCTTCATCTAATAGTAAAGAAAAGCGTCTATCTGCGCCTATTCGCATGTGATGGCTGCAGTTGGGACATACCATTGCAGCCAGTTCCAGATCCTTATGGAAAATCATCTGGGCACAATCAGGGCACTGACGCCACAGATCTGCTGGCGCGGGCGTTCGTCTGACAAGTTGTTGAATTTTTGGACGAACGTATTTGTCGAGCCAGCTCATGTGTTGATCCTCACTCCATCGGCAAGATTCTTCACCAAATGAAGTACATCGTTCACCAGGCCTGGGAGGGCTTTACCATTATCGTCAAGATTTGCGGCTACTCTTTCCACCACGGCTGATCCTACTACCGCGGCATCTGCTGTCCGGGAAACGGCACTTGCCAATTCTGGTGTTCGGATACCAAACCCTACAGCAAGTGGTAGATCGGTATGCTTGCGAAGTCTTTCTGCAGCTAATTGAATAGAATCAATTGTTGGTGATGTAGTTCCAGTTATTCCGGCAATCGATACGTAATAAATGAAGCCTGAGGCATGTTTTAAAACTTGAGGAAGACGCTTGTCGTCAGTCGTTGGAGCTATGAGACGAACGATGTCGATACCTGCATTTTGGACAGGTACGCGAAGCTCCTCTTCTTCTTCCGGTGGAAGGTCTACAGTAATGAGGCCATCCACTCCACTCTCGGCAGCTGCTTTGGCGAATGTCTCACAGCCCATCGAATATATTGGGTTGAAATATCCCATCAAAACAATTGGAGTGTCGTTATTGGTTCTCCGAAAATCTCGGATAATTTCTAATGTCCCCTTTAATGTGGCTCCTGCCTTTAGGGCACGTTGCCCAGCAGCCTGAATTGATGGCCCGTCCGCAGCAGGGTCAGTGAAAGGAACACCAATTTCTATTATATCGGCTCCTGCTTCAGGCAGCCCCGCGAGGATCTTTTTGAATGTATTTGGATCCGGATCACATGACGTGAGGAATGGAATAAATCCTCCGCGGCCCTGAGTTTTAAGCTCGGCAAACCGTTTTGAGAGCCGGCTCATATTGGCATTCCTAAACGTTCAGCCACCGCAAAAACGTCCTTATCTCCTCGTCCACACATATTCATTACAACAAGTTTTTCTTTTGGCTGTTTTCCTGCCCATCGCAGAACAAAGGCTAAAGCGTGCGCTGGTTCAAGAGCCGGTATGATGCCCTCCAGTTTTGCGCAAGTTTGAAAAGCTTCTAGAGCTTCATCATCTGTAGCATTTACGTATTTAACGCGCCCTTGCTGGGCTAGCCATGAATGCTCTGGCCCTATCCCTGGGTAGTCTAAGCCAGCAGATATGGAGTGCGCTTCAACAATTTGCCCATCATCATCTTGCAACAGATAAGTGCGGTTGCCATGGAGTACTCCTGGCGTTCCACCACCAATGGCTGCAGCATGCTCACCGGTATCCACACCTCGTCCAGCTGCTTCGACCCCAAACATCTCAACATCTTTATCGTCGAGGAAAGGGTGGAAGATACCTATGGCATTTGAACCCCCACCTATACAGGCGATCAGTGTATCAGGAAGACGACCTTCAGCAGCCATAATTTGTTCGCGCGTCTCGCGGCCAATTACGGATTGAAAATCTCTTACCATTTCAGGGTAAGGATGAGGGCCGGCAGCCGTCCCAATGACGTAGTATGTGTCGTGCACGTGAGCCACCCAATCACGCAGCCCTTCGTTCATTGCATCTTTTAAGGTCTGTGAACCGGACGTTACTGGACGAACTTCCGCGCCAAGAAGTTTCATCCGTGCAACGTTAGGAGCCTGCCTCTCAACATCCGTAGCACCCATGTAGATCACGCAGGGAATGTCAAAGAGAGCACAGAAAGTTGCTGTTGCAACCCCGTGCTGGCCGGCTCCGGTTTCTGCAATAATACGGGTTTTACCCATGCGTTTAGCTAACAAAACCTGGCCCAGGACATTATTGGCCTTATGGCTTCCGGTATGGTTTAGCTCATCGCGTTTAAAATAAATTTTTGCTCCGCCGAGATGCTCGGTGAGTCGTTCGGCAAAGTACAGAGGACTTGGTCGGCCCACATAGTGCGCAAGGTAATAGTCCATAAGGCGCAAGAATTCAGGGTCCTTGCGCGCATCATGGTACGCCTGCTCCACCTCTAAGATAAGAGGCATTAAAGTTTCGGCAACATAGCGCCCACCGAAAAGGCCAAACCGGCCGGTTTCGTCCGGGCCAGCGCGAAAAGAATTTAGGCCGTCGGGGCTCATCGTTTGAATGGCTTTCAAGGTCTTGTGAAAATATGAAGGGACAATAGCGCCGAGAGCTAAGAAATCCAACTAATTTAGCTATTTATATTGTCAGGAATTCCGTGCGGCCCGGATAAAAGCTCGGATCATGTCTGGGTCTTTCACCCCACGCGAACTCTCAACCCCAGAGGAAACATCAACGGCGTTAGCTCCCGTCAGACGAATTGCTTCTTTTACATTATCTTGCGTTAGGCCACCTGAAAGCATCCAAGAGTTTGAAAGTTTCTGATTGGCTAGAAGGCTCCAGTCAAAGCTAATTGCATTGCCTCCCGGTAATGAATCGGGTTTCGATGGAGGTTTGGCGTCAAAAAGCAACATACCTGCTGATGTGCCCCATTTCAGAGAGTTATTTAGATCATCTGCGGTTGCTATTGGGATAGCCTTGATAATGGGTAGACCAAATTTGCGACGTATTTCGCTTGTCCGTTCAGGGGTCTCACTTCCGTGCAATTGAATTATGTCGAGCGGTACTTTGGTTATAATTTCAGAAATTTCAAAATCAGTCGGATTAACCATCAAACCCACGCGTTTTGTTCGTCCTTCAGACGCTTTTGCCAGCTCATATGCGATTTCCGTGGTTACAGCTCTTGGAGATGGTGGAAAAAAAACAAAACCTACATACGTTGCATCGCATTCTAGCGCTGCATCTAGGCCAGTAGGTTCGGAGATCCCACAAATTTTAACTTCGATCTGCATGCGGCCTCTGTTTTAGGTATTCATTTCTTTAGTTTGAGTTCGAATCTATTGCGGGAAGAATTTGGTGTTGTTGGGATTTCAGTTCGTCTTTCAGGCGTCCTACTTCTAAATCAGCATCACGAAGCTCACGACGGGCTTTTCGAAGTTCCTGGCGTGTTCGGCCAAACTTTATCCAAGCTCTTATCCAACCTAGCAGGAACCCCAATGCAATTGCTGTAAGGATTGGGAGGAACAACGGCATATCTATGCGCTCTTCTAGAGGCCATATGCCGACACCTACTGTGTCTGTGTTTGCCATAGAAAAAAATACTGCGGCTACAAGAATGATCAGACGAATTAGAAAGCTAAGCGCGGGCATGATCATTGTCTCGTTCAAATGCCCACTAAAGTGGGGGATTGAGCCTGGGGTCTAAGAATAAGGTAAAGGACAAGATTTTGGAATTCTTAAGTCAGATCTTTAAAAGGTCTTAAAGACATCTAACAAATCTTTCTCTGATGTCATCCCATGAGCCAAAGCTATCATTAAAAGTACTCTGGCCTTCTGCGGTGAAAGGTTGTCAGAAACCACCATTCCTTTTGGTCGAAGTCCATCAAAATGAACCACACGTCCGGAGAGAGAACGAGTTGCCTGCACGACTGCAATACCAGAATCTAAGGCTTCCCCTATTGCCTTACGTTCTCCCGGAGTGGTCATGCCTGGGGCAAAACCAGCGACTATAATTCCCGATGGCTGTGATGCCATGAGGCCACGTATTTGAGCCCCGTCTGAGCCCGCATAACTTATTGCGATATCAACCCTAGGCAGATCAGAATTAACAGAAAATGGAGTATTTGGCGCATGAGCACGGATTGGACGTCGATAGATGGCTACTTCATCAGCATCCGCATGCCCCAGAAGACCAAAATCAGGTGTATGAAACGTTTGCAGTCGGAAGGTAGATGTTTTTGTAACTTCTCGAGCAGCATGTATTTCGTCATTTAGGCATACTAGGACCCCTAAACCTCGAGCTTGAGGTGCCGCGGCTACCCTTGCCCCATTGACGAGGTTAAGAAATGCGTCTGTTGAAAGTCCGGTAGGTGGTCTCTGTGCCCCTACGAGTACGACGGTCTTTTCAGTTTTTAGTACTAGGTTCAGAAAGTATGCTGTTTCTTCAAGAGTAGCAGTGCCGTGAGTTACCACAGCGCCAACCAAATCTGGGTCGGCAGATAAGATGTTGTCGATATGCTGGGCAAGATCAGGCCAATCGGCTGGCCCCATGGAAGTCGAGTGGACTTGTCTGAAAGGGGCTTCACTTATATCCGCAACTTCCCTTAGAACTGGGTTCATTCTAAGCAGCTCGTCTAGCGAATATACCCGCTTAGTTCGACTGTAGGCTATGAGATCAAGTGGATCGGTTCCGTGTGACGCAATCGTTCCACCTGTCCCAATGAATGCTACCTTAGGCTTGCGCATGCGCTAAGCCGCAGCTTCCGCAATCACGCGCATGGCTTCTTTTGATGCTCCACCAAGTAGAATTGCCCCGACAGCGCCTGAGTTTGAAGCTTCTTTCCATACTTGAATACGGTCCTTGATACGATCCGGAGGACCTACCAAGCATAGTTCGTCGACTAGAGCGTCCGGAACAGCAGCCATTGCTTCTTTCCGTCGGCCACCCAGGAACGCATCCTGAATTTCAGATGCAGCGTCTGCGTAGCCGAGGCGCTTTGCGTAATCATTGTAAAAGTTTTTTTCTCGAGCTCCCATTCCACCAATATATAGCGCTAATTCAGGTCGAATTTTATCTCGACAAGCAGCAACATCATCACCCATAGCGACACGCACATATGGACAGATATCGAAATCAGCCAAGGTTTTTCCATTATTTGCTTTGGATATTCCTTCCAAAACTGGATCTACAATGAGGCCTGTTTGTTCTGGCGACATGTAAATAGGGAGCGTTCCATCAGCGACTTCGCCTGCCGTTCGCAGACCGGCAGGCGAGAATGAGGCAGTGTAAATTTTATTACTTGGGTCTCCGTGGAGAATACTCTTTAGAGGCTTGCCAAGTCCCGTAGAACCTTCGCCTTGATAGGGAATTTGATAATGCTCGCCATGGAACATTAACGGCTCCTCCCGAGCCAATGCACGACGCAAAATTTCAATATATTCGCGAGTTCTAAGGAGAGGTTTTCCAAAGGCTTGGCCGTGCCAGCCCTCTATTACCTGAGGACCTGATGGTCCAATGCCCATCAGGAACCTTCCGCCTGACATTGCGTTCAATGTCATCATTGTCATGGCTGCGCAGGCTGGTGTTCGGGCAGGCATCTGCATAATGCCAGCACCAGCTTTAATTTTCGTTGTTTGTGCGAGGACCCACGTTAGAGGTGTAACTGTATCAACTCCCCAGCTTTCACCAGACCAAACACTTTCGAATCCAAGCCGCTCAGCTTCGAGGACGGTATCCATATCTGGGCCTCCCGCCTCACCTTTATATTTTAGCAACATGCCGAGCCGCATGGATTCTCTCCCAAAAATTTAAGTTTACCATCTTAGGCATGGGTCAATCGAATTCGCTAGGTTGCAACAATTTTCCAATTTTCTAATCACTCAATTTTACGAAATAGTTGCAACCGTGCGGGTGAAAAATTTCTCAAACAAAACTCGTCCCGAGTCTGTAAGTGCCGATTGCGCAGCATTTTTTTCTCAAATCCTAGGATAGATTGATGACTTTTATGATCTGGTATATCGACGTGTTTCAGATTTCGCCCTAGCCTTACAGTGCAATCGGCTACTTCTTTCCGGGAGAATTAACGTTATGGATTTTAAGTTTACCGCACAGCAAGAGCAGATCAGAGAGGCTGTTTGGCGGCTTTGCGAAGGCTTTGGTCCGGACTATTGGCTTGACCGTGATAACACGGGCGAATTTCCTGAAGATTTCTATCAAGCTCTGGCTAAGGATGGTTGGCTTGGCATCGCAATGCCAGAAGAGTTTGGTGGCTCTGCGCTAGGTATTGCAGAAGGCTGTGTTCTGATGGAAGCAATAGCCGAATCTGGGGCTGGGTTATCTGGGGCATCAGCTGTTCACATCAATATTTTTGGTCCTCATCCAATCGTCAAACATGGCACGCCTGAGCAGCGCCAAAGGTTCCTGCCTCCTTTGATCGCAGGAAAGGAAAAGACTTGCTTTGGCGTTACAGAGCCTAATGCCGGTCTTAATACCGCCTCAATTACCACTAAGGCAGAACGCACATCCTCTGGTTATGTCGTTCATGGTCAAAAGATGTGGACAACAACAGCGCAAAGGGCAAACAAGATACTGTTGCTTGCGCGAACTACTCCAAAGGAACAGTGCAAACGTGCATTTGATGGGATCACACTTTTTTACACTGATCTTGACAGAAATAAGGTCGAAATTCGTGAAATCCCAAAGATGGGTCGTAAGGCGGTAGATACTAACGCTCTTTTCATAGATGGCCTTGAGGTTCGCGACGAAGATCGAATCGGTGAGGAGGGCCGTGGCTTCTATTATTTATTAGATGGTTTGAACCCGGAACGCGTTTTGATTGCGGCTGAAGCCATTGGAATTGGCAAAGCAGCACTCAAAAGGGCGGCAGATTACGCGCGTGACCGAGTTGTTTTCGACCGCCCGATTGGCCAAAATCAAGGTATCCAGCATCCACTTGCAGATAGTTGGGCAAAGCTAGAAGCGGCACGATTGCTGACCTACAAAGCGGCTTGGCTATATGACAACAAAGAACCGTGCGGTGGCGAAGCAAATGCAGCTAAGTACCTTGCAGGTGAGGTTGGATTTGAGGCCTGTGAACGGGCTATCCTCACCCATGGCGGCATGGGATACGCCAAGGAGTTTCACGTAGAGCGCCTTTTCCGAGAGATAATGATTGCTCGTATTGCACCTATCAGTCGAGAACTTGTTCTATCCTATATCGGTGAGCGTGAACTCGGACTGCCGAAAAGCTATTAATTTCTGGCTAATTGAATGTGATTAACCCGGATATATCGTTCAAACGAAAAACGCCCGCTAAATTGCGGGCGTTTTGGTATTCTTAAGCGTTAAAACGTTAGGCGGCAGATGCTTCTTTCTTTGCCTTGGCTCTCGATACCTGACGCTTAAGTTTTAAGGTTTCAGGGGTCAACTTGGAAGCGCCCGCTGATAAAAGATAAGAGTCTAATCCACCATTGTGTTCGATGGTACGGAGCGCGTGTGTTGTAAGGCGTAAACGCACTTTTGACCCCAGGGTATCGGACATAAGAGTCACGCTCTGCAGATTGGGGCGGAAAGTCCGCTTGGTTTTATTATTTGCGTGGCTGACGTTATTGCCAACCATCACGCTTTTTCCGCTTACTGCGCATCGACGGGCCATGGCTATGGTCCTACTTTTAGTTATCTATAGAGCCGCGGTGTATACGAGACACGCCACCCTGTAGTCAAGCATCTCATCAAGATCCTGATCAGCTAGTTCTTCAGCGCAGAATTGCGGCGCCTTCGCTGCCGTAAGTTGCATCGGCTACTATTTTAAGATCAAGCTTTACGAAAAGTGTTTACAGGCAGAGTAAAAATATTCCACTCAGCCAAGAAATCCCTGTCTTTACTTACACTTTTCTCCGATTTTATGGTTCATATACCAGGACTGATCGGAACCGGCACCTACATTGGCAATTCTGACATCGAGTAAATACGGTTCGCCTGCTGATTGGATCTCACGACCTCTTTTCAAAGCAGCGCTCAAGTCTTTGGGGTCTTCAACCCGCATCCCATCTATTCCCTGAGCTTTAGCAAGCAGAACAAAGTCTATTTCTGGATCACCAAGGAAAGTCTCTGGATAGCGATTCTGGTCTTTCATATTGCCTCCCCAGGAAGCAAAATTTGTCCGAACGGTCTGGTATCCCTGATTGTTCCAGACAACAGTCAGAATAGGTAGTCCGTAACGGGCCATTGTCCAAAAACCTGATGGCCCATACATAACCGATCCATCACCAATGCTTAGTGTAGTTGGCCTGTCTGGTGAACCTAACTGTGCTCCTATGGCAGCGCCCAGGCCGAAGCCTAGGCTTCCGCCAAAAGTCCGAACTAAGCTCCAGTCTTTGTCTTCGTAGCCCAGCGGCATCATATGATCTGCAGCGCGGAAATTTTCGGAAACAAAAACAGTGCCTTCAGCAAGTGTCTCTGCCATCAACAGACCTAGATAGTTGGGATGGATTGGGGTTTCGCCTGCTCGTTTCGCCTTCTCTAAAGAATATTTTTCAGCTCGTTCTTGGGCTTGTTTTGCCAGAGAGTGACGGCGCTCTTGAATGTGTTTTTGATTTGCGTCGCCAGGTCGCCAAAGATTATTTATTCCCGCGACCGAGTGTTTAACATTTCCTAAGACGCCAATATCGACAGCATAGGTGCTGCCGATCATGTTGGGATCATGGCCGAGCGCTATAATAAGTTCGGCTGCAAACCTGTCGTCAGATGCCCCAGCTCGGGTGTTTTGACGATAACCAACGGTTAAAATTACATCATATCCATCATTAGGTATGACATCGATCATGCCAATATAGTTTGGATGCGCCATTGGAAAGGCGCCGTAATCGAAATAGCCGACAGCGGTAGGTAAAGCGTAATTTTCTGAGAGTTCGAGTATTTCCCGTTGAGCACCTGCAGCGTGTACATCAGGACCTACTAAAAGTAGTGGGTTTTCAGCGTTTAAAAGTGCGTCGTGTATTCTTTGCAATGTAGTGTCGGCTGCAGCCACTGGAGTTTCCAAAGGCAGCCCAGGTCTGATGACACCTTCAACATTTTTTGCGTCAAGTGCAGGACTCGAGTAGGCAACGTAAACTGGTCCAGTAGGCATTGTGCCGGCCGCTTTGAATGCACGACGGGTTGCCATTGGAATTCCAGCTGGGTTTGTAACTTCCCAGCGCTGCTTCGTGACATCCTGGACAACGTTCATCTGAGCGAAGCCTGCTGAGGCACCTAAAGTGTTGTGATCTCCAAATGAACCGTTATCCCTAAGCGCCGCAGTAACTACCATCGGCGTCCCATCAAAATAAGCATTGAATAACTGACCAGAGCCTTGCCGTGTTCCGGCGGCAAGATGAACATTTACGAAGGATGTTTTCTTTGATGCTTTGGCGTAACCATCTGCTGCGGCGAGCACGAGGGGTTCTGAGAGGCAAAGAATTGGCTGCACACCAGGAACAGTTAAGAATGCATCAAAGAAACCTGCCTCTGCGCTGCCGGTATTGGTGAATGCGTATTCTACACCCTGAGCGACGAGTTGGTGCATTAGTAACTCGCCGCCTGTGCCAACGACCTTGTTTCCATTGCTCATAGTTATCGCCTCAATTTATTTTCTGCTTTGATTGCAAGGTTATCGGAAAGTTTTAGGTTCGACGAATTATCTCTTTTCTGCATCCAATAGTTCGAACATGCGATCGGCGCTTTGGGTAAAATCAAAAGCTGGTTTCCAACCCCAGTCTTTGTTGGCAACGTCGTCCGCCATAACATTTGGCCAGCCGCTAAGTAGAGCTTCCACGACGGGGTCTGGCGCAAACTCGTATTGGAAGTTTTGAAATCGCCTGCGGATGGTTGTTGCCACCGCTTCTGCGGTCACATGATAACCGTGCAAGTTGTAGGAATGTCTTGATAGCCCAGTAGCCTCAGCCAAGCTGTATTGAACGATTGAACTAATGACGTCGTCCAGGAATAAAGTTGACATACCTACTTCTGGTGAAACTGGGAATACAAAGCGCTCTCCAGAATGCGCTGCTCTGATTGCGTGGGAGGGGTAAGCCGTGACAGCTGTTTTTGGCGCAAAAGGGGAGATCACTAATGGGAAACGCAGGCAGCGAAAGTCCAAACCATGTTTGAGCTTGAAATAAACACCTAGTCGTTCAACGGCTACTTTGCTCGCTCCATAGAAGTTAGAGGGCCATTGCTCGGCATCTTGCGGAAGTGGGTCAGAAAGGCCATCACCGTA